>JGI24695J34938_10000735_pt1 | contig 30877 bp, 17 predicted proteins | sample TergutCo191P3_FD_34938 | JGI IMG/M metagenome (IMG submission 34938)
CAGGAACTGGGGAGAGGCGTTAAACCAATTTGCGCTCATCTACGGAGACAGAGTCCCGTTATGAGTTATTTTTCGTTTTACACAAAAAAAATTAAAAGTTCCTTTATTTGCCGAATTTGCGGCATCCATCAGCTTATGCAGTTTTCCTTCAATAATGCCGGGAATATGTTCAGGTATTCCTATTGCCGCGTTAATTTTTTTATAGAGCGTTTCCGCTACTATCGGTTTAACAATATAATCTTTCACGCCCGCTTTAATCGCGCGTCCTATAATGTCTATGTCAGCGTGTGATGTGACAAAAATTACGGGGGTTTTTTTATTTACAGAATTGCCTGATCGCAGAAGATTCATGAAATCAAACCCCAGCATTTCTGGCATTACAATATCAAGAAGTATAAGATCAACCTTGGTTTTGTTCAGAACATTAATTGCCATATCGGCGGATTTTGCGAGACGTATGTCAAAATAACTTTCCAAAAGCGAACCCAATAGCATTAAATTTTCAGGCATATCATCGACCGCGAGAATAATTTTTTTTTCGGACATGTTCCTCTCCTTTAAATTAACAATCTTATATTTGATTTATGTATTCCAAAACTTTTTCATAATCAAATGAAGAAAGTAAATGTTTTATATTTATCAGTTTTTCTTTTATTTCATCATCCCACTGGTATTCATCCAGAACGGAAATTATTTTCTTTGTATCAGTGAATGAATAATTGACGCAGGCTTCCTTTAAATTATTGATTTGTTCATTAAATATCCCGGCAGTTCCGTGTGTCTCTCCGCCTGAAACATCCGCTTTAGCGGTTTCATCCTTGCCTGTGTTTAAATTTTCAGCTAATATCATACCGAGCTTTTCCTGAAAACCTTTAAGTTCTTCGCTGAATGCGCCGGTTTCCGTAATGCATATATCCTTTTCTTCCCTGTTCTTTGACGCTTTTTCGAGCTTTGTGGCCCATTTTGACAGACTTTCAGCTCCAATATTTGCAAGAACGCCTTTTAAGGCGTGAGATTTAATCGCGTAATTTTCCCAGTTTTTTTCCTGTATTGTGCTATTCAAATCGCTTATATATGTTTTACAATTTTCCGCGAAATAGTTTAAAATATTTATATAATTTTCTGCGTTTTGTCCAATGTATGAAAGACCCGAGCGGATATTTAAACCGTCTATTTCGGATAAATTCTCAAGCAGTATTTTCGCGCTGCTGGAATGATCATTATTCTGCCCTTCCTTTTTATCTGTATCATTTAGATCGCATGAAGAATTATTTTTACCAGAATGATCAGTTTTAATTATCCGGGTGATCTTTTCATTTGGCAGCCAGTCTATCAGTATTTGCACCAGTTTGTGCATATCAATCGGTTTTGATAAAAAATCATTAAAATCGTTTAGCAAAAACATCTCTTTCGCGCCCTGTACGGCGTTAGCTGTCAACGCGATAATAGGGAGGGTCTTGTATTTGTCGCCGAGTTTTCTGATTTCGGCGACCGCTTCTATGCCGTCCATGTCAGGCATCATGTGATCCATAAAAACAATGTCAAAATCGTTTTCCCTGATTAAATCAATGGCCTCTCTTCCCGATGACGCCTTTTTCGCTTCAATACTGTGAAGTTTTAATAACCCGTAAGCGACCTTCAGATTAAATTCATTATCGTCAACAAGAAGAATATTTGCCTCAGGCGCGCAGATGGTCAGTTCCGCCTCTGACCTGTTTTCATATACTACCTCTGACACGCTACCCAAAACCAGCGGAATAATAACTGTAATGACTGTTCCCTGTTCGTATTCGCTGTCAAGCATGATGCTGCCGTCCATCATTTCAACAAACGCTTTGCTTATGGGCAGCCCCAGACCTGTGCCGGCTATGTGCCTGTTTTTTTCTGTCTTGTCCTGTTCAAAAGCGTTAAATATTCCCGGAAGTGATTCTTTTTTGATACCCATACCGGTATCTTTGACCTCAAATACGAGTTTGTCTCCCAGAGAACTTATCTTCAGCCTGATATATCCTTTTTCTGTGTATTTAACAGCGTTTCCGCAGATATTTGTCAGCACCTGCCTTAACCGTATATCGTCACCGTATAGAATTTTTGGTATTTCTCCAACGCTGTCAAACCTGAATTCAAGCCCTTTTTTTTGCGCCACATATTTGAACATTGAACTGATATTGTCAAGCATCGCCTGGAAATCGTAATTTGCGGGATTTAGAATTAATTTGCCTGATTCGATTTTTGACAAATCCAGGATGTCGTTAATGATTGACAAAAGTGAATTGGCAGATGAATTTATATCATTAACATATTCTCTCTGACGCGCGGAAAGCTCTTCATGTTCCAGCAGTTCAGTCATGCCGATAATCGCGTTCATGGGAGTGCGAATCTCATGGCTCATGTTCGCCAGAAAAGCGGACTTAACCTGGCTTGCCGAATCAGAGCGGCTTTTCGCGATGTGCATAAACGTCAATACTCCGCAAAGGAGCAGCGCCAGAATAATGCCCGTAACAGCCAAAATGGCGCGCATGAATTTTACATCCTGATAATAAATATCACTTGGCAGCGCGAACCCCAAATACCATCCATATGAAAAGCTCCCTCATGAATATCACGATTTTATCGCCTGAGGCTGTTATATAATCATACGCGGACACACCTTCGGCGGACTTTAGATGCTCTATCATTTCCGCGTATCCTGAAAAAATATTTGTGTCAGCGGCGCGGCGGGTTTCGGTCAATTTCCCGGCGGCGCTTGTCGCGCTTGTGATACTGTCCTGGTTATTGGAGGCGCTTCTGGTTGCGCTTGTGATGCCATCCTGATTATTAGGGGCTTTTCTTGTCGCGCCGGTGATCCCTTCCAAAGACATACCAAAAAAGTCTGTTATGGGATGAACTATGACGCGGCGGTTTGAATCCAGCAGTATACCGTAACCTGAGTCCATAAGCTTTATGCAGGCTACATAATCGGAAATAATGGAAATGAAAACGTCCAGAGCAATGACGCCGAAAGGACGGTTATTTTCATCGAATAGAAGTTTTGAAAATGACACTACATTTTCACCTGTACGCGCGTCTGTATACGGGTCGCTGCAGAATACTTTTCCGCCTGCCGCCTGCGCGCCTGTGTACCAAACCCGTGTTTCCGGCTTGTAATCATCGGGAAATGTCCAGGCGGAAGTGGTTATATATTTGCCGTTTATAGTGCCGTAGATTGAAATAATCTCTGTGAATTTTTCATCATGGGCCTGAAGCCATTTAGACCACAGGATTAGCTCTTCCTGCATGGCGGCTGCCGTTTCCGCTCCGCCTGAATTCTGTCCCCACTGCCTTTCTAGAAAAAACGCGATATCAATTATTGTAATTTCATAACCCTGAAGGTATGTTTTAATGGTTTCCGCGGATACCGAGATAATCTCATCGCCGTACCGGCTTACGTACTTATTTACGATAACCGAGCCGAAAAAGCTGCCCAATAGCACCATAATCAGAAAAGCGGCAATTACAACGAATAGTTGCGGCAGCAGTGTTTTATAGTGCTTTAAGCCTGATAAAAATTTCATCCAGAACCTCGCGAGTCAAATTTCATACGAAAAACTTAATCTTCACATTTAAAGTTTAATAATACACCAAATGAAATATATTCGCCAATAGTATCCCAATAAAAAATTTATAAATCGCAAAATACACCCTGATTTCTCTGACAAAAGTCAATGGCTTAAAATTTTGATTTTTCTGACTCATTGTATGTTCCGCTGATCCTCTCCATATTTAAACTGCGGGCAGCGGCGTCAAATATCTCCCTGTAGGCTCCGTTAAGGCTGTATACCTCTTCATGCGTGCCGTGTTCCATCACCCGGCCATGTTTTAATACATAAATCATTTCAGAATCTATAAATTGAGAAATACTGTGCGGCAGGGTTCGTTCATTATATTGATAAATCCAAGGTAGCTGTTCCAAAAACGCGAACCTGCGGTTCGAAAGTTTTGGAACAGCCTCAACAGGGAGCGGAAAAATTTTACACTTTTAGCTAAAATTTTTGTGGACAAATTTCAACATGTCATTGTATAATTAACTAAATAATCAATCTGGGAGAGGTGGAATGTCCGCAAAAATTTGTAAAATAACAATAATTATAGCCATTGCAGCGCTTTTTTTTGGATGTCCGGGTTATAATGAACTGGATACCCACCCGCAGGACAGCGAAAACGGCTTTTTAACGATAAATATCGGTGATTCAAATGAAAATAGAACAATTCTGCCCAAAAACGCAAATATCAACTGTAATACTTTTTCTTTGGTGCTGACAAAATTGGGCAGAAGGATAGAAAAGGACTGGACAGGCGGTACTGTCAGCATAGAACTGTCTCCAGGTTCCTGGGATTTGACATTAATTGGGTACAGCGACGCGAGTAGACAAAACATTATGGTAAACGGAAGCGCGAACGGCATAGTTGTAGGCCAGAGCCAAACAACAAGCCATACCGTGTACCTTCAGCCCGCCATGGTTTTTGACAGAACCGGAACCTTTATCTGGAATATTAACTATCCTTATGATGTAACATCCGCCAGCATGGTCATAACCCCTTTAAATACATCAAACGGAAGCCCTCAGCAGACTATAAATTTTTCAGACGGAGCGTTAAAAAACAACAATTCTTCTCCCCTGACACTGAAAACTGGCTACTACAAGGTTACCTTCTCCATGACAGGCGGAATACGTGGTATAGGCAGAGTGGATTATTTGCACATTTATGATGGGTTGGAGAGTTATTTTAGTTATGATTTTACTTATGGACCGCAATTTGAAAATAGTATAGAAATGGTAAGGATAGAGCCCGGTATATATACAAGAGGTCAGGATGGTGTAGCAACCCCATCGCATCAGGTAATTCTGACCAATGGTTTTTACATGGGCAAGTATGAGGTAACACAGGAGCAGTATCAGGCAGTTATGGGAGTAAATCCAAGTTCGTTTACCGGTAGTCCCGCAAGCGGCGAAGTGCAGGAGGGGCGTCCTGTTGATAGTGTAACATGGTATGACGCAGTAGAATTTTGTAACAAACTGAGTGAACGGGAAGAATTAACGCCTGTATATACTATAACTGGAAGGAATCCATCAAGCGGGTATCCTATAGTGAGTGCAACAGTGACAGTAAACTGGAACGCAAATGGTTACCGTTTACCGACCGAGGCAGAATGGGAATACGCATGCCGCGCAGGGACAACAACAGTGTACAACACTGGAGACACATTAAGTAATAATACCGGCTGGTATGTTGATAACAGCGGTAGTAAAACACATGAAGCAGGATTAAAACCGCCTAACGCATGGGGATTGTACGATATGCACGGAAATGTATGGGAATGGTGCTGGGACTGGTATGCAAGTTATTCAAGCGGAGCGCAGACTGATCCAATTGGAGCAGCTTCGGGATCTTACCGTATATATCGAGGTGGTGGTTGGGACAGCCCAACTGTACACGTCCGTTCTGCGAATAGAGGTGGCAACTATGCTCCTTCTGGCCGATATTACGCTATCGGTTTTCGCGTAGTACGATTATCAGGTTCTGTAATGGCTTCATATACTGTTACATACAATGGCAATGCCAACACAGGCGGAACAGCGCCTGCGGACAATAGTTCGCCGTATTATAACGGTTCAACTGTAACAGTTTTAAATAACACCGGTAACCTTGTTAAAACAGGCTACACTTACGCCGGCTGGAACACTCAGGCAAATGGAAGCGGAACATCCTATGCGGCAGGAGCAGTATTTACAGTTAACGCCAGTACTGTTCTTTACGCGCAGTGGAAACCTATAGTAATCTATAATGGCAATAACAACACAGGCGGAACAGTTCCGGTAGACAGCAATTCGCCATATACAAACGGAGCGGCAGTAACAGTTCTGGGCAATACCGGAAATCTTGTCAAAACAGGTTATACATTTGCTGGTTGGAATACTAATGCAAATGGAAGCGGAACATCCTACGCGGCAGGAGCGGCGTTTACAATTAACGCATATACTGTTCTTTACGCGCAGTGGACGCCTGTATACACCATAACATACAATGGCAATACTAACACAGGCGGAGCAGTACCCGCAGACAATAGTTCGCCTTATTATATCGACTCAACTGTTACAGTTTTAAGTAACACCGGTAATCTTGTTAAAACAGGCTACACTTTCGCAGGCTGGAACACTCAGGCAAATGGAAACGGGACATCCTACGCGGCAGGAGCGGTATTTACAGTTAACGCTAATACTGTTCTTTACGCGCAGTGGACGTCTGTATACACCATAACATATAATGGCAATACCAGCACAAGCGGAACAGTTCCTGTAGACAGCAAATCGCCATATATAAACGGAGCGGCAGTTACAGTTTTAGGTAACACTGGTAATCTTTTTAAAACAGGTTACACCTTCGCCGGTTGGAACACTCAGGCAAATGGAAGCGGTACGTCCTATGCGGCAGGAGCAGCGTTAACAATTAACGATTATACTGTTCTTTATGCACAGTGGACATTTATGGAAATGATATTAATTAATCCCGGTACATATACAAGAGGCAGTAATAACAGTGATGATTATGAAGCAAGTCCGCCGCATCAGGTAACGCTGACCAAAGGTTATTATATGGGAAAGTATGTAGTAACACAGGAACAGTACCAGGCGGTAACAGGTGTTAATCCCAGTCGGTTTACAAGTAACCCAGCAAGCGGTGAGGTGCAGGTGAGACGTCCAGTTGAAACTGTAACATGGTATGACGCAGTAGAGTTCTGTAATAAGTTGAGTGAGCAGGAAGGACTGATGTCTGTGTATACAATAACGGGAAGGAATCCTACAAGCGGATATCCAATAACAAGTGCGACAGTAGTAGTAAACTGGAACGCGAATGGTTACCGATTACCGACAGAAGCGGAATGGGAATACGCCTGCCGCGCAGGGACTACAACAGCGTACAATACAGGAGAAATAATAAGCGATAATACTGGCTGGTATCAACATAACAGCAGCTATATAACACATGAAGTAGGATTAAAATCGCCTAATACCTGGGGCTTGTACGATATGCACGGAAATGTATCAGAATGGTGCTGGGACTGGCAGGGAAGTTATACAAGCGGAGCGCAAACAGATCCAAGAGGAGCGGCCTCTGGTTTTGGCCGCGTGTTACGCGGCGGGAGTTTGGAGGGCAATACGCAGAATCTTCGTTCAGCCTCCCGTGACCACTTATTTCCCAGTCTCGGGGACTACCCTTTCGGTTTCCGTGTTGTGCGCAATTAGTTTTTACAGGCTCAAGTAACGGGGCAGGTATAAGTACCGTTAAGCGAAATGCGCGCCTGCCGCAGGAAGCGGCAGGGCCGCAGCGAACGGAGTGAGCGTCGAACCGAATGTTCGAGGAAAGGGCATTGAGCGGTAACGGGAGAGGGTAATATGTAGTTAAGTGCCATTTTTAAGGAGTGTTAAAAATTAGAAATATTTGAAAACAAAATATAAAAATACTTGACAGAGAATCAAAAAATGGTATAGGTTAAATACTTGATTGTAATTATTGATTAATTTATAACTTTTTTATAGAATAATATGATTGACATTTTTTATTTTTTATATAGAAAATAAACATAAAACTATTTTTGAGGAATGAAATGAATAAACACCTTAAATCACTACTATTAAGTTTGTCTATTGTTTTTTTTATGTTCAATCTTTTAAATTGTACATCATTTAAAACACAAAGATCGTCTACAACACAAGAGACAACTACCAACTCAACACCGATATTTCTAGAATTTAATCTTGGAGATATTATTAACTATTCGTTGTTTACAATGACAAAAGAAAATACATATCAAATGAAACAACCAAAAATGGTACAAGCTTTTGGAAGCCGTCCATCAGGGGTTGTAATACACCTTGATACTGATAATAAAATAAGTGTGATATTCTATTATTTCGGAATAAATAATGAAATTTTTACTAGAAATGATATTAATACAGCAATGTCTTTTTTTGATATAAAAGCAAATGAAATGGAATTAGTAATTGATGTTGATATTATAACACCCATTAATACTGATGGAATACAATCAATTGCTAAAACAGGTAGTAATAATCAGGGTATTGGTATGATGATGCTGGCACAAACTAATAAGGTAGGAAATTTTACATGTACTATTGTTTTGTTTAACGATTTTTCAAAGGTAATACTGTAACAAAAACGGCACATAACAAACAATAACTGCTCACCGTCCTGTTAGGGCGGTTCGGGTTCCATAAAACCGTGTTCAAGCATACGGCTCTCTGCACGGTTATATTCCACCACATTTGGGGTAGGGGTCAATGCTTACGCATTGCCCTATTATCTGCCACAAACGTCAGTTATTTAGAACGTTAAGTGCAAGTTTTGCAGGTTGTAAAAGTATAAAAAAATTGGATTTAAGGCTTGTATTTTTTATTAAAATGGTATATAAATAAAAACTATAATAAAACTTAAGGAGTTAATTATGAAAAGAAAGGGAATTGTTTTAGGTATTACTTTATTTCTGCTGATGTTTTTTATCTTGTTATGTGTTGCATGTGCCGAGCCGATAACTTTAAGCTTCGACGCAAATGGTGCTACAAGCGGGACTGCACCAAAATCTATAAACGGTAATCCAGGTTCATTTGCGGCAATCCCTGATAAGGGTAACTTAGAAAAAACAGGATATAGTTTTGGTGGATGGAATTCCGAGAGCACAGGTAATGGTTTTAATGTAAATCCAGGTACTCTTTTTATGATTGATCAAAATATTGTTCTTTATGCAAAATGGATTAAAATAGCACCTTAAATGTTTATTTAGAAATTTAGACATCTGGTGACAGCCAACAAAATCCTCATGAGTCGTTAGCTGCAAGTGCGTGCTATACGCACAGTGATTAACAGCCAAGTAAATTTTTATTTGTTTATCTGATCTGTAGAATTTTATAATTAGTATTAGGCGGGCTGCGCAAATCCCTTTCAGGGGCATCAAGAGGGGAACCTTCGCCTGTCTGTGACAGGCTCGGTTGAGGTTTCGGTGTGGATCACGTACAATGCCAAACCAAAGTGTGCGTTGAAGAATGCCACAGCCGTTTATGACCCTGAAAGGGATTTGTGCAGGCTGCCTTGTAATAATTATTGAATATTCTATGGATCAGGTTTGAGACATCTGGTGACAGTCACTTAAATCATCTTGAGTCGTTAGCTGCAAATGTACGCATGAAAAATCAGTAGGTTTATTTATGTATTAAAAATCGTAATCGTATATGAGCTAATAAAGTTTTTAGTTTTATATGTAAATTATATAATTATAGCTAAAAACAAGCTTTTTTTTTACAATTTTGAATGGTTACTAAAAACATATAAAAAAAATTCTGATATCTTGACAAAATATATTTAAATATATATAATAAAATATGAAGAAAAACAGGATACATTTCCTTAAATATTTTGGAATAATTACAATAATAGTTTATATAATGTTTTCAATGAATTCTTGCGAGTTTTATCCTCCTGGCACATTTGCTGCTAGTGCAAAAGTTATTATTAAGAATAACACTAATAATGAAATAACTGTTAATCTTTTTTATGTAGATCCTATAAGGGATGGTCAGGTATTTATACCTACCGAAGCGACAATAGAAGCAGGAAAATCAAAATCTTTTGAAACAAATGAAAAATACGCATTAGGTATCAGCATAGATTTCTATATAGATATACTTGGTTATGAACGTATAGAAAGAGATGCGACATATGGTAGTACAACAACAATTACAATAACAAATGAAATGTTATTATTTCAACAGTAGAATCACATTTAAAATTTCTTAACATTTCTTAAAAAATATAAAAAATCATTAGAATAATATTATTAACAAATATCATAATAAAATTTGGAAATAATAGAATTAAGAATAGATGATTGGATAAGATAACAAACGCATAATGACAGTCACCGAAACTCTGGTGTCGTTAGCTACAAATGTATGCTATATGTAAAGTAAGTAACAGCCAAGCAAACTATTAAAAATTAATCTGATCTGTAGAATTTAATAATTAGTAAACAGGCGGGCAACGCAAATCCCTTTCAGGGTCATCAAGAGGGGAACCTTCGCCTGTCTGCGACAGGCTCGGTTGAGGTTTCGGTGTGGATCACGTACAATGCCACACCAAAGTGTGCGTTGTAGAAGGCCACAGCCGTTTATGACCCTGAAAGGGATTTGCGCAGCCCGCCTTGTAATAATTATTGAATATTAAGCGGGTCATATTTAGCGCATACAGCGGTGTGATTTATCATTCATTTCTCATTCTGCTGATTGCAGCTCAGGGTACATTATGCGATTAAAATAAAAATTTTTAGGGTATTTTGCTGATTTCATGTAATTTCCAAGATTCTGATGGGCGGGGAGTGGAAGAAAGGAGTGCGCTAAAATGAGATTTAAAGCCGCTTTGACTATTATAGTTATTGCATTTGTTATCACTGCTATCAACTTTGGTTCAAGCATAATTTTAACAGGTAATACCCTGAATGCAACCATGAGCGAGGATATCTCATTGGCGAGAGATATAGCGAATGATTTTGTTTCAACAAGGATTGGTCTTTACAAATCAAACGCACAGACCGCGGCCGTGAGGCTTATGAAAACAGACAGCCCAGAATCCATGGAGGTTGTAATGCGGGAACTGCTCGATGAGTTCAGGGATTTCATGGCGTTTACTGTGTTTGATCGTCAGGGCATTATAGCTGAATTCGGCGATTCGCCTACATCAATTAAGTATCTTGATTACAGCAAGTATATTGAGAAAGCTTTTGAGGGAAATACTGTTATATCAACCACAAGATATAATGAGGCATCAGGAAAGCTTGTTATGCACATTGTTACTCCAATGGACATTGAGCGCATCCTATCAGTAACCATATCCGGAATGATACTTTCAGAATTGCTCGGTGACTATATTCTGAGGGATACCAGAAGTATTTTTATGCTTGATGAGTACGGAACCGTGATTGCGCATTTTCAGCCGGAACTTGTAACGTCGCGTACAAATATTATAAATGCTAATACATTTTTGAACTCGCAGTCTTATGCGAATTTTTTCAATGAAATGCTGATGTATGACAAAGGGCAGGGAAATTATTTTAATAATGGAATTGAATATCAATGCGCCTATGCGAAAGTTTCAGCTTCGGAGACAGGCTGGTATATCGGTTTAAGCGTCCCAAGGAAAGAAAATTTAATTGAAAAACTGCAGAAAAGGCTTCTTGTTTTGGCTGTTTTCTTTTTTATAGTCGGAGTTATCGCTGCTGTAATAAGTTCCAGGCATATAGTGAAACCATATAATAAAATCTCTCAGCAAAATAACCTGCTTGAAGAATTAATGGAAGAAACGCGCAGGCTCCAGACTGAACTGGAAGCCGCGCTGAAGGAAGCACAGGAAGCCAACCACGCCAAAAGCTCTTTTCTTGCGAATGTGAGCCATGAAATGCGAACGCCGCTTAACGCAGTTATAGGATTGTCTGAACTAATCCTGAATACCGGAACGATACATGGCGACGCTGAAGATAAGCTCAATAAAATTTACAACTCAGGCATGACGCTGCTCAGTATTGTAAACGACATCCTTGATATTTCAAAAATTGAATCCGGCAGGTTTGATCTGTATCCCGTTAAATACAATACTTCCAGCCTGATAAATGATATTGTGTCACTTAACATTGTACGCATTGGAGAAAAGCCGATAAAGTTTATACTAACGGTGGATGAAAATCTGCCGGAGCAGATTTCAGGCGATGATCTTCGCATAAAACAGATATTTAACAATCTTCTTTCCAATGCATTCAAATATACAAATTCCGGCACAGTTGAATGGAATGTATCATTTGAGCGTGACGGCGATAATATATGGCTCATTTCCTATGTCAAGGATACAGGGGTAGGCATCAAGAACGATGATCTTCCGAAGCTGTTTAAGGAATATATCCAGGTAAACGCCCAGGCTTTCCGCAAAACCGAAAGCACAGGCCTCGGCCTTTCCATAACAAAACATTTGGTGGAAATGATGGATGGAACCATCACCGCGGAAAGCGAATACGGGAAGGGCATGATTTTTTCCGTACGGCTGCGTCAGCAGTTTATTTCTGATGTTCCTATCGGCAGGGAAACGGCCAGAAACATTATGAGTGCCCAGTTTAACGACAACAAACGCGAAAGGAGCATCAGGCTAAAACGAATAGATCTTTCATACGCGAGTGTTCTTGTTGTAGACGATATACAGGCAAATCTTGACGTAGCGAGGGGTATGCTTATACCTTACGGATTATATGTTGACTGCGCGTCCAGCGGACAGGAAGCGGTTAACATGATCCACAGGGAAAATCCCCGCTATGACGCGGTGTTCATGGATCATATGATGCCCGGCATGGACGGAATCGAGGCGGTGCGCATCATCCACAAGGAAATTGGAAACGATTACGCTAAAAATGTACCAGTGATAGTTATGACAGCTAACGCAATTACAGGCAGTGAACAGATGTTTTTAAAGAACGGATTCCAGGCGTTTATTTCAAAACCAATAGATATGATACGGCTTGACGCGATACTCCGCCGGTGGGTCGCGGTAAAAAGCGTTCCGGCAAAAAAAGATTTTAAAAATACAGCGGGGACTGGCAGCGGAAATGAGATTATTAATAGATTTTATATTCAGGACAATAACAATATTTACGCGAAGGACGGCAGGAGCGCTCACGGCGGAATTACCATTGACGGCATTGACATGGAAGCAGGTCTTGAAGGTTTTTTGGGCGACGAAGAAATGTATTTTAAGGTACTTAAGTCATACGCGGTAAATACGCGCCCTCTTCTCGGAATTACCGGAAAGTATCTTGAGTCCGGAAATCTGGCTGATTACGCTGTAACTGTTCATGGAATAAAGGGATCAAGTTTCAGTATCGGCGCCATGCAGGCAGGAACGCATGCGCAAAAACTGGAGTTGCTGGCGAAAAAACAGAAGACAAAAAAAGTGTTATCTGAAAACAGAGCTTTTGTAAAATACATGGAAAACCTTTTGGATTCAATCGAAGCCGGACTCGCCATAATCGACAGGAAAAACGCAAAACCGGTCGCGGCATCTCCTGACCCTGAGCTTTTGCATGAGTTACGCGAAGCCTGCGTGGAGTACAATGTGGGAAAGGTAGACCAGGTAATGGAAAAGCTGGATTCTTTTAAATATAAGAATGGAACGGAACTCGTTACATGGCTGCACAGACAGGTGGATGAAATGAGTTTCTCATCGATTTCAGACGGCGACTGGCCTGTGTTTTCTGATTATAACATTAACGCGGATGTTACGCGTCATGAACGGGGTTAAATTAATTTTTGATCTATCGCGGCGCGAATGGCTTCGCCCAGGCTGGATACGCCCAATTTGCTGTAAATTATGTTAACAGCCATTTTAATCGTATTCACCGAGAGGTTTTTGTTAGACGCAATCTCTGTGCGGGAAAGCCCGTCGGTCATGTCTTTTAAAATCGCGATCTCGCGTTTTGTCAGTTTATTTCCGCCGTTAAGATTATTGGCAAGAGCGCATTCGGCTGTCATTTTTGCCTTCCGCTTCGCGTAAGTCGACGATATACGGTTAATATCCTCCAGCCACTTCTGCGGTATCCTGCCTGTCTCTTCATGTCCGGCTTTACCGGATAACATGTCTTTATGAACCGCCAAAGTGAGGGTACGCATATCTTTTCCATGCTCGGTAAAGGAGGCGATAATCTTGTTCGATTCCGAAAGAAGGTAAGCTTCGGTAAACGCGGCAATTGCCTCACTCCGCTTTTTAAGCTGATAGAAAGTCAATGCCTGCAGCGTTAAAAGTTCTATTTTACTGAACAGGATCATGGGTTGTTTCATGGAATTTTTTATAAACGCCAAAAGCGCGCTGTATTGATTTGTTTTATAATGATACCGCGCCTTTATGCGGTTCGCGTAATTCTCCAAAAATGACGAATGCGCATAGGAGGAAAAATTTCCTTTCAGCCATTGCGGTATTTGTTCAGGCTGCTCCAGCGCCAGATGATAGAAGCCGCAGGCAATATCGTATATTATGTAACGTATTCCGAAATCTTTTTCATTGAGCAGCGACTCCATTTCCTTCAGCCTCGCGGTCGCGCTTCCATAATCACCCTGGGTGAAATCGATATGCATCAGGTAAACCAATGCCCTGTTCTGGGTGACATATTGATCGTATTCGCCGGCCCTGGCAATTGACTGCTTCAGGTATTGTTCTGCGTCATTAAACTGTCTTTTGTAAAAACACAGTTCGCCATGTAAAAGATCTTCCACGCCGCTGTAGAATCCGTTCATTACATGCATTAAATGAGGCGCTGACCGCGATACTGCGGCGATGTATTCTTCCATTGCTCCTTCGCGGTTTGTTCCGACAAGCAGGGACCAGGCGGATGATGTCAGTTTGTATGTTCCTATAAGTTTGTATGGGCTTTTGTCGAAGTATTCGCCCATCTTTTTAAAGTAAAAGTCAAAATCATACACGTCGGTATATGTGCACATATGCAGCCGCACCGATCCCCAGGATGCGTAAACTGCGGAGAGCGCCCTGTTCAGCTCCGGAGTTTCGGATAACGCTTCGCAGTCTTTGACAAATTGTTCCGCAAAGATATAAGCTTCATCAAAATACCCCATATTAATTTTCAGTTTTACATACATTGCGGGGAATAGAGGATTATCAGGCTGCGCGGTTTTAAGCGCACGTTCAAATATGTCCAGAATATATTTCGCCATATCGGACGGTATCTCTACGTTTAAGGAAGCGACTTTTAAAGTTATAGCGTCATAATTCGCGGATTTCTCGTAATAATAGAAAGCGTCCAGGTGATAACCGTTATCGTTACACCACACAGCCGCGGTTTCGTAAGTATCCGTCCTCTCCCTGTCAGTCAGAATTTCTTCCTGCTTAAGCCTCAAATAATCCCGCAGCATGTGGTGGATCATGTATGTGTCCATATTGAAGTCATAGCGTATATAGGCGTTCAGGCGTTCCATTCCGCTGATTAATTTCTCGTCATTTGCCAGCGTTTTAACGAGGCCGGCGGAGAGGCGATCCAGCAGCGCGATACGCATCAGGAAACGCTCAAGCGGCTGCGGAATGGTTTGAAATATTTCAGCTTCGATAAACCTGAAAATGTTTTTTTTCATTGCTTCAAGGGCGTACCGCTCATATTTTTGATTTTTGGCAAGAGATCGTCCAATAAGGTTTATGGCAAAAGCCCAGCCCCGTGTGTCATCGTAAATATTGCGTATATCAACATTTGTCACAGGCAGGTTCAGTTGGCAGAAATATTTTGCGATTTCATCCTCTGTAAAGCGCAGCATGTCTTCCTGTATTGTAAAAACTTTCCCGCGCATGTTCATGCCTACAAGATTAATATCCGGCATATTTCGCGTAATCAGCATTATCCGCATGTTTGAAGGAGATGAGTTTACCATGCGTTCAAAAAAGCCCAGTATCTCATGATTTTGCAGCAGATGAAAGTCGTCAAATATTCCGATTATTTTTCCCTGATGCGGGGCGATATGTTTCTTCATTGAGTCAATAAATTTTGAGAACGCCTCGTCTGTCTTTGGAAATCCGATCTCCTTTAAGCGGGCGCTGTATTCCTGCGATACCATCAATGACATTTCACAAATGCTTTCCCAGATGTGAAGCGGTATATTATCCCTTTCGGAAACCTGCATCCACGGCGCGATGGCGTCATAGCTGTTAAAAAACGATTGCACAGCGCGCGTTTTGCCGTAACCGGAACCAGCGCATACGATAATCAGCGGATAATCCATTGCGTCTTTCAGCATGGAGTGAAGGCGGGGACGTTCCAGATAATTCGCGTCTGTTTCATTGTTAACAGGATTTTCTTTACGCATTATTCAGTGTCCATTCTAACATTTTTAATTATAATCGGCAATGTAAAAGAATAAATTTTACTCGCTAATTATAATATATTTTTTTACTAAATGATTTTCTTTTAATAATATATCTTTTATTTCCACAGGCCGCTGAATTTAATCGCAAAATACACCCCAAACCGGCCTTCCTGCATGCGCGCTGTCAAAAAGCGGGATAATCAACATATATTGTTTTAATTCCTTTGCATAACTTAAATAAAAAAATTATAATTAGATTGTGAGTATAACGCAGGACAGTAAAAAACAAAAAATAATGCTGGTGGACGACAATAAGGCAAATCTGACAATAGGTAAAAGCATCCTGAGCGAATATTATGATGTTTTCGCGCTATCCTCCGCCGATAAAATGTTTGAATTCCTGAAACATGTGAAACCTGACCTGATTTTGCTTGATATTGACATGCCGGGCATGAACGGCCTTGAAGCATTGAAACTTCTTAAGGCGGATAAACAGTACGCGGATATTCCTGTCATTTTTTTAACCGCGAAATCTTCGGAATCCGATCAATATGACGGTTTGGGTCTGGGCGCCATCGACTATATTACAAAACCTTTTGTTCCGGCTCTTTTGCTGATGCGCATAGAAAACCATCTGCTGATTCAGAAACAGAAAGCGAGTTTGCAGGATTTCAACGATAACCTGATAAAGATGGTGAAAGAAAAAACGCATCAGTTGTATAACCTTCAGAACGCGATTATTAGCACCATAGCGGAGCTTGTGGAATTCCGGGATATTTTCACCGGCCGTCATATCAGCCGCACACAGAAATACATGAAAAAGTTTATGGAACAGCTTATAGAGGACGGCGTATATTCGGATGAACTTCTTGTGTGGGACATGAATGAAATATTGCTGTCATCCCAGCTTCACGATGTCGGGAAGATCGCAATAAGCGATAATATCCTGAATAAGGCGGGAAAGCTCACAAAGGAAGAGCAGGAAATCATGAAAACCCATGTGCAAAAGGGAGTGGAAGTAATCGAGAAAATGGAACAGGCCACGGATTTTACAGGTTTTCTGGAATGCGCGAAATTATTCGCCGGAACGCATCATGAAAAATGGGATGGAACAGGTTACCCTCTCGGTCTATGCGGAAACAGCATACCTCTTGAAGGGCGGATAATGGCGATTGCGGATGTATACGACGCTCTGATCTCTGTCAGGCCATACAAAGAATCCTTCTCTGCGGATGAAGCGGCGCAGATAATCATTAACGGAGCCGGCACCCATTTTGATCCTTCTCTTATTGAAATTTTTTGTAAAATTAAAGATGATTTTGCCGTGATCGCTGTTCAGGATGCTGACTGATTTTAATCTTGAATTGATCTGACTATAAATTATAATTTTTAATCAAACAAAATTTAATGCCGTAAGCGCGGCTGACCTTCCAGAAATGATTTTTGGTAATAACATTGACCTATATGATTAAATAAATTTATACAATGTGATAATATACTTTTATGTTTTTTGCACAGGAGTAATGGATAATGCCAGGTATTGATAGCGCTTTTATGGAAGAATTTAGGGCACTTGAACGCCAGAAAAGAATGGCCGATACATTGAATCAGGCTGGGGCGATTTTTCTCTCCAACAGCACCGAAACATTTAATGACATGATGTCTACAGGCATGGGTCTGATCGCCGATATGGCGGATTTTGACAGGCTTAATGTCTGGCGGAATTATACAAAAAAAGACGGTCTGCATACCTCTCAGATATACCGCTGGGACAGGGTAATGGGTACAGTGGAACCCATGCCAGAACTTGCGGATATCACTTTTTCGCAGATAGCGCCGCGGTGCGAAAAACTGTTAATGGAAGGCAAGGAAATTAACGGTCCTGTAAATTCACTGCCGGAAGGGATGCTCTTGAGTATCCATGGTATTTTATCGGTATTCATAACTCCTATTTTTATAAAGGGGAGTTTTTGGGGATTTCTGCTCTTCAGCGATCATCATAATGAACGTTTTATTGATGAGGATTGCGCTCGCATGCTGCGCTCCGCGGCGTTTTTCTGCGTGAACGCTATTATACGCGAAGATGCGGACAGGGAATTAAAAAAAGCGAATAAATTTTACCAGATAATATCAAAAACCGCGCCGATTGGCATGACAGCCTATGACAAGAATCTCCGCTTTACCGATTGTAATGATGAAATGGTAAAAATTTGCAATACCACAAAGCAGTATTTTCTCGATAATTTCTTTGATTTTTCACCTGAATACCAGCCGGATGGCCAAAAATCCATAGATAAAGCGTTCAATATGTTAAAACAGGCGCTAAGCGGCGATACATTTTCGGTTGAATGGGTTCATAAAAACATGGAGAACGAAATGATACCGTGCCAGCTTACCGTAACATGCAGCGAGCAGGATGGTGAATTTTTCGGGTTCGCGTTTGCTTATGATATGCGAAGAATTAAAAAAATGGAAAAAGAAATTTCCATGACGGCTCAGATAAACCAGGCGATACTGGATGCAATGCCTGTAGGATTAACAATCTTTAAAGGAAACCCGCCAAAAATTATCGATTGCAATACCGAACTTACCAAGATGTTCAAAGCTCCGAAAGATCGTATCCTTGAACGTTATTTTGATGATTTCACTCCCAAATATCTTCCGGACGGGAAGCTGGCCCATACTGAAGCCGACAGGATTATGGAACTGGTTATGAAAGGAGAGACTATAAGGGTAGAGTGGCCGCACCAAACAGCCGACGGCGTTCCTGTTCCATGCGACATTACACAGGTGTGCATCAATGTTGAAGATGAAATAATAATGCTGTACTTCCTGTATGATCTTAGCAGTATAAAAAAAATGGAAACCGAAATGCTCAGGACGGCGCGGGTAAATCAGGCGATACTGGAATCCATGCCGATTGGTATGGCAATTTTCGACGGTACTCCAAAGGTTATAGACTGCAATGACGCGCTTTCAAGGATGTTTAACGCTTCGAAGGAACATATTATCAATCGGTACTATGAAGATTTTTCGCCTGAGTTTCTGCCGGACGGCAAGAAAGCTCTAGCCGAAGCGTACAGGTATACGAATAAGGCGATAGACGGCGAGATAATGAGATTTGAATGGCCTCATCAGACAGCGGAAGGCAAACCTGTGCCATGTGATGTTACGCTTGTACGCGTGGAAGATCAGAATGAATTTATCGGGATTGGATTTTTATATGATCTGAGCGACATTAAACAATTGACAGGCGATCTGGAAAAAGCGCTTCAGCGCGCTACCATAGCTTCAGAAGCGAAAGGTCTTTTCCTTTCAAATATGTCGCATGAAATGCGCACCCCGCTAAATACAATTATGGGTATGGCATCGATTGGAAAAAACGCTCCGGGTCTGGATAGGAAGAATTACGCGCTCGGAAAAATTGAAGAGGCATCATCGCATCTTCTGGGCGTAATAAACGATGTCCTTGACATGTCAAAGATTGAAGCGGGAAAACTGGAACTTGTAATGTCAGACTATTCATTTGAAAAGATATTAAGAAAATCCATCAATGCCATCAGCCTGCGCATGGAGCAGAAAATGCAGGAATTTCACATTTCGATAGACGGGAGTATCCCTCATCTTTTGGAATGCGATGATCAGCGGCTGACGCAGGTTATTATCAATTTGCTGAGTAACGCCGTTAAATATACGCCCGAAGGCGGGGTTATATGCCTGAACGCCTCTCTTCAATCTGAAGATGACGGTATTTGTACAATTGTTATTGAGGTTACCGATACCGGTATAGGACTTACAACCGAGCAGATTGCAAAGATATTCGGCGCTTTTGAACAGGCAGACAGGGGAATTTCCCGTAAATTCGGAGGCACAGGGCTTGGACTCGCAATCTCAAAACGTATCGTAGAGATGATGGGCGGAACCATCAGCGTTACATCAGAGCTGGGCAAAGGTTCCTCGTTTAAATTTGATTTTAAGGCAATACGCAGCAAAGGCGATGTAGTTCCCCTGCTGGATCCTTCAGTGAACTGGGACAATATTCAGATTCTTATTGTCGATGATTCTCCTGATATACTTGTTTATTTCTCTGAGATATTAAAAAAATACGGCGTAAATTGTGATGTCGCGCAGAACGGAGAAGAAGCGTTTGAAATGATAAAACAATCCGGCGGATATGATATGTACTTTGTTGACTGGAAAATGCCGGGGATAAACGGCATCGAACTGACAATGAAAATCAAGGATGCTAAACAAAACAGAAAAAGCGTTATTATAATGATCTCTTCAACGGATTGGACTGTCATACATGAAAAGGCGGAAGGAGCCGGAGTAGACAAATTTTTAATGAAGCCGCTATTCGCCTCTGATATTATGGATTGCATGAATGTCTGCCTGAGCGCAAACGGTTCCAAGACGCCAAGGCAGCAGAAAAACATAAACGCCGGAGAATTTAAAGGGTGCCGTATATTGCTTGCAGAAGATATTGAAATTAACCGCGAAATTCTGCTTGCGAGCATGGAAGAAACCGGCGTGGAGATTGACTGCGCTGAAAACGGACTGGAAGCTGTCCGCACCATAATGGATAATCCAGATAAATATGAAATGATATTTATGGATGTTCAGATGCCGGAAATGGACGGTCTCGAAGCTACGCGCGTTATACGAAAAAGAGGTTATAATATTCCAATTATTGCCATGACTGCCAATGTGTTTAAGGAAGATATTGAACTATGCCTTGACGCCGGAATGAATGACCATATAGGTAAACCGCTTGATTTAAGCAATGTGCTTGATAAAGTGCGCAGGTATAGGAAAATAAAGAGAAACAGATAAATTATTAGTGTTTTTGGATAATATTTGCATAAATATTATATATATCATAAAATTATTTAATAGGAGATATTATGAAAATTGGAACAAAATTAATGCTTATTATTTCTGCGGTAAATTTGGTAGGTATCAGCGCTTTAACCATTTCCTCTGTTATATTTTCTGCAAATGAGATTATCGGCCTGGCAAACAGTAATGTCACAAGCGTTACCGAAGTAACTGCAAACAAGATATCAGCCTATATGGAAGTTCCCATGGATGAGGTTCGCAGTATAGCGGATTTTATTTCCAATATTCAAATGGTTGTTCCTCCCGAAGGCAGGCGCGAAATCGTTAATTTGACGCTTTACTCCCTTGTTCACGCGAATCCTCATTTTGTCGGAGCCTGGGCTGTCTTTGAACCAAATGCCCTTGACGGCTTGGACGCGCAGTTTGTAAACACTCAAGGAAGCGATCGCAGCGGAAGGTATATGAGTTATTACAGCCATGTTAACAATCAGGTTGTCCTGACCGCGCTTGAGGGATATGAGAATGCTGATTATTACACTACCACTTTAAGATCCGGCATAGAAGCGATTGTTGAGCCTTATTATGAAAATGTAGGCGGCATGCAGACATTAATTACAAGCGTTACGGTTCCAATCGAGCGTGATAACCGGGTAATTGGGGTTGCCGGAGTAGATATTGAGCTTATTGAAATTCAACACATGGCAGGTGATATAAAACCAATGGGAGTCGGCATATCAACCGTTTACAGCAAAGCCGGCACGATCATCGCCCATCCTGATTCTTCACGGCTTGGAAAAAATGTACAGGCAACAGAATCAAGTCTATTGGGAACCCATTTAAATGATTTTACGCGGGCCATAAATAACGGCGTAGTTTATGAAGAAACGGTCTTTTCACCTGATAACAACGCCAACATGATTTTAGTTACTTTTCCGTTTACGGTCGGAGGCTGTAAAACAGCATGGACTGTTGGATCTTTAGTGCCGGAAAGCACGGTTATGGCTCCTGTATATGAAATGATGACAGTGCTTATTATTCTCGGTGTTGCCATTTTGGGAATTATATCGGTAATTATTTTTATTATTTCCAGAACAATTACAGCTCCTCTTAAAAAAATGGAAGATGTTTTCCAGTTTATCGGCGAGGGAGATTTTACCAAAACTGTCGAAGTCAAGGGCGATGATGAAATCGGGATCATTGGCCGCGCTCTTAACTCCACATTGGATAAAATTAAAGTGCTTATTCAAACCATTAAATCAATGGCGAAAGATCTGTCAAATATTGGTACAGAGCTTGCGTCCAACATGAATGAAACCGCCGCGGCGATTAACGAGATTACCACTAATATTCAAAGCATCAAGGGAAGGGCGATAAACCAGAGCGCCAGCGTAACGGAAACAAACGCCACCATGGAGCAGATTACCATCAATATCAGCAAGCTCAATCAGCATGTAGATAAACAGTCCCAATCTGTCGCCCAGTCTTCTTCAGCGATTGAACAGATGCTTGCCAATATTCAGTCTGTAACTCAAACCCTTGTTAAAAACATGAACAATGTTCAATCGCTTGAAAACGCTTCTGAAGTGGGCCGTTCCGGTTTACAGGAAGTTGCCGCGGATATACAGGAAATCGCCCGTGAATCGGAAGGATTACTGGAAATTAACTCGGTAATGGAAAACATCGCAAGCCAGACCAATCTGCTTTCAATGAATGCCGCCATTGAAGCCGCCCACGCGGGGGAAGCCGGCAAGGGCTTCGCTGTAGTCGCAGATGAAATTCGTAAACTTGCGGAAAATTCATCCGAGCAGTCAAAAACCATCAGCACTGTTTTGAAAAAGATAAAAGGTTCCATCGATAAAATCACTTCATCGACAGATAATGTATTGCAGAAATTTGAAGCCATTGACAGTCATATAAAAACAGTTGCGGATCAGGAAGAAAACATCCGTAACGCCATGGAGGAACAGGGCCAGGGAAGCAAACAGATACTGGACGCCATAGGAAAACTTAATGATGTTACCAGGGATGTAAAGAGCGGATCGGAAGAAATGCGTGAAGGTTCCAGGGAAGTTATTCAGGAAGGTAAAAATCTTGAAAACGCGACACAGGAAATTACAGGCGGTATGAACGAAATGGCTATAGGCGCAGATGAGATTAATGTCGCTGTAGTCCGTATTAATGAATTAAGCGTTACCAATCATGATAAAATTGCCACACTTATAAAGGAAGTCGCCAAATTTAAGGTAGATTAATTACGTTACGTAATTGAACTATGGCAGCTGTTCCAAAAGCGCAAACCTTCGGTTTGAAAGTTTTGGAACAGCCACAGTTAAAGATTATTTTTTCCTCTGTAGAATAAATTGTGGTTTTCATGGATTATTAGGTTTTATTTTAGACTAATTTCTATAATATGTGGATATACATTTTCTCTGGATTTAAAAGTAAATTTATATTATATTATAATTGAGGCTGTTCCAAAAACGCAAACCTTCGGTTTGAAAGTTTTAGAACAGCCTCAATTTTTTAGCTATATTAGGGAGATATTATGAAAATAGGATTAAAACTGGTTCTTATTATTTCAGCGGTTAATTTGGTTGGTATCGGCGGTTTAACAATTGCCGCATCAGCGATTGCAACAAGTACAATTACAGATTTGGCATTTGAAAATATAGGCAACATAACCGAAGTATCCGCAAACAAGGCAAAGGCTTTTTTAGAAGTCTCAATGGATGAAATCAGGAGTTATGCGACGATGGTGTCTGATATTGATGAAGCCGTTCCCGCTGAAGGCCGGCGCGATATGATTAATTATTTACTTCGCAGCCTGACTGAAGCAAATCCTGAGTGGGTTGGAGTATGGACTGCTTACGAGCCAAATGCCCTTGACGGTATGGATGCGCGGTTTGTTAACACAGCGGGAACTGATGAAACAGGAAGATTTATAAGCTACTGGACAAATAATAACGGAATAGTTTCATTGGATCATCTTACAAATTACACGAATGCCGAATATTATCTTACCTCGCTGAGATCGGGAAATGAGGCAATTGTAGAACCTTATTACGAAACTGTCGGCGGAAAGCAGATATTGATTACAAGCGCAACAGTTCCGATTAAACAAGCGGGACGTACAATAGGAGTTGCCGGAATAGATATTGAACTGACAGAAATTCAAAGTATGATAACCGGGATCAGACCGTTTGGAACCGGGTATGCCGCGCTGTACAGTAATAACGGCATGATTCTGGGCCACCGCGACTCTTCCAGGGTAGGACGCGCTGCGCTGGAGGCTTCCGCTAAACTGTTCGGGTCGTATATTAACACCTTCGTAAATTCAATAAAAAACGGCACTACATTTGTTGAAACAATATTTTCACAGGAACATCATGAGCTGATGATAGTAGTCGCGCACGAGTTCTTTGTCGGAGGCTGCGATAAGCCATGGATGGTATCTACCATTGTGCCGCAAAAAACGGTTATGGCGGCAGTTAATAATATGGTTCTTATTTTGATTATAGTCGGCGTCATCATTCTGGCAGTTATAACAGTAATTATTTTAATTATATCCCGTACAATTACAGCTCCCCTTAAAAAAATGGAAGAGATCTTTCAGTTTATCGGAGACGGGGATTTTACTCATAACATTGAAGCGAAAGGCAATGATGAAATCGGGAATATCAGCCGCGCTCTTCACGGTACGGTGATTAAAATCAGGGATCTTATCAATGTCATAAAGGGACAAGCTAGAGATCTGTCTGATATTGGCACAGAGCTTGCGTCCAACATGAATGAAACCGCCGCCGCGGTAAACGAGATTACCTCAAATATTCAAAGCATCAAGGGAAGGGCAATCAACCAGAGCGCAAGCGTGTCTGAAACAAACGCGACAATGGAGCAAATCACCGCCAACATCAGCAAGCTCAATCAACAGGTAGATTTACAATCTCAATCTGTCGCTCAATCTTCATCAGCGATTGAACAGATGCTTGCCAATGTTCAGTCGGTTACCCAGACTCTTATGAAAAACATGGAAAATGTTAACTCGCTTGAAGCTGCTTCTGAAGTCGGCCGCACCGGCTTACAGGATGTCGCGCAGGATATTAAAGAAATTACCCGCGAATCAGAAGGGTTGCTGGAAATTAACGCGGTAATGGAAAATATCGCAAGCCAGACCAATTTACTTTCAATGAACGCTGCCATTGAAGCGGCTCACGCAGGAGAAGCCGGAAAGGGCTTCGCGGTAGTCGCCGCTGAAATCCGCAAGCTCGCTGAAGATTCATCGGCTCAGTCAAAAACGATCAGCGCTGTTTTGAAAAAAATAAAAAGTTCAATCGACAAGATTACGATCTCGACAGACAATGTACTGCAGAAGTTTGAAGTCATTGACAGACATATAAAAACAGTAGCGGATCAGGAAGAGAATATCCGCAATGCCATGGAAGAGCAGGGGCACGGAAGCAAACAGATACTGGAAGCTGTTGGAGCCCTCAATGACATTACCCGGTCTGTTAAGAGCGAATCAGAGGAAATGCGGGATGGTTCCAAGGAAGTAATACTGGAAGGCAAGAACCTTGAAAATGCGACTCAGGAGATTACAGGCGGCATGAGCGAAATGGCTACAGGCGCGGATCAGATAAACATCGCTGTAAACCGTGTTAATGAATTATCCACATTCAATCATGACAAGATTGATGTATTAATGAAAGAAGTTGCGAAGTTTAAAGTAGAGTAGTACTTCAGATAATTAAGGCTGTTCCAAAAACGCGAACCTGCGGTTTGAAAGTTTTGGAACAGCCTCAAATATTTAAAATTTATCCTACACGTTTGTTTGGATATTCTTTGGTTTTTTTCTCTCTTCTCTCGCTTCCAGCATCAAATAAACAACCGGTATAAAAAACAGGGTAATGAAAGTGGAACTGAAAAGCCCGCCGAAAATGCTTTGTCCCAGCGGAGCGTAAATTTCTGAACCTTCTCCAGTTGCCATGGAAAGCGGGATAACTCCAAAAAGAGTTGTTACAGTTGTCATTAGAATTGGTTTTAAACGTGATATAGCGCCTGTTATTACCGCTTCTTCAAGCGGCATTTTATATTCGTCTCTTAACAGATTGATATAACTTATAAGAATAATCGCGTTATTCACAACAAGGCCCGCCAGGGTTATAATGCCCATAATTGACACAATGTTCAGCGAAGACCTGAACAACAACAGCCCTCCTGTAATTCCTATCAATGTAAATGGTATGGAAGACATTACCAAAAGAGGCTGGGTAAAGCGTTCAAACTGAATAACCATTACGGAATAAATCAGGAAAATAGCGACCGCAAGCACTATTATTAATGACTGAAACGATGAAAGCATTTCCGCCGCTGTTCCTCCCAATTCCCATGAAGCGCCCGGAACTATACCTTGAGTTTTTATCAGGGTTTCAAGACGGCTTGTGCTTTCGCGGACATTTGGATCTTTTAAGCTTGCGCTGACAGTAATTGAGCGGGATTTGTTTCTGTGGTTGATTTGGGAGAGCGTTTCTTCAATGTCCAGTTCCGTAAAACTGGCGTATGATACCTGGCTGCCGACAGCGGTATTGATTCCCAGGGAATAAAACACATCGTCGGGAATATTGCCGCCGCTTAGGTTTGATCGCAGTTCTATCGGGTAATTCCTGTCGGACGCGTAATAGGTTCCTACAGAAATGCCGTTAAACACAATACGGTTTGTAAGCGCAGCTTCATAGGATGAAAGCCCCAGTAAACCAAGGTATTGATTAAGGATACGGGCGTTCATTTCCCGCTGATTGAATCGTATGTCAAGATCAGTATCCGCTACATTCGGGTCCTGCGCCATATACTGCCTGATCTGTTCCGCGGCGTTCACGACCGTGTCCAGACTGTTGCCGTATACATTTACAACAAGGCCCTCGCCGCCTGTCGCCAGTGACAGAAGATTGGAAAGGCCGCCGTTACTGAAGTTCACCTGCGCATCGGGAATCATCCTTGATATTTTATCCTGAAGCTCATTAATAATTTCCACGACATGGCGTTTTCTGTCCTTCAGGCGTTTAAGTTTCACCATTCCGTATGAGCGGTTCGGTTCATTACCCATGTCAAAAGCTCCGCCCTGGCCGGCGATAAAATAAGATGAATTAAGCTCATTGGGAATTATTTCCCCGATGGTTTTTTCCAGCATCAGCACCTTGTCACGCGTCATTTCAAGGGTATAACCGCCAGGGGTTTCCATATTTACGACAATTTCCGCCATATCTGTCTGCGCGAGAAATTCAAAACCAAGAAGGCGCAGGGAAAAAATGCTTATGGCAAAGAGAATCAGGGTTCCCGCGATAAAGGAAAATTTGTTGTTGATTGCGCCTAACAGAAGTTTTTTGTATCCATTGTTCATGGTATCCATGAATTTTTCAACACGGGACGCGAGCAGTTTTGAAAGCCCTGTGTCTTTCTCCTTCTTCAGAAAAAGGGCGCAGAGGAAGGGAATGACAACTACCGCGACTACTATGGAGAAAAAGATGGAAAAAATCATTGTCCATGCGACATCCTGCAAAATAATTCCGGCAAGCCCTGTTAAAAACAATACCGGAAAAAACGCAGCCATTGTCGTTGTCATCGAAGCGATTAAAGCGGAGCCTGTTTCGCGCACGCCGATGGATGCCGCTTCCGCCGCGTTCAGTTTTCCCTTGTTAAAATGACGCTGTATCATTTCAAGCACGACAATGGAAGCGTCAATCACCATTCCTATGGCGGCTGTTATTCCACCAAGGGTAACGAGGTCAAGGCTTGATCCTTTAACCCATAAGCCCAGCATTGTAAACAGAATGGAAAGCGGTATTGAAAAACTGATCATCAGTGTGGTGCTGGAGTTATGCAGAAATATAAATAAAATTATTACAGCGAGAAACGCTCCCATAAGAGCGGAACGCAGCACAGAGTCCACAGACATGGAGATATTATTCGCGTCATCTTTGATATATGTAAAAGTAAGGGATCCGCTGTATTGTTTTTCCATTGCGTCCAGAATGGAACGGATTTCCCTGCTAATGGCGATGCTGTCGCCGTTCTGCGATTTCATTATGGAGAGGGCAAGAACATCATCGCCGTCCGAAATTACATAATTGGTTCTGCGGTCTTCCTTTATTTCAATGTCCGCGACATCTTTCAGGCGTATAAACTGACTGTCCTTGAAAGCGATTACCTGATCCTCAAAATCATTAAGCGATGTGTATCTGCCGTCTGTGCGGATATTCAGATTGTACCCCTGATAAATTCCTGAACCGCCGGGGAGGGCGGTGTTTGAAGCGCCCAGAATCTGCGCGATGTCCAGAAGCGATATCTGAAGAGAGTTCAGCCGATCCAGATCAATATTAATCTCGACAATTTCCCTGGAGTTTCCGTTCATGTTGACATTGACAACGCCTGGTATGCGCGACAATGAGGGAATTATTTCATCTTCACATAACTTCGATAATTCGCTGCGGCTGCTTCTGCCTCCGTTAGCGCCGCTGTTTACAGCGCCGCTTACTATAATTGTCATTATCGGAAGCTGCGAGGTGCTGTACTGGAATATACCAGGAGCTGCGGGCAGATCGTCAGGAAGATTTCTCATGGCGCTGTTGATTTTTTCCCTTATCTCATACAGCCTGTTTTCCGCCTTTTCATTGTAACTCAGCTGAAGTTCTATAACAGAAACTGAATTTCTTGATACGGAAGACATCTCATTGAGTCCTGTCAGGGTACCCAAAGCGTCTTCAAGCGGATTGGTTATCTGAATTTCAATATCAGCGGGTCCTACACCAGGCCAGGTTGTAACAACCACCAAAGTAGGCATGCTCATATCGGCGATTAAACTGCGCCTCATGTTAAAGGCTGACATTAAACCAAACACCAGAAGAATGATAAGAAGCATCATAATTATCTTGGGATGTTTTATTGCAAAATCCGAGATTTTCATCGCGGTATTCCGCTGGTATTCGCGCTGTAAGACAGATCGTTTGAAAGAATATTCAGTTTCTGGCCGGGATTGATAAAGTGCTGCCCTTCAAGAATAAAAGTCCTGTTCCGCATTTCTGCGGGGATCTGAAAAAAGTTATTGTTATAAAATTCAGGAGTAAATTCAATGTATTGAGCTCTTGTATCTTCTGTTACAAACATCAGTTTGTTTCCGGCCAAAACCCTGAACGGCAGATAATACACATTGTCCCTTTTATCCAGAACGAAAATTACATTTACAAACATACCGGGACGCAGCCCGCGGGCGGCGCCTCTGGGGATTTCATACTCGACCAGAAAACTCCTGTTTTCAGGCGATACATAGGGCGCGAGGCTTAAAGGCCTTAGCTCAAAACTCTCTTCATTTCCCATGGCCGGAGCGTGTATCCTGACAGGCATTGTTTTCCAGTTATCAGCGAAAAACCTGTAATGAATTTCCGGGATTGCAACTTTTACTCTCAGGTCGCCAAGGTCTGTAAGAGTTACAAGAGGCGTTCCGACGCCCACAAGACCGCCTTCTGCGCCATGGCTCATAAGGACTGTGGAGTTCATGGGAGCGCGGATTCTTGAATAATCTATATTTAACTGAGCCAGCTCATACTGAGCCTTTGCAACCTCATACGCCATTTTCGCTTCTTCATAATTCTGAAGCGATATTCCCTGGCTCTGATAAAGACGCTCGATTCTTTCATAAGTGGAACGAGCGGTCTGATACGCCGATTGCGCCTGAAGGTAACCAAGCTCGTAAGGCGCGGAATCTATAACCGCGATTACCTGGCCTTCCCTTACTTCATCGCCCGCCCTCACATTAAGTGAGATAAGCGTCCCGCCCACACGGGGAACCATGGTAATGAGGCGGCCGGTTTCTACCTGACTGGTAATTCTCAGTGTTTTTTCCAGACTGCCCCGGATTGGGTCTATGGTTATAACAGGCGCCAGAAATTCATCATCGTTTAAATTATCTTTCCTGATAATGGATATCAGAATAATTATAAATAACAGGATCAGAATTGCGAAAATTCCAAATTTTACATGGGAATTTTTTCCTTTTTCAGTCACATTCATTTAATTTTTATCCATACTTACGAAATTGTGTTTATTTTAATTATAACTGATTCTTGTTTGTTATGAAACCTCTGTAAAGCTCTTTTTTTTATGCTGTAATAATAATAAAATCATTTATGAATAATCATAAAAACAACCCCTGGGTTTTTTTCAGGGATATTGAAGGCAAGGCGGCATCTCCCGGCGTTATACGCAAAGTCCTGGCCTATTGCGATGCCATGATGTGTGTGGTAAATGAATTTGAAGAAGGCGCTTCAGGAGCCATACACAGCCATCCCCATACTCAAATTACATACATTGCCGAAGGCCGCTTCCGCTTTACCATAGGCGATGAAGTTAAGGAAGTCGGCAAGGGGGATACCATGTGCAAGCAGAACGGAATAGAACACGGCTGTGTATGCCTGGAAAAGGGAACGCTTGTGGATTTCTTTACCCCAATGCGCGAAGATTTTGTTTGAGTTCTGGTTGCTCTTTTGTTATGCGTAATGATACGCCAGAGAATTTTAGTGAATGACACCGTGCGCCGCCGCTGGGAGAAATTGTCGGCTCTTGCGGGGTGATAACAGAAGCCTTGTTCATTAGTCATAATCGGGAATCTGGCTTTTTTCATTAAAATACCCTGTGATATTGCCGTCTTCGTCAATATCCAGCCAGTTTTTATTCATTAAGGTTTTTGGCCGCTCGCTTTCTTCATGAAAATATACAGTTTCATATTCATGTAAAACCAGATTTTTGCCATCAACGATAAAATTGGTTTCTGTTTTTTCCGCTACTGTGAATCTTTTTAAGTTGCCGGATGGATAAAAAAAGATACCTCTCGATAATACATATTCCTGATTTTTATGTTTATAACGAACGCCTTTACGAATTGCCGCTCCATGAAAACTCCCGTCTCTGTGCAGATCAACATGATCTTCGAATATCGCAGCTACAGCGTTTGTATTAGCTGCTATTTGCGGCGGTACAGGTTCTTTTACAGGTTCCGGTTTTTTGTTATGATATTTTCTTTTACTTTTTGAATCATTCCT
>JGI24695J34938_10000739_pt1 | contig 30718 bp, 25 predicted proteins | sample TergutCo191P3_FD_34938 | JGI IMG/M metagenome (IMG submission 34938)
TGAACCTTTACACATAAAACAAATCATTTATTTCTCCTTTGTTTAAAATTATCTGTCCATTCAGTAAGATTAGGGTAATATGCTGTAATGAGCCATAATTCTAATCCATTTGAATCGCATACTACATGCAAGATTTTACCTGCTATCGTATGCCCCAGTACCAATAGGGAAAGGATAATCGTTTGGATATTGCTCAATTATTTCGCCATTCAATAAAGCAGTTTTGACATCATCAATACGTATGCTTCTTTGAAAGAGTCTTTCAAGAATATAGCTTGTCCATCGTAATAATGATTTATTAATATAACCTGCAATACCTTCAATAGTCATATAATAAGTATGTCATCAGTATAAAATAATATCAATATGTTTAAAAGAACCGCAGGTTCTGTTCGTGGTTAAATTCTTCTCTTCCTCTAAGTTATTACCGCCATATAAGAAAGGCGCGTGTGCACAATACCTACCACTCGTTCTCTATCTCCTCAATCGCGCCAATAATTTCTTCTTTAGGCGACTGAGCGCAAACAAGTTTGTAAAATTTTTCCTGCTGGCACAAAAAACCGATTTTAGACATTACATCGATGTGCTGCTTGGGCGACATTGATACGATTAAAAATATCGTGCGGACTTTGCTGTTGTCGGGGGTTTCCCAATCGGCGGGAGGCGCGGCGGGAAACGCAATTGCAACGAAGGGGTCATCGCCTTCTTCAAGCAGCGGAGTGCGCGGATGGGGCAGGGCGATGCCGTTTTCGATGCCTGTAGAAATGAGGGCTTCCCTTTCCATCACGGCGCGTAACAGCGCGTCTTTGTCATGAGGAAATAATTTATCATCTATTAAATTAATTACATTCGCCATTATTTCCTGACACGCGTTTCCTTTAATATCGTAATAAATTCCGCCGCGTTTTATAAGCGCGGTAAGCGTTGCGCTTTGCGCCGCGGTTTGCGTATCGTTTTTTATTTCATCCATTTTTTTCATTATATTTCTCCGTCAGAAAAAATATCGCGTAAACTTCGGTTCATTCTGTCAAGGTCAAAAATGCCCGGCACATATTCAGAACCCAATTCGCGCTGAGCTGATTGTTTGTCTTTAATGCTTCCGGCTTCCAGAAAACCAACCAGTCTTCTGAAATGACGCGGACCGTCAACCTGTTCGGGGGGAGCCGCGCCGTCGCCTGCGATAAAACGCGTCACTTCATTTTTTGCAGGCTGATACGATGACATTATAATAATTTTTACATTCCACTTTGAACCATATTCATAAATAAGTTCTTTCTTGCCCTGAAAGTCAACGTCACCTAACTTTATTTTATCATGAAGATATTCTTTGCCGCCGTCAAGAGTTTCGATATAAAAACGAAAACGCAAATCCCCTTTCCAGTTCATGCCGATTCGAATCAGCTGATGCAGTTCTTCCATTGTGCATTCATGAGAAATAATCGCGCGCCTCCAAACATCAAGACCGGAAATACTTATCTGAATCATGCGCCAAACTTGAGCGCGAACATTATCAACCTGCTTGCCGCCGTGAATCAGCGTTAAGTTGCTCCTTCTAAAATTATCCATGGCGGAGTTAATCAATTCTTTTATATCCGTGTAAGTGTCAACCATGCTGTCCAATGAATTATCCATTGCGCTAATATCAGAATCACTCGGCGACTCATCAAACGCAAGGTCTTCCAAAAGCGCGGCTGCATGTCCCTGAATTTGCGAAAGCACGATGAACGTATGACGCGGAAGCCACACCGATTCAATCTCGCCCTTTTGCAATTTTGCGGAAAGCTCTATGACCGCCGTGTGCAATTCCGCGACGCGCTGACGAATCGGCCCTGCGCCCTGATCCAAAAATAATGAATAGCCTTTGTAAAAATCATCCATGCTGTCGGAAATATAATCCGCAAGTAAATCCCACTCGGTTTCATCAAGATGAATGACAGGCGGAACCAGACGGTTAATAACAAGATCGATATCTTTTTCGTTGCGATAAAACGCGTCTCTTATATAGGAAAGAATTACAAATTCAGAAATCGGAATATTTTTTGAATACAAAAGGTCTTCTATAAATGTTCTGTCGGGCGGAACCGTATAGTTCTGAAGATTTTTGCTGTCGGGGATTTCTTTTCCGGCAAACCAAAAACGCGTTTCGATTCCGTAGGGAACAGTATCGACACGGTTTGTTTTTTCAAATAAAAATTCTTCAAGCGAATAGGCGGGAATATTTCTCATGCGCTTTCCGCCGAACCAATACGCAAAAGCAATCTGCTCTTCGGTGCTTGCGCCGGGACCGACAAGCGCAAAGCTGTCTTCGAAACCTGTCTCGGCAGCATCGAGCCATTTATCCAAATCGGCGCGTGACCAGTCTTCATTGCCTGCTTTTTCCAATTCAAAGCGGCACTCTTTCCAGTCTAAAATACGCACTTTAAAACGATCGCCGGGTACGAATGCGCTCTCGCGGTAAATGACCCGCATATCAAGAGTATGAATCGATACTTCAGGCGGATCTTCGTATGGGTCGGCGTTAAAAGCTTCTTCATTTTTGGGATTATCCCTCGCTATATATTGGGGAGCAAATTCTTCGCCGTAAACGCTGTAATATGGATACAAATCTTCCGGCGGCGCTTCTGTTGTTGTAACAGGAACGTCCTCGCCTTTCCATAAAAAAGTATACCGGTGCGGAAGCGTTAAAGGATTTGCAAAAGGGACGCACCTGTGTCCGGGAATTAAAATTCCGTTAAGCAATTCCTGACGTGACGGAGTAATCACAAACACGCCTGATTCGAAACATGCTCTGCGTGAAACCCATGTATGATTGTTTTGTTTAAAGGCGATTTTTCGGGCTTCCAGATAGGCGCTTATCTCCATAATTAACTTTTTGTTGGGTTTTTGCCCGGAAGCCTGAACATAAATGGTTATATCTTCCAAGGTAAACGGCTCGGTTGCATTTTCGAGAAATTCATAAAGCGCTTCTTCTTGATCCAATTCCATTGACTTTATGATAGAATGATATTTATAGTAGATCAATACGGCATAATACGGAGGTTAATCATGCAGTACGGTTATTTTGATTCCGATAAAAGAGAATATGTTATCGACAAGCCCGATACGCCTGCTCCCTGGGCAAACTATCTGGGTTCCCCGGCATACGGCGCAATTATTTCAAACAATGCCGGCGGGTACAGCTTTGTAAAGAGCGGAGCCGCAGGGCGCCTAATCCGCTACCGGTTCAACGAGCAGGATCGTCCCGGACGCTACATCTATCTGCGTGACGACGATACAAAAGATTTTTGGTCTGCGTCGTGGCAGCCTGTAGGAAAGCCGCTGGATCAGTATAAATCGATCTGCCGCCACGGCACAGGTTACACAAAGATCGAGGCTGATTATAAAGAAATTCATTCCGAGGCAACGTACTATGTTCCGCACAATGCCGATTACGAAGTGTGGCGGCTTAAAGTTGTAAATAAAGGATCGAAGGCGAGAAAAATTTCCTGCTTTGGTTTTGTAGAGTTTACATGCGAAAGTTTCTACGAACAGGATCAGGTTAATCTCCAATATACGCAGTTTATTACCCGTACATATTTTAAAGAAAAATTTATTTTACAGACGATTAACGAGAACTGCCTCAACGCCGTCAACGAAAGCCGCGTGGAGACGCGAATCTTCGGCATGGCAGGCGCAAAGGTTGCAAGCTTCTGCGGCGACCGCGCAAAATTCCTTGGTAACTACCGCGATTACGGAAACCCCGTTTCTGTAGAAAACGGCAAACTGGACGGCACTTTAAATTACAACATGAATCCATGCGGAGCTCTCCACACAATTCTTGAACTAACACCCGGTAAAGAAACCGAGCTTATTTTCATCCTTGGTCAAAAACGCGAAACGCAGGCAAAAGAAATTATCGCGCGTTACGAAAACACGTCAATCGTTGATCGCGAGATCGAAGAATTAAAAACGTACTGGCACAGTAAACTTGCAAACCTCAAAGTGACAACGCCGGACGATAACTTCAACAATATGATCAACACGTGGAACGCATATCAGTGCTTTATTACGTTTGTCTGGTCGCGCGCCGCCTCGCTTGTTTATTCAGGCCTTCGCAACGGTTACGGTTACCGCGACACTGTTCAGGATATTCAGGGCATCATCCATCTTGATCCTGAAATGGCGCTTGATAAAATTAAATTCATGATTTCTGCGCAGGTCAACCATGGCGGCGCACTTCCGCTTGTTAAGTACACGCACAATCCAGGTCACGAAGATAAACCCGAAGACGAGTCATATCGGCAAAGTACAGGGCATCCGTCATACCGCGCAGATGACGCGCTCTGGCTGTTCCCCACAGTTTGGAAATATATTGCAGAGACGGGAAACACAGCCCTGCTTGACGAAGTGATCCCCTACGCCGACGATGGAAAGGATACAGTCTTTAACCATTTAATAAGAGCGATTGAATTTTCGCTTAACAATTTGGGCATTTACGGACTTCCCGCGGGACTTCATGCCGACTGGAACGATTGTCTGCGTCTTGGCGCAAACGGCGTATCTGTTTTTGTCGCGCTGCAATTATATTATGCATTCGAGATCATGATTCGTTTTGCAAAGTTCAAAAAAGATTCTTCCGCAGAAGCAAGGATGGACGATTTAAAAAATCGTTTCGGCAAATTGATCGAAGAACGCTGCTGGGACAAGGATCGATTTATTCGCGGCATCACCGAAAAAGATCAAATTGTCGGCAAGGGCGGCGATCCGGAAGCAAGCATGTGGCTTAATCCGCAAAGCTGGGCGGTCATCTCAACTTTTGCAGACGAAACACGCGGCAAAGCGGTTTTGGATTTGGTACACAAGGAATTAAACACAAAATACGGCGCGCGGCTTATGGCTCCTTCGTATGTTAAACATGCGTTCGACGGAGCTCTCGCGCTTTTATTCAATCCGTCAACAAAAGAAAACGGCGGTATCTTTTTACAGTCGCAGGGCTGGATAATTTTAGCCGAAGCGTTATTGGGACGCGGAGGACGCGCTTTGGAATATTATCTTGAAAGCTGCCCGGCCGCGCAGAACAACATCGCGGAAACAAGATTGATGGAGCCGTATGTTTATTCGCAGTTTACGGAAAGCTCGGACAGCCCGTTTGAAGGACGCAGTCATGTTCACTGGCTGACGGGAACCGCAAGCACAGTAATGGTCGGCTGCGTAGAAGGCATTTTAGGATTACGCCCGGACATCGACGGTTTGCGTTTATCGCCTGCGATTCCTTCCGCATGGAAATCATTCTCCATGGAAAAAGTTTTCCGCGGCAAAAAATTAAACATAAAAGTAAACAACGCAGACGGAAAGGAAGGTTCGAGCTGCAAGAAATTGACAGTTAACGGAGAGGCGATGGAAGGCAATTATATTCCTGCGTCGGTGTTAAAAGCAGAGAATGAGATCGTGCTGGAGATGTAAAATGATCTACAAAGAATTTGGTAAGACAGGTATTAAACTTTCCGCTCTTGGTTTTGGCGCGATGCGGCTTCCCATGATGGAAGAAGGCGGCAAGAAAATCGTAAACGAAGAACTTGCCGTTCCTCTCATGCAGAAGGCATTTGACATGGGGGTAAACTATGTTGATACCGCGCCTTTGTACTGCGAGACGCTCAGCGAAAACGCCGTCGGCAAAGCGCTGAAAGGTTACCGTGACAAAGTGTATCTGTCTACCAAAAACCCAATCGAGGACAATGATGGCGATCATTGGATGGGACGATTGGAAAAATCTTTAAAGAAACTCGACACCGATTACATCGACTTCTATCATTTTTGGGGCATCTCCTTAAAAAGTTTTGAAGGCTGGCAGGGATTAAAATACGGCCCGATCGAAGCCGCGTACAAAGCGAAGGAACAGGGACTTATTAAACATATTTCGTTTTCGTATCATGACGCGCCCGAGAACTATAAAAAAATAGTTGATTCAGGGATTTTTGAATCCACTTTGGTTCAATATAATATGCTCGACCGTTCCAACGAAGAAAATATTGCGTACGCAAAATCCAAAGGACTTGGCACAATAATTATGGGTCCTGTCGGCGGCGGACGTCTTGGCGCGCCAAGCGAACAAATTCAAAACCTTCTAAAAAATAAAACAGGCGCGGCTCCTGTCAGCACCGCCGAAATGGCTCTGCGCTTCGTTCTTGCAAACACGAATGTCGATATGGCTCTTTCCGGCATCGGCGACATGAACATGTTAAACGAAAACTTTGAAGTTGCATCGCGCACAGGGCATCTTACAGACGAAGAACTTTCGCACATCAAAAAAATGATGGAAGAAAACAAGAACCACGCCAACCTTTACTGCACCGGCTGTAATTACTGCAAACCCTGTCCGCAGGGAATCGATATCCCGTATCTTTTTGAAATCATGAATCGTTATAAGGTTTACGATTTAAAAGAACATGCAAAAGCGGCATACCTGGAAATGATGAACGGCTGGAGCTGGATTAAAAGTAAAGACGCGTCAAACTGCATATCCTGCGGCGAATGCGAAACAAAGTGTCCGCAGAAATTGCCGATTATAGAACAGCTTGCAGAAACGCATAAAGCGCTTGCGCCTTAGACGTTAGCGCCTTAAGTTGCTTGCAACTTAAAAAACCACGGAGTCGCTGCACATGCGAACAGGTATCAAGCAGAGGAAAAGATTCGAAAAACATGTCCTCCGTGGCTAAAAACACTTAATCAATTACTGGGCGTTGAAAAATTCTATTCTTTCAAAGTCTACCCATTTTTCAGGTTCGCTGCGCATTGCGCCGGTAACATTTACCACTTCTGATCCATAAGCAATGTGTTCAATTATTACAGAACCGTCACTTGCCACCGCTCTGAATCTATATGACGTAACTCCCATCATATTTCTCCTTACATTTGTGGCGGTCAATGCCAGATTTCCGGTATCGTTTACTTTCAACGAAACAACATTGAATTCCCTGAAGTTATCGCTGACGGTGAATGGAACATCTTTTCCGCTGAGCCTTCCGGCTTCGGCTGCAACGTCTGTTTCTAACTTGCTGCCTAAATCACTTAAACCCTGGCTGAAATCATCGTTTGCTTTTTGAAATGCTTTAACATTTTGTCTTTGTTCCGCTCTTTCTCTTGCAACTCTGTGCCTTTCTCTTACTGCTTCGTCAGCTAAATTATGATCAGCAAATATTGCAGGCAATGCGCCAAAAAATCCATCTGTTCTTAATCCGCTTTTTTTTACACCGCCTCCGCCTCCGCAAGCTGCCATTGTAAATACAATTACTGCAGCAAGAGCAATAATCCCAATAATTTTGATTGTATTCTTCATACAAGTCTCCTTTGCGTAGAAACCACAAGTTGCTGCAACTTATAGTTTTAAATGTCCGCCGACAATTTAAATAAACCTATACAGATTTACTTTGTTATTCTTTCAATTAATACTGTGATTTATGGAAAAAGGAAGATCCTTACGTCTCTATTTTTGCTACCGCATGGCTCATTTTTTGGTACCATGCGGCTCACAAAAACTATTAAATGCGAAATAACTTTCTATACTACGGTAACTATTATTGAGGCTTATTATCCCATCTTTACAATGATCTTATGCTCTTTGCCGTCGCCGAACACGGGAACAATATTCGTCCCTATCGGATTGCCGTCTACAGTTATGGACTTAACGCCTTTTTGAACGCCTGAAGAATTGTCCACGGTGATATGGTAATCCGCGCCCCGGAAATGACGCGTAACAGTAAAACCCTTCATGTCTGAAGGAATGCACGGATCGAGTATAAGACCGTCAAAAGCCGGGCGTACCCCAAGAATGTACTGCGAAATGCTTACAAAAGTCCACGCAGCAGTTCCCGTGAGCCACGAATTTTTTGCTTCCCCGTGATTAACCGCGTCTTTGCCCGCTACCATCTGCGCATACACATACGGTTCCATTCTGCGAAGATCGCTGTCATCTTCGCGGTAAGCGGGGCAAATTTTCGCGTATGTTTCAAACGCGCGATCCCCTCTTCCAAGACGTGTCTCTGCAATCGTAACCCAGGGATTGTTGTGGCAGAAAATGCCCGCGTTTTCCTTGTAACCCGGAGGATACGAAGAAACTTCACCTAACTCAACATGGTATTCCTTGTACGCGGGCTGCAATAGTACGATGCCGTATTTAGAATCAAGATGCTCTTTAACGGAATCGAGTGCCTTGATCGCGCGTCCGTCTTCTGCGCCGATGCCTGCCATAACGGAGAATCCGTTTGATTCGATATAAATTTTTCCGTCTTCGCATTCGTGGCTTCCGATTTTTTTACCGTAAGCATCATAAGCGCGAAGGAACCAATTGCCGTCCCAACCATGCTCATTTATAGTTTCGAGCATTTTTGCGATTGCGCCCTCGGCATATTTGGCTTCATCTTCGCGGTTTGTGCGGCGGCAAATCTCGGCATAATCGGGACCGACAAACGCAAAAATTGCCGCGATTAAAACAGATTCCGCTACGCCACTTTCAAAATTAGCCGTTGTCTGAAATGATTCACCGGGCGTTTTTGAAAAACAATTTAAATTTAAGCAATCGTTCCAGTCTGCGCGGCCAATCAACGGAAGCCCGTGCGGACCTTTATTGTTTACGGTAAAATCGAACGAACGTTTTAAATGAATAAAAAGCGTGTCCGCAAGACTATCGTCATTATTAAAAGGAACTTTTTCGTTTAAGATTCCATAGTCGCCTGTTTCTTTGATGTACGCCGCTACGCCGCAGATCAGCCATAACGGATCGTCATTAAAACCGGAGCCGATTTCGTTGTTGCCCCGTTTTGTAAGCGGCTGATATTGATGATACGCGCTGCCGTCAGGAAACTGAGTCGCGGCAATATCCAAAATGCGCGAACGGGCGCGCTCGGGAACAAGATGAACAAAGCCGAGCAAATCCTGGTTCGAATCGCGAAAACCCATGCCGCGCCCGATGCCCGATTCAAAATAAGACGCGCTGCGTGACATGTTAAACGTAACCATACACTGATACTGGTTCCAAACGCCTGCCATACGCGCCATTTTTTTATCGTCCGGCCGCGAAAGCGACGATGCGTCTACAGTAAATTTACCAAGCAGATTATTCCAGTAATCATTTAATTCAGCTAACGCTTTGTCCGCGTCGTGCGGCGTATTGTATTTTTCAAGAAGCGCGTTTGCAGGTTTTTTATTTATAACACCTGCGGTTCTTCCAGGAGTCGATTTTTCCCATTTTTGATCTTCCGGGTTTTCGCAGTAACCAAGCACAAACACATACGATTTTGATTCGCCTGCGGAAAGACGCGCTTTAATATGATGCGATCCTATCGGCGCCCAGCCTGATGCGACAGAATTATTCGCCTCGCCTTTAAATACAGTCTGCGGAGCATCAAAGCCGTTATACAAACCAAGAAAAGTCTGCCTGTCGGTATCAAACCCCGTAACAGGAACATTGACCGCCCACACAGCATAATGGTTGCGTCTCTCGCGGTATTCGGTTTTATGATAAATACGCGAACTGCCTGCAGGCAGATTTTCGATTTCAACTTCGCCGATGCTGAAGTTACGCTGAAAGTTCGTCATATCATCATTCGCGTTCCATAAACAAAACTCGACAAAGGAAAACATATCGACAAACTTATCAACATTTGATTCGTTAGTAAGCGTCACCTTGTGGATTTCGCATTTATCGTGTAACGGAACAAAAGACGTTTGCGAAAAAGCAAGCCCGTTACGCGCCGAAGAAATACGCGAATAACCCATCCCGTGGCGGCACTCATAGCGGTCAAGCTTCGATTTCATCGGCATCCACGAAGGAGTCCACACATCATCGCCGTCTTTCAGGTAGAAATACCGCCCGCCTGCGTCGGTTGGCACATTATTGTACCGATAACGGGTAAGACGCAGCATTCTAGCGTCGCGATAGAAACAATATCCCCCCGAAGTATTGGAAAAAAGCCCGAAAAAGTCTTCGCAGCCCAGATAATTGATCCATGGATAAGGCGTATCCGGCCGTGTAATCACATATTCCCGCGAGTTATCGTCAAAAAAACCGTATTGCATGCTGTTTCCTCCTGTTTTGGATACAGGATAACCTGTTTTTATGGAAATTTCAATATAAAAGCGTTAACAATTTATTGTTTTTTAAAATATATCTCGGAAAAGAACTCTGAATTCGAAATTGCGTCTACTGTAATAATATCTCTTCCCAGCTCTTTTATATATGTTGTATTAAATTCAAATGCCGGCGTTAATTGTTTTAAAATAATATATAATAATTCTGTGCAATACAATTCTGACGCATCCGCCATATCAAATTTCCAGTCAAACGGCAGACCTAAATATTCCATCGCAGCGTCGGATATTTTATTTTCTTCTAAATCCATTATTCTATAGATACCAACTGCTCTGGCAACTTTTAAAAAATCGTCTAACGGTTCTTTTTTTACAAAGTCCCTCCCGGGACTAGTAGTTCCTTCCGCATGTATTACGGTAATCTGACCGTTTTCAATGCGTATTATTCCGGTATGCGAAAAACGCTTGTCCTCGGCGGAAAAATCGCTGAAAATTTGAGACCAAAGCCTGTCTCCAAGCCGGCAGATTATATCTCCATCTTTTACTATTTCGTAAAGCGCGTCATCTTTTTTAAATGTAACCGGTTTACCTCTAGGCATCATTATATAAGTAAATATTATTAAAATTAATATTACAAATATAATGATGCCTATCAACACAAAGTGTTTTCGATTATGTGTTTTGGTCATTTACTTATTAGCAGTAACTAACCATTTTCCGTCAACTTTTTCAAGATCAAAATCACCTGTTTCGCCGTTTTTATAAGTAACTTTTACTTTGGCTTTATCTCCTTCAATGGTTTCTTCAGTCCTATCAATACCGCCGTATGAATCCAGAGAGCCTTTTGCTTTGTCTCCCAACATAGCAAGCATCTGCGCGCCCTGAGGTGTCATTAATTTATCATACGCATTCGTATCTCCTTTTTGAATAGCAGTATGAAGTTTCTTAACTACGCTTGTCGGACTATCGCCGCCGCAAGCAACCATTGTCATCCCGATTATCGCAGCAAGAGCGATAATTCCTAAAATTTTGAATGTTTTCATAGAAAACTCCTTCTACGTTTAATGTCCGCCGACATTATATCACAAGCCCATACGGACATTGTTTTAAAAATTGTCATATTAATAGGATTTTACATATATTAACAATAAAAAGAAATTGCCACAAGTCCATATTTCTGATGCCTTGTGGCTATATTTTTGATGGAAACACAATTTAACACAGCAAAATACCTCAATGAAACTTAACGAAGCCTTTAGCACCAAAAGCACCATTTCCGTGTCAAAATGACCCAATTTTCCCCTAAATTCCATCTCACTGTATCATTTTTACCATAATTCTACCATTAATCATCATTATCCATGTAAAAAATACCTATTTTTCCCACTTTATTGGCGATTTTGGCAAAGCACTGTCGGCGACATACGGTGTGATACAAAAAATGCCACCTAGCGGGTGCGTGGAGAATGCCACAGCCGTCCGGAGCCGGCAGCGTTTTGCCAAAATCGCTAAAAATTTAACAAAAATATGAATTTTATTTAACTTGGCATAGTTTTTGCTGTAAATATAACGTCGATGAGGACAAGCGAAAGACCCGCCGAAAGGGGGATGGTTCGTTGAGCCGCAGCTTCGCAATAATCCCATAGGACAAGGAAAAAACCATGAAAACTTTGAGCGTATACCGCCCAACCGCAATTCAAAATGCATTATGCGATTTAAGTCGCGGCAATTTTGAAAACCTCTTTGAGTCTTTTTTTGGAGACTCTATTTTTGCGCCCGCAGGAATACTTAACCAAATGCCTGCCGTAGACATTCAGGAAACCGAAAATGGCTATGTTCTGGCAATGGATCTGCCCGGTATCGATGAGAAAAACATCGATGTTCACGTTGACGGCGCAAATTTGACCATCGCTTCACGGCTTGATGAAGAAAAAAAGACTGAGGACACCAACAAGGGTACTTTTCTTCTGCGTGAGCGGAAAATTAGCGCGTTCACTCGTTCCTTTAAACTGCCGGAAAATGCCGATCCGGAAGCTGTAAACGCGAGCTTCAAAAACGGTGTGCTTAATCTGGAAATCAAAAAACGCGCAGAGGCGCAAAAACGAACGATCCAAATTAATGCGGCGTAAGAAAGAAAACAATTAAAAACAAAATCAGAGAACCTGCAGGCAGTTTAACCTGCAGGTTTTTTGTAAATTAAGACAAATTTTTACATGACGATTACAAATTATTAAGCTATACTATGATCATACCTTACGTATGGAGAATAAAATTGAAGACTGTAAAAATGACGGGGTTTTTATTAATAGCTGCTATATTAATTTTTGGATGCATGGGAAACAACGGCAATAGCAATAACAATGATACAGTAAGCGGAGGTACTACTATCACATCAAACTCGTTAGGAACTTATGATGGATATGATTATGAATTCTGGTCAAACGGCATAGCATCGGGAAGCATGACAGTTGGAGCAAAAGGAACCTTTCAATGCGAATGGACAAGTAACGGCTCAGGTTCAAATATTTTATTTCGCAGCGGAAAACGATTCGGCGCATCGCAAACGCATAATCAAATCGGAGATATAACCATTTCTTACGGCGCAAATTATAATCCCGCCGGAACGTCTTATTTGAGCGTTTACGGATGGACGCGAAGCCCATTGGCGGAATATTACATTGTAGAAAGTTATTTTGGAACAGGTCATCCGGGAAGATGGAATAATCCTGTTTATTACGGAACATTCACAATTCCGGAAGAGGGAACTTACGAAATATATAAAACGCAAATGAATAACGCGCCGTCAATTGACGGTAACGGAAAAAATTTTCCGCAGTATATAAGCGTCCGCACGGAAAAACGATCAAGCGGAACAATTTCTGTTTCCAGACATTTTGAAGAATGGCAAAGGATTGGATTGGATATGAGCGGACGATTATACGAAGCAATGATGAAAGTTGAAGGTTATCAAAGCAGCGGTAACGCTAATTTAACACAAAATATAATAACGATTACGCGATAATTAAGAGCAAGGAGCGTGTCCATGAAAATTAAACGACTATATCCGGTATTACTATTGGTTTTTCTTCTTAATGGATGTGACCAGCCGGAAATATCATATACAGATCATATTCTTGATCTTCCCCCGATGCACGAGCAATTTACGGAGATGTTCCTTATTGGAAATATTTTTAGAGGTCCATCTGAATTAACCGGAACAGGCGCAAGCGCATCAATAAACAACCCTCGGCTTACGCGTCATTATAACGCTATCACCGCGGAAAATCATATGAAACCCAGTTATCTGATAATCGGACATACTAACGGCACTTTTACATGGAATACCGACAATCGTACAACGGCTGATAATTTTATTACTGCGGCGGAAAATGCAAACATGAAAGTAATCGGTCATACTCTTCTCTGGCACAGTCAAAATGCAAACTGGATGTGGCAGCAAATTGCAGGTCAGAGCGGAACTGCAATCGCGTCAAAAGAACAGGCTCTTACGATCATGAAAGGATACATTACAGAGGTAGCGTCACGTTATGCGGGAAAAATCTATTCGTGGGATGTTTTAAACGAAGCGTTTCCTGATGGTTCGTCCAATACAAACTGGAAAACTGCAATGCGTCCAAACAATCCGTGGTTTGCCGCAATAGGTTCAGATTTTGTTTACGAAGGCTTCCTTGCCGCGCGCCGCGCAGATCCAAATGCGATTCTTTATTACAATGATTACAACACGGAACAGAGCGGCAGACGAGAATTAATTTACAACATGGTGCTTGAGGTAAATAACAGATATTTATCAAGCGGCGATAAACCGGCAGGCGAGAATCAAAACAGGCTGCTTATCGAAGGTATCGGAATGCAGGAACATCACAACCTTGGCGTGTCGGTAAGCAACATAAGCGCAACCATCAATCGCTTTAGGAGTTTAAGTTTTACAGGTTCAACAGAAAAAATAATATTGGCTGTAAGCGAGCTTGATATAATTGCGTTTGATTCATACAGCGGTTTAACTGCCGCCGGAGGACAGGGCGCAAATTTTGATCTTGCCTCGCAAATATCCAATAGCGCGCTTATTGTTCAGGGAAATCGTTACAGAGACTATATGAGACTTTACATTGCAAACGCCGACATTATCGAACGCGTCTCCTTGTGGGGCGTTCTGGATAACCACAGCTGGAGATCCAGAGGAAGACCGCTTTTATTCGATCGAAATGGAATGGCAAAACCTGCGTATTACGGTTTTATGGAAGCTCTAAATTAAAAACCAAGATTCTTCCCAATTAAAATTACTTTAATTCTTCCCGCAGGTTTGCAATAACGCGTACCCGCAAAAAATGAGCATATTGTGTCAGGGTTTATGCAGTCCGCGCACTTACCGCTCTTGCTGCACGGCGGCTGTAAGTTTGGAAAACGTTTTACATTTAAAGGCGCGGCAATATTCCTTGCGCGAAAAAGAGCGTCTTTGTAATTTTTTGCGACCTTGTTCATGCCTGCCGCAATTATTACCTGTTTGGGGCCGTAAATCATCGCGGCTACCCTGTTGCCGTTTCCGTCAATGTTCACGAGCCACCCGTCTTCGCTTATTGCGTTTGTGCCTGTTAAAAAAGTGTCGCATAACAAAGAGCGGCGCATGATGTCAAGGCGTTCATCAGGGGAGGCGGCTTTGTCCCTGTCAAGCAAATTATATCCTTCGTTTGCAAGTTTTTCCTGAATGTCAAGTTCAGTCAAAGTTTTGGAGCCGCCCCATGAAACCTGATGATCTTTTGGAATAAGCGAAATTATTTTTTGCGCCGCTTCTTTTGGGTCGTCAAAATAATACGCGTCAAAAGAACGCGACTTAAGAGCATTTACAACCTTTAAGCCGATTTTTTGATAATCTTTTTCCGCTATTGTTTTCATAGATGCCATTCCCCGAACCCTGCGATTGTATCGCGCAGGAAATATCCGCTGTCCTTAATCGTGCGCTTTTGTGTTTTAAAATCGACATGTATAATTCCAAAACGCCTTGTATAACCAAACGCCCACTCAAAATTATCGAGTAACGACCAAACAAAGTATCCCTTTAACGGAACGCCTTTTTTTATAACGTCAGCGCAGATTGCAAGATGCTGCTTAAGATAATCTGTTCTCTCCTTGTCATGAACCCTTCCGTCTGCTGTTACAATATCATCATAAGCGCTTCCGTTCTCTGTAATATAAATGGGAATTTCTTTTTTTCCAAACGCTCCTTTAGAAATTTCCGCTATCCATACAAGCTGCCGCTCAAGACCGCCCGGCGTAACCGGCCAATTCATGCCGGTAGTGCTTTGCCATGCAGCCTTTGAAGAATATTTATACGTTGCAGTGTTATCGGCTGCCGCGGGAAACTCGAAATAAAAATTTACTCCAAGAAAATCGACAGGCTGCGCAATAATATCAAGATCGCCGTCTTTTATTGGAAGCAAACCATTTGCTGCGGGAGGAAGTTCGGGGTAACCTTTACCAAGACACGGAAACATAAAAATTTCTGTGTTAAATGCTCTTGCAATATCGGCGGCTTTTTTATCCGCTTCACAGCGTGTTGCAGGTCTCGGCGTATCGGGGTTCCAGGTAATTCCAATAGGCGCTTTTAATCCTGTTTTTCGGTATTCCCTGACGGCAACGCCATGCGCCATATTAACGTGATGCACCGCAGCGAGAGCTTTTTGTAAATCACGATGTCCCGGCGCATGAAGGCCGTGAAGATAGCCCAAATATGCAACGCATAAAGGTTCATTGATTGTTATCCACATATCAATCACATCGCCTAATTCTTTGTAGCAAACTTTGGCGTATTCTTCAAAAGCATCAACAATCGATCTGTTTGTCCAGCCGCCTTCATTTTCCAGCACCTGCGGCAGATCCCAATGATAAATGGTTGCGCAGGCCTGAATGCCGTTTTTATGCAGCTCTTTGCAAAGATCACGATAATACGCGATCCCCTCAGGGTTTACCTTCCCTCTTCCTTCAGGAATAATCCTTGGCCATGCAATGGAAAAACGGTAACTTTTAAAACCCAGTTCGGTCATTAAAGCTACATCTTCCGGATAACGGTGATATTGGTCGCATGCAACATTCCCGTTTTCTCCAGCATAAACCGCCGTGGGCTTACGGGAAAATACATCCCATATCGATTCGCCCCTGCCGCCTTCATACGCGGCACCCTCAACCTGATAGCTGGCTGTAGCAGTTCCCCATAAAAAATCCTTTGGGAAATCCAATCTTTCCATAACATGACCTCCTTTTGTATTACAACACCATAATTTTCGAACCTTGACAAGATGTCTATATTCGTTTACGCTAATTTACTAGGATAAAACGGATGGTAGAAAAAAAGGAAACGGTTAAACTACTCAGAGCAGATCCGTTTAACTATTTAAAACGTTCCTGGATGCTCTATCTGATGCTGCTTTTACCCATTACTTTTTTTATCATTTTTAGATATATCCCAATGACAAACATTGTAATTGCGTTTAAAAATTACAATCTGTTTCAGGGTGTCTGGGCATCGGCTAATCCTGTCTGTCAGGGACACGAAACCGGCGTACATATAACAGGCTGCAGCCATTGGGTCGGTTTTGACTGGTTTAGAACAGCGTTTGCTTCCCGCGATTTCTGGAACGCAATAAGAAACACGCTTTGGCTCAATTTCCTGGATCTCCTGTTTGGCTTTCCTGCTCCGATCATTCTTGCCCTGATATTAAATGAGCTCATTTTTAAAAAATTCAAAAAAATAACTCAAACTATTATTTATCTGCCTCACTTTTTATCGTGGATCATTGTATCAAGTATAGCTTCAAGGCTTTTGGCAACATCAACAGGCGTTGTTAATATTTTTTTATCGGAAAACATGGGAATACAGCCCATAGACTTTCTTATGGACAAATCAAACTGGGTAGCGACATACATTACTTTCGGCGTATGGAAAGAAATGGGCTGGGGTACAATCATTTATTTGGCGGCAATTACCGGTATCAATCCCGAATTATACGAAGCTGCCGAGGTTGACGGCGCCGGACGCTGGCGCAAGCTCTGGAATGTAACATTACCGGGAATAAGGCCGACAATTATCGTTTTATTAATCATGAATATCGGACGTATTTTAGGAATTGAACTTGATCGCCCCTGGACCATGATGAACAGCATAGTAAGAGAAGTGGCGGATGTAATTTCTACCCTTGTTTACCGCGTAGGTATCCAGTCTTTCCAATTCTCCCTGACTGCTGCGATAGGTCTTTTCCAATCGGTTATTTGCGTAGTGTTCCTTATCGGCGCCAACACTCTTGCAAAGAAATTCGGCGAACGCGGAATATGGTAAGGGGATGATATGCACATAAGATCAAAAGAAACAAAATTAGGCGATTTTATTGTTGTGGTAATTTGCTTATTTGTAATTTTACTATGCGTCATGCCGATGCTAAACCTCCTTGCGCAGTCTCTTAGCAGCTCACAGTCGGTTATTAATAACAAAGTATCATTCTTGCCCGTAGTTCACGATCATGTAGAAAATACGTTTCATGTTGGAATGACCATGGAATCGTATAGATATGTTTTTTTAGATCCTTCGTTTACGCGATCGATGTGGTGGACTGCGATTTTAACAGTTATCTGCACATTATTTTCTTTGGGGATGACAATCCTTTGCGCATATCCGCTTACTTATGACTGGCTTAAAGGCAAAACACTTATTAACACATTGATAATATTTACAATGTATTTCAGCGCAGGAACAATTCCCAATTATATATTGATGAGATCTCTCGGGCTCCTTAATAATCCATTGGTTCTTATTATTCCCAATTGTTTATCTGTATTTAACATGATAATTCTTCGCAGTTTTTTCTTTGGAATCCCGGACAGTTTAAGAGAATCAGCGGAAATTGACGGCGCAAATCCATTTACCGTTTTGGTTAAAATTTACCTTCCCCTGTCTGCTCCTGTTTTGGCAACCCTTGCTCTCTTTTACGCTGTAGGACGCTGGAACGGATTCGGCGACGCTCTTCTTTATATTAACTCCGCGCCTCAGTGGGTGCCCATTCAATTAAAACTCTGGCAGCTTATTAATAACATGACAGCTATCGATATCTCTACTGTAGAAATGGTTGCCGGCACAGTGCCAAGAACGTCGGACGCAATAAAAGCTGCCGCCATTATGTTTGCCACAGTTCCAATTCTTGTAGTGTATCCATGGCTCCAGCGCTACTTTATCGCGGGCGTTACAATAGGCGCAGTAAAAGGTTAGTACACCTTAATATTGAGAAATAAATTGAAAACGAAAGTTTTCAATTTTTTCTATATAATCTTTAGGAGGATTTATATGAAAAAATTGTTGCTTGCTTTGGCTGTCTTAATGATGGCTCTTGCATTCGTAACTACCGGTTGTAAGGCTGAACCAGCGCAACTTACAGTACAGATCTTCGATCGCGGCACAGACGGCGGAAGATCCATTGCCCATGATAACGCATGGATGGATTGGATTAAAGAAAAAGTAAAAGCCGATCTTAACATCGATGTAACATTTGTTCCCGTTGGCAGATGGTCAGAAGGCACAGACATGGTCAACTTGATGGCATCAGGAACCGCGCCGGATCTTTGTTACACCTACAATCTCGGCATGATCAACAGCTTCAGGGATCAGGGCGGTATTTTGGATCTCGCGCCGTATATTGACAGATATCTGCCGGATCTTAAAACACTGCTCGGTGAAGATACAGCAATCGAAGGAAAAGATTTTATCTACCGCGATGCAGATCCCAATACCGGAGCGATCTTCTCTATTCCAAGCTACCGCGTAGCTTTGGCTCAGAGAAACGTTTTTGTCCGCAAAGATTGGCTTGATGCGCTTGGCATGGCTCCGCCCACAAACACACAGCAATTCTATGAAATGCTCGTTGCTTTCCGCGACAGGGATCCTGGTAATGTTGGAAGAAACAGAGTTGTTCCGTTTGGCGTAAACAGCGATGTTCGCTGGGGACTTGCAAATCTTATACAGCCGTCAATCAATCCGAACATCAGCGACAGGGATCGATGGATTTATAACGTTGCAGATCGCAACATTGCAATGCCTGGTTACAAAGAGGGCGTACGCATGATGAACCAGTGGCACAGCGAAGGCCTTATCCACCGTGACTTCCCGCTCATGACAGTTGCGGACGATTTCTACAACCTTATTAAAAGCGGCGTAGTCGGCGCATTCTGCCAGAACTGGGATCTTCCCTACAGAACAGACTATAACATTATCACAGACCTTCGCAGAAACGTGCCCAATGCAAACTACATTCCTGTTGACGCAATCACAAGTTCAGACGGCGTTACACGCAAAGACATGTTTGATAAAGCAGGACTTCGCATTTTTATTCCGTCATATTCACAGAACCATGTTGCGGCGCTGAGATATCTTAACTGGCTTGCAAAACCGGAAAATTATCAGTTCCTGCAAAGAGGCCAGGAAGGAATTAATCACCAGATCGAAAACGGCGTACCGCGCATTATTGCAGCGCCCGCAGGCGATCCGTGGTTCCAGAATTCTGCCAACAACATCGACATAACAATGCCGATGAATGGTATCGAAATGGGTAACACCCAGGATAACGCAAGAGTTTTAGCTCTTGGTTACGGCAATATCGATCCGAATGTTATCGTAAACGCATATGAAATTTCAACACGCAATGCCCGCGCCGCTGCGGTATGGCAGGCTACCACAACTGTGAATCAGTACGATCAAACATTACAGACCAAAGCTGACGACCTCCTTGCTCAATCAATCAGGGCAAGACCGGCAGACTTTGATCGCATATGGGATGCAGGCTATGCAGACTGGCTTAGTTCAGGCGCCCAGGAAGTAATTAACGAAAGAACATCATTGTATCCGCGTTAATTTGCTGACGTAAAAAAAAGACCGGCGCAAGCCGGTCTTTTTTTTGTAATTTTAATGATTAGTCTTCGTATGTAAGAACTACTTCGTCGTTGTAGAAAATAATTTCTTTTACTTCTACAAACTTAACTAATGGATTTGATGTGTTCTGAAGAACCAATCCGCCGGGAGCGCCGGTGAGCATAATCATACAACCTCTTGTATGAACATTTGACCAGGAACCCATAAGATTAAACTGTTTCTGCGCTGCATTACCAACATTAAGTCCGGGATCCCCGCCTCTTCCGAGCGGAGCTTCGAGTTTGGAAAGGTCATACACAAGAGTCATCATAACCAAGTCATTATCACCTTCAATAGGTCTTCCATTTGCATCAAAGAATTGAAGCACTAATCTAAAACGATTAAAATATCCCCAATCTACATTCTCCGGAAAAACACCTTCAAAATTAATAATAAAATCAGCCCATGATCTTGCATAGGGCTCTGCATTTCTAGTTGCGGGTAACAATGAAAGATCGACAATTAATTGATCCATCTGTACACGAGGCGGTGCGCTTGCACACCCGGCAACAAGGGTAACAGCAAGCAGAATAGCTAAAATTACTCCCAATTTTTTCATAAAAAATACTCCTTACAGAAATAATTTACAACGAAAAATACATTTCGTCAGAAGTATTCTAACCCAACTGTTTATAATGTGTCAACTAGAAAACCTGCTCCAGAACATAAAAAACGCTTTTGTCAGTGCCGAAAACAACTCTTTTCCCTGCTATTACAGGGGCTGATAAAATTGCTCCGTCTGTTTCCATCTGCCATAGAAACCTTCCGTCTCTTGCAGAAAGGCAAACAAGTCTGGGAGGATTAAAATCGTCTCCAAGAATGCCAAAATAAACGCGTCCGTCCGCAATTGTCGGAGGAGAACTCACAGCGGTATCAAACTCATAAAGCCAGCGTAATTTTCCGGTATTCGCGTCCAAACCGCGGGCTGCGTTATCTCCGCCTGTAAAAATTACCAAATCCCTCCATACAGTCGGCGCCATAAAATCTAAAATATCGCAATTTCTCCAGAAATAGCTTTCTACATCCGCATGATTATTATAGTTTAATATTCCGTTATGATATTCCTGCCAGACCAATTCTCCTGTGTGACGATTCATGGCATGATAACCGAGATATGTTCCTCCGTAATAAAAATTCGCTGTTCCCATGTAAAGTAAATCACCATGCGTTGCACTGAAAGAATACCAAATTGCATCGAATGCGTAGAAATCCAAAAACCAGAGAAACTCACGCGTATTAATATCGAAAGGTCCTATTTGCTGAACCCTGGGACCTGTCGCAAAGTACATAACGTCATCTGACATTAGGAAGGTAAAATTATACCAGCCGGGATTGCGAATACGGAATTGCTCTTCGCCTTGCGGAGAGAGAAAATAAATAGCGTCTGCGTCTCCGACAAAAATTATATAATCGCCGTATCGGGTTACCTGCGAATTGATCTGCCCTCTGGCCTGAAAAGTCCAGGCCTCCTGCCCCGTTTCCCGCGAGAGCGCGTAAAGTTTTCCGTCCTTACACCCAAAATAAACCTGATCCTTATCTGCATATGGAATCGAATTGATCTCCGCTCCGCTTTTAAATACCCACCGCATATAGCCGCTCTCAACATCAAGCGCATAAAAATTACCGTCATCCGAGCCGAAATAAATTGTATCTCCGATAACCACCGGCGGATTAAGCGAACGTATTAATTCGTCACCGGATTGTAGATTGATTTTCCACTTTAATCCAAGGGGCGGAGCTATACGCGAAAAGCTGACGCCGCGCCCGCCCTCGCCGCGGAACTGTACCCAGTCTGTATTACGGGTACAGGCACTCAGTATGAAAAACACAGCTAAAATTAACAATGTATTAAAATATGTTGTGTTTTTCATAAGTATGCCAGTCCTCGTAAGCTGAATAGGCGGATAATTAGGCGGTGGAAACCTTTCTTTTTTGTTATCTTTAAAATATTTTTATATTCAACTTTAAGCATTTCAAAGCGTTCATTTAATTCATTCTCATCTTTAAATTCTCTCCATCTAATTTCTGAATATAAATCGGAAAAACTCCAAAAATGTTTATTCAAAATGCTCTCTTCTTTCTTCTCCGTGTCCTCCGTGGTTAACTTCCTAAATAATTCACTGTATTCATGCGCGGTTTTGGACGCGGGTTTAATAGGCTGACCGTCTGCGGCAAGACGCGCAAGAAGCAGCAGGTACATAGAACGCGCGCGCTTGCGGTAATTGCTGCCGTTTTGCGCGTTTATGAATAAGATTAATTCTCTCATGTAACGAAGCATGTACGCGCCGATTAATGCCGCAATTAACAATGACAAAAGCGCTCTGCCGACCGCCTGCCACGGGAATTTTCGCACCTGTGAAATTGTTCGGTTGCTGTCAAGAATGGGGATAACAACATCCCAGTTGCTGAAGTCTCCCATGCCTTCGGGCGGTATGGAAAAAGACGTTGCTTCAAAGTCGAGCCAGCCGTAATCGGGAATGAAAAATTGTGTCCATGAATGCGCATGAATGTTTGTAACCATATACAGGTTGTCAAATGGAAATTGCTGCAAAAATGGAATGCTTCTGCGAAGCGATGCAAGTCCGCGTACATGCGCAGGCGTTTGTAAACCTTCTGCCGCAAGATACCCGGTTACAACGCGCGAAGGAATTCCCGCAAGCCGCCCCAAAAGAGCCAGCGTATTTGAGAATTCAACGCAGTCGCCTTCTTTTGAATTTAAAATAAATTCTTTTAATGCGGCGATTGAATGGTCATCGTTCTGCGTGAGGTTATATTGATATTCAGAAAAACTTACCAATAGCGCAAGGATTGTTTCCATGTGTTCATTTCGCGCTTGCTCAATTTGTTCATCGCTTTTTTCTTCATTGGAAAAAATCATTTTAAGATAATCATCGCGGCGAATGATCGTTTCGCGGTTATTCCGCCAATTTCTTATTGCATTGTTTAAATATGTTTCAAAAACATTTCTGTCATCGTCACCAAGCGGGAACTCAAGGTAATGGGAAAGCGCGTCTGTTTCATTTCTGTTAAAGGAGCGCGCTTGTGTGTGAACAAGCATAAGCGGATCGCCTGAGTGCATATTTGACACAACCTGATGAATGAAACGAAGAGGCCCTGAGCCTTCATTCAATATTGTCGGGTCGATTACTACAGGACGGTACGGCAAATATTTTTGCTGCAAGGTGGAAAGGGAAAAAACTTCCTGCCGTCTTCTGCCGAAGTCTCTCTCTCGTTCATTGCTTGTCCATGTAACAAATAATCTTTCCCGGGTAAGTTCATTAAGATGCTCATGTTCGCTCAACTGAAAACCATTAACAGGATCCAGCCTGCCCCGGAAATGATCACCCATGTACACAGGCTCTCTGTCAGAGACGACAATTTTTACCATATACTGTCTGCTTTCGCCGGAACCTCCTCCCCTCCCCTGCCAATCATGCTCGGGAATACCGCGAAGTTCGCCCTGTCTGTTTCCATTTTGAGGAAGAGTCCTTCTTCCGTTTCCTCTTTGCGGAAGACCGCGATCAGATTCGGGCGGTATTAGTTGCGGTATTCGATCTGAACTTAAATTTTCGATTACCGCATTACGCACAAAATCCGGCGGAAGAACAAAAAGCGCAAATATAAAAATTAACGCGGCCGCGGAAATAAAGACAAACCCTTCTTTCCAAATCTTTGCGCGGCTGTTTGGATAAAGACAAAGATAAATTATTAAGCTGTGAATTAAAAAAACAACAACTGTCCAAACAAGAATAAACTGGGTCAGCGTTTCGCTCTGCCCCGCGATATCTTCACCGGAGCGCGAAAGCGAAAGAAGGCGCAGACACACCCACGCCAAAAAGAACGGTTCAAGCGCGGTGATTTTTGCGTATTTTTCGTACATCGTTCTGCGCTGAAACAACATCGATGTAAAACCATAACTGACTAAACCAGCTGCGAAAAATTGAAGCGTACCAAGAGCAGACACGCCTGCAATTAAAGAAAGTACAACAAACATTACAGCCATTAAAATATTTTTATTGCGGGTTTTAAGTATACGTTCCGGAACAAATGAAATTATCGCCGCAAGAGGAATTATTATAATCCATTGAATAATGCCGATTCTGTCAAAAGAAACCGCAATGCCGGGATGTGCAAAGATCAATATAATAACGCTGAAGTATAAAAGGAGTCTTAGGCAGAATAAAACAATTTGGGATTTTTTCATAATCTTAACCCCGCGTAAAACATTTCGGTTTTCGAAGCCCTGACACCTAACGGTTTTAACTTTCTCTGCGCAAGCCACCTGGTATCTGATGCTGTACCCATTTCATCAAAATCGGTTAAGCTAAGCAATTCGATATCTGTCTCTTCATTATCAGGCTTTGTCTTTGTAAAATATTTTTTAAACTGCGATACCGAAGCCTTTTGTTCTTCGGGCTGAATAAGGAAAAGCGTAACAGGGCGCGGGCTGCACGCTTGTATAAAACTTTTTAATCCGAAATCGCAGGCTGTCGAAAACACATACACATCTCCCTTGCCCGCCTGAATTGCAGTTTCATGCTGAGGCGATAAAAATGAAAGCCCTGCAAGTTCTTCAAAAAACGCATCGAGATCATCCATATCTTCAATTTCCCAGTTGCCGCTTGGAGAACGCACATCAAAAATAAACGAAGGATTTTGCTCCATTAAGCTTCGCAAAAAATACGAAAGCCGCGCTTTGGCTCTGTCCAAAAGCCACAGTGATTCCAATGTAAAATTACCCGCCTCCACTTTGACATTTGCCTTGTTTATCTTTAGCACTGTGCTTACAGACGCATAATTTCTAAAATGCACTTCGATCCTGCTTACTTTTTCCTGATTGTCAGTTGAAATGCGCGTGATAAGAGTATCAATCTTGTCTGAACTTTTCCAGTTTATGTCGCGTAACCTGTCACCGGGAGTGTATTCCCTTTGATAGTAGCGTTCCACATCAGAAGACGGCTTATTACGCTGATCCTCCGCTCCGGTTTGCGCGTTTACAGGCGTATTTTTTCCGATGCATGGAGAGCATCTGACATTCACCGTTCTGTGCTGAGGCGCTCCGCAGTAAAATGAATAAAACCCGAAAATGTCGCGTAACTGGCAGAATCCGTCGCCGTGAAAAATTCCCGACATGGGAAAATCGACCGGCAGGTTTGTTCTATCGTCTCCGCGCGGAACTGATGTCTCTATAAATACGGGACAGCCATTTTTTAAACCCGCATTGGAACCGCTTGGCAAAAAATTACCGCGTACAATAAAATGGAGACGAAAGAAGAGCGGTATATTCGCGCAAAGACCCGTTACAGGCGTGTCTTCGCCGGTTTTTGCAGTGAGCGGAAAAGGCGGTTTCCATCCCGGTTCCATCGATTTAAGTTTTTTTGATTTCCACACGCCTGCAATTCCAAGAATGAGCAGAAATAAAAACATTGCGCAACTCAGTACGATTTCGTAAGCATTGCGGTTATAAAGAGAGCGGAATAATATCAACATGGTAAAAATCAGAACGAGCCAGCCCATCGGCGTGAATACTGATCTAATTCGCGGCATTCTATTCTCTTTTTGGCTCGACAGGCACGGAGTTTAATATGCTTGTTAAAGGCGCTTCCGGCGGTATCGAAGGATCTCGCGTAATGATTCGGTGAGCCATTGCGTGAATAAAAATTTCTTTTATTATATCGACGGGCACGTAATCCATACCGCGGCAAAGCGCAAGAGATTTTGCAAGCCGCGAAATACGAACGCCCGCGCGCGGACTTGCCGGCGTCTCAATGTCGGGATGTGTCCGCGTAGAGCGAACGCAGTTTACAAGGTAAGAAATAACATCGGGGTGCATCTGCACATCGTCCACCATTTTTTTCCAGTGAATCAAATCCGCGCTGTCGATTACATTTTTGAAATTATCCCACGCGTCAATTTTTCCGTGGCGGTTAATAATTTCCGTTTCATCTTCCGCAGAAGGATAACCAAGCGAAAGGCGGATCATAAAACGATCAAGCTGAGGAGTCGGAAGCGGGAAAAGGTGAACGCCCTTCAGGTTCATTGTAGCAATGATAAAAAACGGATCCTGCAGACGGTACAGTTTGCCCTCGATTGTAACGCTCTGTTCTTCCATCACCTGAAAAAAGCTGCCCTGCGTCTTGGGCGTAAGCAGATTTATTTCGTCACATAACACAAAGTGCGCAAACACAGGTCCTTTGTTAAAAATCATTTCCCCTGAGTGCCCGATAAATCGGTTAAATCCCAGAATATCCTGAGGAAGCAAATCGACCGTACACTGAATACGGCTGAACCCTTCCATCTTGACGGTATCTTTACCCGATTCCACATTTAAAGCGGCCAAATCCTCGGGACGCCAGCGGATTGAGCCCGCAAGCGCGCGCGCAAGGGAGGTTTTCCCCACCCCATGTGAATCGGCAAGGATGACGTGTCCGCCTGCAATCTGCGCGGCGATAATGTACTCAAGTTTTCTGACATCTACGGAAATTAGGTTTCTGATGTTGCCAATTAATAATTCTATTGATTTTTTTATGTCTGCACTCATGGCTCAGTATAGCATTTAGCCGCCTCAAAATGCTATACTGGGTCATGGCGATTATCAATCTGATACTAACCATGACCGGTGGTTTATGCATGTTCCTCTTCGGCATGAAGGTCATGAGCGACGGGCTTCAAAAGAGCGCAGGCGACAGAATGCGAAAAGCCCTTAATTTTATGACCGCCAACCGTTTTATCGGCGTATTCACGGGCTTCATGGTCACGGCAATTGTTCAGTCATCTTCGGCAGTATCCGTCATGGTTGTCTCGTTTGTAAACGCGGGGCTTCTCTCTCTTACTCAATCTATCAGCGTCCTTTTCGGCGCGAATATCGGCACAACCCTCACTGCATGGATTGTCTCGCTCATTGGTTTTAAAATTAGCATTGACGCTCTTGCTGTCCCTGCGATAGGCATCGGGTTTATCTTAAAATCGATTAACTGGAAACACAAAAGCATAGGCGAGTTTTTATTTGGATTCGGCTTTTTATTTTTGGGGCTTTACTATCTTTCTGAAGGAATTGGCACTGTTCAATTTAACGCAGCCGCAATTGAAGCCTTTAAGCATATGGGTTTTGCCGCAGTTCTAATCGCATTCGGCACAAGTTTTATAATGACGCTTATAATTAATTCATCCACTGCGGCGGTTGCGATGATCATTGTAATGGCAGGCGGCAACATAATTACTTATGAGATGGCTGCCGGAATGATTCTGGGCGCAAACATCGGAACTACAACCGACGGTTTATTGGCGTCTATCGGCGGCACCACCGATGCAAAACGCTCTGCTCTTTCTCACGTACTTTTTAATGTGATATTGGCGTGCTGGGCGATACCCATGCTGATGCCTGTGCTTAGGCTTGTTGATGTAATAGTGCCGGGAGATCCTTTGGCGCCAATTGTTTATGACGGCGATGGAAAAATAATTGTTAATATTGCGGTTGGTTTTCATCTTGCATTGCTTCATACAATGTTTAAATTATTGAACACGCTTTTATTTCTGCCGTTTATAAATCATTATGCAAGACTTATTACGTTCCTTGTCCGCGATAAAAAGACGGCAAAAACAGAATACGAACATTACAAATTTGCAACGATATCAACAGGAAGCGTTAATTCGCCTGAATTGAATATCATGCGCGCCGAAAAGGAAATCAGCGACATGGCGGGAATTGTTTCGCACATGTTCTCCAGTTTTACATCCGAGCTTCGCCATCTGCGCGATAAAGACAAAAATAACGAAGAAAACGCGACTGTCTTATGCGCGGAGCTTTTACAAAGAGAGCAATATATTGATGAGATGCGCGACATCCTCAGCAATTACCTGATTGAATGTACCAGCATGAATTTAAGCTCACGTTTGGAAGCACGCGTTTCGTATCTTCTAAACGTGATTGTCTCTCTTGAATCAATGAGCGATGAATGTTACAGCATTAGCCGCCTTTTGGAAAAAAGCATCGTAAAAAAATACACGTTCAAAGATAAAGAAATGGATCAGCTTGTCCCGTATGTCGGACATGTCGAAGAGTTCCTTGTCCTTCTTGAAGAACAATTAAGCCGTAACCCTTCGATAGAGCTTAAAAACCGCGCCATTGAACTAGAAGAAAAAATCGACAAGAGCCAAAAGAGGCTGCAAAAGCTCGGACGCAAACGAATAGAATCAGGCGGAAACGTAAAAGCAGAACTTGTATTTATCGACATTGTCCGCAGGATTGAAAAGCTAGGTGACTATTGTTTTGAAATTTCAGGACCAGATAGGTCAAGCGTGTAATTCTGCACTGCAAGTTTTGGGAATTCTTTTAAGGAACCAAGTTTTTGCTGACGGGCTTTCCAGAGATCCAGTTTAATCTGCATATTAATCCAACTTTCTGCGCTTGTGTTTGTAACTGCTGCTATTCCTAAGCGCCATTTGAACTGTACAAGTACAAATTTACAACACCAATCTGATAATCGTATCCATAACATGTAAGCGATCTGTCCTGTTGGATTAAAAACATCGCAGGAAGAAAAAAGAACATTTTACCACTAACCTCACGAACTTGCTGTTCGCTGTCTTAACTTTAAACTCAGGCAATACCGGACAGATGAGGTTTCTTTTAATCTTCAGAAGTAATAATTCTCGTTCTATTAAAGCAAAAATCATACACTGCATTTGCCTTTATTAATGCAATTTTAACCATTTCTTCATTTGGAGAAAGTTCATTGGGATATCTAACAGCAATGCCGTATGGATTTAAATGTGCGCAATGGATTTGAATGTCTGAAAATGATGTGTCAATATCCTGACACATCTTACATAAAACTTTCAGGTCATGAATTTTTGGAGGCTCAGTGTTTTTAAACAATAGAAATGCTTTAAGAGCTTTTTCCGCACATTGTTGGCAGTGATAACTTGCTATTTCTGTTTGTTTTGGGTTTAAATCTTCAAAAGAATGTTTTGCTACAATTAAATCATTTTGGGCATAACGCAGCCACTCATCTGAAAGGTTTACTTGCTGTTCGTTATGTTCGTTCATAAAGAAGCACTCCCTTATTAGCAATAGTTCTTTCCAAAGTCGGCTGAATACTGCGTCTTTCAAAATTGGATTTATAATTTGCAAGTATATCCACGGGAACATAGTTTGTATCGCACATATATTCATATATTTTTTGCATTATAAGAAGCGGATTTTCCATTTCATCTTTTAACACAACATAAAAATCATAATCAGAATTTTTGCCAGGTTCTCCATAAGCATATGAGCCAAAAAGAAATATTTTTTCACAGCCTTCGCCGACAGTGGAGAGAATATTGTCTTTTATAGCCATAATTTTATCATTCACCATAATTGATTTATACCACAATTTAATGAATTAATCAAGATTTATGGAACGCGAAGAGAAGATTTCGGATAATGTTAGAGAAAATAAGTGGAATATTATTAATTCGTATTAATCCCCTACACACCGATACCGCTGCAATCCATTCTAGACCGCACTGCAATCCATTCTAAACTGCACTGCCGCGCAATAGTTCGCGCGGCTTGCTTCCTTGAGCGGGACCTACAACACCGTGATGTTCCATTTCTTCAACCAAGCGGGCTGCGCGGTTAAAGCCGATTTTTAATCTGCGCTGAATAAAACTTGCGCTGGCTTTTCCCTGCTGATAAACAATTTCCAGTGCCTTTTCGTATAACGGATCGCCGCCGTCAGAAAACAGCGTCGCGCCTGTATCGTCCTCTTCTTCTTCAAAGAAAATTTCATCGTCAATGTATTCGGGCTCTCCGAAAGTTTTTACCTGCTCAACGACTGCTTCAACTTCTTCTTCGGAAATAAACGCGCCCTGCATGCGTGTCGGAAACGGATCGACAACGCCTGAATAAAGCATGTCACCCCTGCCCAAAAGTTTTTCCGCGCCAACCATATCGATAATAATTCTGCTGTCGGTTTTACTCGCAACCATGAACGCAATTCGGCTTGGGATATTCGCCTTGATAAGACCCGTGATAACGTCAATCGATGGACGCTGAGTCGCAAGCACAAGATGAATACCGACAGCGCGGCTCATCGCGGCAAGTCTCGCAACGGTGGATTCAAGTTCCTTTCCCGTGGTTGACATAAGATCCGCAAACTCATCAATAATAACCACGATATAGGGCATATGCTCCTGCGCGATATTTTTTTCTTTGATGCGTTTATTGTAACTGCGAATGTCGCGCACTCCCATGTTATCCAGACAGGCATAACGTCTCTCCATTTCATAAATACAATACTGAAGAGCCTGAAACGCTTTTTTCGACTCTGTTATAACAGGCGTCAGCAAATGAGGAATGTCATTATAAAGTTTTAGTTCAACAATTTTTGGATCGATTAACATAAGTCTGCATTCATTCGGATGAAGCTGATACAGTATCGAAAGAATAATCGAGTTTACGCAAACTGATTTTCCCGAGCCTGTCGCGCCGGCAATTAATAGATGCGGCATTTGAACAAGATCGACTGTCTGCGCCTCGCCAGTAATATCTTTTCCCATAACGACAGGAATACCCATTTTATCGCCGGGTTTCTGAAGCTCTCCTTCGATTATTTCCTTAAAGGAAACGATATTGCGTTTTGCATTCGGAACTTCGATGCCGACGGCGTGTTTTCCCGGAATCGGCGCGACAATTCGCACAGA
>JGI24695J34938_10000741_pt1 | contig 30647 bp, 29 predicted proteins | sample TergutCo191P3_FD_34938 | JGI IMG/M metagenome (IMG submission 34938)
GTCCGTGAAGTATTTGACCGCACAGGATCGGCGGTTGCGCGCGCAAGCGAAAGAAAACAAGTCCCAGCCATTTACAGCCAGTATTTTGAAACAGCCTACCTCGGCTCCCGTCCCGCGGCAATACAGCCTTCGTCCGCTTCGCAGCCTTCGTCTGCTTCGCAGCCTTCGTCTGCTTCGCAGCCTTCGTCTGCTTCGCAGCCTTCGTCTGCTTCGCAGCCTTCGTCTGCTTCGCAGCCGCTTCCTGTTTTTGAACAGGGTTCAGTCAGCATAGCGACAGGTTCACTGGAAATAAGCACAATTACCGCCGGGACATTGCAGATAACAGGCGGAACGTTAAACCAAAGATCGGAATTACCTGAATGGGGAACATTACCCATCGCGAAGATTAACGCCGGAAGCTACCGTGTGAGTATACGTTACGCTGACGGAAAAACCGAAGAGAAGACCATCGAAGTAGGACGCAACGAATCTAAAAAACTGGAGTTCATTTATAAGCCAGCTCCCGCGCCAACAGCTTCAACAGGACAAACATATAAAATCGGAGATAAAGGTCCTGCGGGAGGCATTGTATTTTACGATAAAGGAAACAACAGAGATGGATGGCGTTATTTAGAAGCATCTCCGGATGATATGGGTAGTGCTGAATGGGGATTAAATGGAGTTAATATATCCGGTACTAAAACAGGAATAGGTGAAGGGAAACGGAATACCGAACTTATTATAGCCGAGCTGAATAAAAAAAGCGAAACCGGAGCCGCTCAGCTCTGCAGGGCGTATACGATTAATGGATATAACGACTGGTTTTTACCGAGCAAGGATGAATTAAATGAAATGTATAAGGCGAGAACTCATATAGGTATTTCGAATGGATTCTACTTCTACTGGTCTTCGTCGCAGTACAATAATAATCATCGCGCGTGGAGTCAGCATTTTAGCAATGGTTTTCAACAAATCCTCAGCAAGGGTGGTCCAAACTCAGTCCGTGCTATACGCTCATTCTGAGCGGAACTGTATGGAAGTTATTATATGGGCGCTATCGCGCCCGCAGTTACGGGCTTTTTAAATGAGTCAGCAGTTAAGTCGGGCTTCTTGACAATAAAGTTTTTGTATTTTATCTTAAATTGTATGATTAATAGTGAGATAACTGCTATTAAAGACTGTATTTTAAAGACTGTAGGCAATGATTGTGAACGAATAATACTCTTTGGTTCTCATGCTTATGGAACGCCAAGAGAAGACAGCGATTACGATGTTTTTGTTGTTTTGAAAGATGATAGTGATAAGCCAATATTGGTATTACAAAATATTTACAGCGGACTGGCGCAAAACCCCAATTATAAGAGCGTGGATGTCCTTGCCAATTATAAGAGCCGTTTTGAAGCAAGAAGCAGTTTACCCACTATAGAGCGTACAATTGCGCAAAAAGGGGTAGTTCTTTATGACCGCGTTTGATATTGCCAAAGAATGGCTTCATTATGCAAAAAGCGATCTCAATACTGCCGATCATATGTTTAATGATGTTAATCCGAAAGAAACAGAAATATCTTAATGAATTAACTATTGATGAATTAATAACAAAATTAGCCATTTTGAACGCTCAAAAAGTATATAATTTTTGCGCTGACTTAATTAAATAAGTCAGCAGCTAACTTGATTATATTATTGTAAAAACTTTTTTAAAATGATATATTATTCCTAAATAAAGGAGAATTTTCCATTTACTTTGAAATAATCTCGTTGTAATTTCCTAAAAAAATAAATTGCTTTGTTGTTTGTTCTAATTGAATCAATAAATCATAAACATTATCGTTCTCTATATTCGCCTGAACGTCAAAATAAAACATAAACTCAAAATCGGTGTCGGAGATCGGGCGCGATTCAAGTTTGATAAGATTCAGTTTCTTTAGGGCGAACTGCTTTATAATTTTGTATAACGCTCCCGCTTTGTTTTCCAGCGAAAGCATCAGACTGATTCTGTCAGCATTGCTGTAAATTTCACATTCTCTGGAGATGCAGATAAATCTTGTGTAATTGTTATTATTATTCTGGATATTTTTTGATGAAGCGGTTAAATTATACAGCTTAACGCAATTTTCCGATGCGATCGCCGCGATGTCGGTTCTGCCGCTTTGTGCGACAAATTGAGCGGCTGCTGCTGTGTTGGCGAGCAGATTTATCTTTATATGATCATTTTGCTCTAAAAATCCGCTGCATTGTCTTGCCGCCTGCTCGTGAGTGTAAACTTCTTTAATTTTTTCTGCGCTTGTTTTTGTTTTCTGAAGCAGCATATGAGAAATAGAAACTTTTACGCTGCGCGTGATATAAAATTTATGAGTCTTCATTAAATCATAAACATCCGTTACAGAGCCTGCGTTTGAGTTTTCCAGAGGCAAAACTCCGTAACGGCAAAGCCCTGAGTTTACGGCGCGGAAAACTCCGTCAAAAGTGCGCATGTACATCACTTCCGGATTTTTAAAAAGAGCAGAGGCTGCGATCTGCGAATACGCGCCTTCAACTCCCTGACACGCTATGCTTGCGCGGTTTGTCAGAAACTCAGTTTCCTGTAATTGTGATTTTACGCAAGTTTTTATATCAATCATTTTTCTTTTTCAATTATTTTACTAGGTTTTTTCCCAATGCGGGCAATATCGCGTTTAAACTGCCGACCACTTCCGCGAAAGCTTCGGGTGTGAGCGACTGAGCTCCGTCGCATAACGCCCGCGAAGGATCATTATGCACTTCGATAATTAATCCGTCAGCGCCTGCCGCCGCCGCCGCAAGGGACATCGGCTTTACAAATCTTGAAATTCCTGTTGCGTGACTTGGATCTACAACAACAGGAAGATGAGAGTGTTCTTTTATCAGCGGTATCGCGGAAAGGTCCAGCGTGTTTCTCGTGTAAGTTTCAAAAGTGCGGATGCCGCGTTCGCACAAAATAATATTTTTATTTCCGCCTGCCATAATATATTCCGCGCTCATCAATAATTCCTCGATTGTGCTGGCAAGTCCGCGCTTTAATAAAATCGGCTTATCAAGTTTGCCAAGCTCCTTTAGCAGTTCAAAGTGCTGCATATTCCGTGCGCCGACTTGAATCACATCTACATCCTTAAACATCTCGATATGATTTACATTCATTATTTCTGTGACAATCGGCAGTCCTGTTTCTTTTTTCGCTTCGCGCAAAAGCTCCAGCCCCTCTGTTCGCAGCCCTTGAAACGCGTACGGCGAAGTTCTTGGTTTAAACGCGCCACCCCGAAGCATTGCCGCTCCGCAGCTTTTTACCTTCGCCGCGATATCAACAATCTGCTCGCGCGATTCGACAGAGCAGGGACCTGCGATGAGAGTAAAATTACCGCCGCCGATTTTTTGCCCGGCGACATCGATAATCGTATCGTGCGGATGAAACTTGCGGTTCGCCGCTTTGAACGGCTCTTGAATCCGTTTAACGCTTTCTACGATATCCATCGCTTTGATCATATCTATATCGACAACCGATGTGTCTCCGATCAATCCTAAAATTGACGACTGCTCGCCTTTTACAAGAGTTGTTTTTAAGCGCATGCTATCAAGCCAATTCAACAGATTATCTAACTGCCGCTGCTCGTGATTTTGTTTTAAAATTATTACCATGTTTTGCCTCCGGGTTATGTCTGACAGGTTGAGTGTAACATTAATTTATTTTAATTAATATCCTATCCTTTAAAATCGCCTCTTGCCGACACCATCTTATAACCTGCGGTTTCTACTCTGCGCTCTAAACAATTTTTACACTCGGCTGCTTCCTCGCCTGTGCAGATTTTATTATCGTAAAGCGAATATTTTTTCCGCACTTGCACAGGCGACAGATTCGGCATGACCACATTTGCTCCGGCTTTTAGACCAAGCTCGCGTCCGTCAGGTGAAATTGTGCCAAGCGCGGTAGTGGCAGGCAGTAAAACATTCGGGAATATTATTCTGAGAATCGATAAAAGACGCAGCGTTAATTCCAGGCTTCCGCTTTTTTGATCTTTAAACGGCGTATCGCTGTGAGTCAGGAACGGACCTATGCCGATCATCTCCGGTTTTAATTCCTGTAAAAATCTGATGTCTTTTATTAAATGCTCGGTTTTTTGAAAAGGAGAGCCGACCATAAAACCGGCGCCGGCTTGATAGCCGATTTTTTTTAAATTCCGCAGACATTCTTTACGGTTTTCTAAACTCATGCTTTTTGGATGGAGTTTTTTATAATGTTCGTCATCTGCTGTTTCGTGGCGTAACAGGTAGCGATCCGCTCCGGCGTCAAAATATGCTTTGTAACTTTCATACGGTTTTTCTCCAATCGAAAGAGTGACAGCGCAGCCGGAATAAAAAGTTTTTATCTTTGAAATAATTTCGCATAACATCTGATCGGTAAAATAATCATCCTCTCCGCCTTGAAGAACAAATGTCCTGAATCCTAATTTATAACCTTTTTCGCAGCACTTTAAAATTTCCTCCTGACTCAATCTGTAACGTAAAAGATTTGAATTATCGCGGCGGATGCCGCAGTAAAAACAATTGTTTTGACAGTAATTGGTAAACTCGATTAATCCTCTGTAGTATACATCTGTTCCGTAAACATTTTTTCTGACTCTGTCCGCTGATTCAAAAAGAAAACTGTCGTGAGCGTCTGTCTCAAGAAGCGATGTTAGTTCATCGTCCGGCAGGTTTTTTTCTTCTATCAATTTTTTTATGATCGAATTACAAGAATTATTAATGATTTTAATCTCCTAATTTAATGAATTTTTCAAAGCGAAAAACCTCGATTTTACTTGCAAAACATAGTAAACATATGATAAAACTAAGGTATGACCATTATAAGGGAAAATTATTGAAAATATCAACTAAAGGCAGATATGCCCTGCAAATGCTGCTTGATCTCGCGGAGCATAAAAATGACGGTTTTATCGCTCTTAAAGAAATCGCCGAAAGGCAAAAAATATCAAAACAATACTTAGAGCAGATAATTGCAATTATCAATAATTCCAGGATTTTACGGGTAAACCGTGGAAAACAAGGCGGTTATATGCTGGCTAAGGAACCGTCGGAAATCACTGTCGGTTATGTTCTGCAGATTACCGAAGGCAATCTATCTTGTACCAGTTGTCTGGATGGCGAAGTCAATAACTGTAATTTAACGGAGTCTTGCAAAACGCTTTTTATATGGAAGGAACTTAATAAAGTTATCGCTGATTATTTAAACAGCGTCACCTTGCAGGATATTTTGAATAAACATCAGGATATAGATGATTTTGATTATGGAATTTAATTAAAAATATAGTATAATTATAGAAAGATTTGGGAAAATTTCGGTATCTGTAGCTAGGGATATTTATATGGAAATTATCTCAAATAAACTCTTTAAAAGCCCGGTAAAGAGAACTTTCCTTTTATTTTCCTGTATATTTTTTCTTGTTATTTCTTTGATTGCGATTCCTGTTTATATACTTTCCGTTCGTCAGATTAACCGCTCGTACATCGAGCAGCAGCTCTTTTACGCGTCAGAAACAATACGGCTGCGTCTGGCGACAGCGGTAAACAGCGAATTATCGCTGGTGCTTATGATGGCTGACGATCCTATTATCCGCGAATTTTTCAAGAACCCTTTCGATCCCGTTTTGGAATCTATGGCGATAAACGAATTTGACGCGTATCAGCGGCATTTCGAGATGGGAGTGGTTTTCTGGATTAATGATGTTGATAAAGTTTTTCATTCTACCGGCAATGATCCTTATACTGTCAATCCTGATGATCCGGAATCTTACTGGTATAATCTGACTCTCTATAATACACAGAAGTATAACTTTAATATCAATTACAATTCTAATATGAAGCAGATATACCTTTGGGTTAACGCTCCTGTGTTTGACGCAAACCATAATAGACCTCTTGGCATGCTGGGAACCGCCATCAATCTTACAAATTTTTCCGACTTTATCGCCAACGCTTACAAAGAATTCGAAATTAATATTACAGCTTATACATTTAATAAATTATTCGAGATTACATCCGCCAGAGATTATGAGCTTGTAAACAATAAAGTCAGCCTTGATGTTTATTTTAAAGAAGCGAGCGCGATAATTATTAATAAAGCGCAGGAGCTCCCGGCAGGCGAAAAGGAAATTTTTATTTTTGATAATGTAATGTATCTTATCAGCTCTGTTCCCGAGATGGAATGGTACGCTGTTGTAAGTTATCCGATTCTTAATCTGTTTTCGCATATCAAATCTATGAATGTTTTATTTATCGTTATGTTATCTTTAATACTTTTTATTTTAATAGTGATAAATATATTTAATAACCGATCTGAAAACGCGTTAGCTGAACAAAATCTGCGGTTAATCGACGCTAATGTTAAAACAGAAGCGGCTAACCGCTCAAAGAGCAATTTTCTTGCTACTATGTCGCATGAAATTCGTACGCCGTTAAACGCAATTCTAGGGCTTACTCAAATTGAACTGCAAAATGCGGATCTGCCTGATAAACAATTGGCGGTTTTCGAAAAAATTCAAAGCTCCGGAATTAATCTTCTTGGCATCATAAACGATATTCTTGATTTAACAAAAATTGAAACAGGAAAAATGGAATTAATTCCCATTGAATATGACGTACCGAGTTTAATTAATGACGCGGTTCAATTGAACATTGTGCGGATAGGATCAAAAGATATCGAGTTCATTTTAGATATTGATGAAAATCTTCCGTCAAGGCTAATCGGCGATGAAATCAGGGTTAAACAGATTTTTAATAATCTTCTTTCTAACGCGATTAAATATACCCGGAAAGGACATGTGCGTCTTTCTGTAAACAGTTATCAAATTGATAAAGATATTATGCTTGTTATTTCCGTCATCGATACCGGTCAGGGAATGAAAGAAGAGGACAGACTGCATGTTTTCGACGAGTATACGCGCTTTTATACAGGAGCGAACCGGACAATAGAGGGAACGGGGTTAGGATTAAATATAATTAAAAAAATCGTGGAAATGATGAACGGCATTATCGATGTAGAAAGCGAGTTCGCAAAAGGCAGCAAGTTTACTGTTTCGATAAAACAGCAATCTGTTGATTGTCCGCCTATTGGAGCTGAAACGGCGCGTCATTTATGTAAATTTGATTTTATGAGTAAAAAGCATAAAAAGCAGGAATTAATTATCGAACCGATGCCTTACGGAAAGGTTTTAGTCGTTGATGATTTAGAGATAAATCTTTATGTAGCGCACGAGATTCTTTTAGCGTATCAGCTTGATGTAGATATGGCAACCTCGGGGTTCGATGCGATTGAAAAAATTCAAAAAGGCAATAAATATGACGTAATATTTATGGATCACATGATGCCGAAAATGGACGGTATCGAAACTACTAAAAAATTGAGGGATTGGGGCTATACGGGAATTATTGTCGCGCTGACTGCTAACGCGCTGGTTGGAAATGATCAGATGTTTGCTAAAAACGGATTTGACGGATTTATACCAAAACCGATTGACATAAAATTTATTAACACAATTTTGAATAAATTTATCAGGGATAAACATCAGCAGGAGGCGGTTTGATTATTGCCGTTAATTAATCACGAAAGAGAAAAAAGATTCTCGCAGAGACGCGGAGAGTAACGCCTCTGCGAGAAATATTTTGTTTGTTTTTAACCTAATAAAGTAAAGCCGGAATCATCGATATCTATAATACTTTTACATTCTGAGCATCGGAAGCGTCCTGATTTTGCGGCTTTTAATTTTTTTACGCAAATGGGACAGGTTACAAGCGCCGGAAAAACCGAAGAGTTTTCCATGACTCTGTTTGTTTTTAAGTAATTGATACTGTCGTCAATGCTGTAATTGATATTAAAAAATTTTGAGAATCCAAGCATATGGAAAACTTCATAAACTTTCGGATGCATCTCCAGTAAGATTATATCTCCGCCCTGCGGTTTTACTGATTTTAAAAATGCTGTGAATGAGCCGATGCCTGTGGATGAAACATAATTCAAACTGTTACATTCAAAAATCAAATTTGTAAAACCCGCATCGATCGCTTTTTGAATTTTTCTTTGAAATAAAACCGAATTGTAAGTATCAACATATCCGGTTAAAAAAATCAATAAACATTTTTTAACTTCATCAATATGGTGCAGTTTAATTCTTAAATAATCGCTTCTCTCATCATCAAATCCCGGAACAATTTCATTGTTTGTCATACCTTTCCCCTTCACTTTTTAAAATTCTTTCCTTATAGAATTTTTTGGAGTAATCATTTATTGATCATCTGAATTTTCCCCAAATCGTTCACAATGTATACTATTTTTTTGAGTTTGTGAGCGCTATAGCGTAAAAATCGGCTGAAACAGCGTGAAAAGCGTTTTTTTTAGTGCTTTTTTATGATTTTTTTGGTTTATTACTTCCAAATATGTGTTCCATCCATTTTTCTTTTATACTTTTATAATCGTTCGGTACGGAAATCCTTGTGCCGTCTCTCATACACAATGTGCCGTTTTCGCAGGAACGAACATAATCGAGATTGACGATAAAACTTTTATGCGGCTTGATAATATGTTTTTTTTCCAGGAGTTTTTCCGAATAATCTTTTAGCGCCGCGTAGATTGTAATGATCTCTCCGTCTATCAAATGAAAATATAATTGATGCGATTTTACTTCGACATACGTAAATTCCCGGAATGTTATTAATCTTGTTGATCCTTTGCTTGTTAAAACAAATCCGCTCTGGTCGGTATTGCTGCGCATATTCTCAATGTTTGTCAGAAGTTCATACACCTTTTTTTTCTGTACCGGTTTTAAAATATAAGAGAATGCGTTTACCGCGTAACTTTGCGCCGCGAAATCATTTGACGAACTTTGAAAAAGAAGATATCCGTTAAAACTCATTTCGCGCAGTTTCTCGGCTAAATCCATGCCGTTCATCTGAGGCATCATAATATCAAGAATTGCGATATCAACTTTATTTCCGTCTTCTATGTAGGCTGCCGCTTCCACAGGGTCATAAAATTTAAATAGCGCGTAGGCTTCTTTTCCGGGAGCGCTTTCAGAGTCCTTATTATAAAAACTGTCTATGATAACCGACAAGGCATGCATGTCCATTAAATTATCATCGCAGATTAAAATTCGAGTCATGGTTTATCCTTGCAGATGATTTTACCATAATTTATATCATATATTTTATCGTTTTTTAAGGTTTTTACGCTGTTTTAAAGGGTTTTTAAGTTTTTTTTATAAAATTAACTGGTTATTTTTTAAATATTTTTTTTCATCAATATTGACAAATTTTATAAAAAATATTATTCTAATACACAGTAAACATATATGTATACTAAGATGTTGTTAAATCAACACCTGTGTATTAACATTTTTGTTAAAATAAAAAAGGTGGTTTTAAATTATGAAAACAATTATTTCTAACGAAGCTCCTGCCGCTATCGGTCCTTATTCTCATGCTGTAGAAACAGGCGGAAGTGAACTGCGCTTGATTTTCACATCGGGACAAATTGCCATTGTGCCTGCCACCGGCGAAATTATCGGCGGCGGCGTTAAAGAGCAGGCAGAGCAGACAATAAAAAATTTAAAAACTGTATTGAAATCCGCAGGTACCGATCTTGAGCATGTTATAAAAACGACCTGTTTTTTAACAGACATGGCGGATTTCACCGCTTTTAATGAAGTGTACGCCGCGCATTTTAAAAATAAACCCAGCCGTTCTTGTGTCGCCGTTCGAGCGCTTCCCAAAGGAGCGTTAGTCGAAATTGAAGCTGTCGCGGAGAAGGTAAAATGAATATTAGCACACTCTGCGTACACGGCTGCGATAAAAAATACGATACAACAGGCGCGGTTTGTGTTCCGATTTTCGCTTCTTCAACTTTCACGCATCCGGGTGTGGGACAGAGTAATGGGTTTGATTATTCGCGTTCACAGAATCCGACAAAAGAGTACCTTGAACAAACAATAACAGCGCTTGAAGGCGGTATAGAAACAATCGCGTTTTCGACAGGGATGGCGGCTGTTTCCGCGCTGATGGAATTATTTTCCCCGGGCGATCATATCATTGCATCTTACGATTTATACGGCGGTACTTTCCGCCTCTTTAAAAATATTTCTGAAAAAAACGGATTAAAATTTTCATACGCTGCGGACGCGCGGGAAATTATCGGGAAAATTTCCCATAACACAAAAGCGGTTTTTATCGAAACTCCGACAAACCCGATGATGAATGTAGCGGATATCGAAGCTGTCTCGCGGATTACCAAAGAAAAAAATATTTTATTGATTGTCGATAACACTTTTTTAACTCCTGTTTTTCAAAGACCTTTATCGCTGGGCGCAGATATTGTTTTACACAGCGGAACAAAATATCTCGGCGGACATAATGATACGTTAGCGGGAACTTTAACTGTTAATGACAGTGAGCTCTCTGAACGTCTGCGTACCATCGCCAGAACTACCGGCGCTTGTCTGTCTCCTTTTGACAGTTTTTTAATAATCCGCGGAATAAAAACGCTTGCTGTCAGAATGGAACGTCATTATAAAAATGCGCTTGCTGTAGCAGACTGGCTGTCGAATGAAATTTCCCGCGGAAAAATAAAAAAAGTTTATTATATCGGTTTAAAGAATCATCCTGATTATGAAATCTCATGCCGTCAGGCAAGCGGATTCGGCGGAATGATTTCTTTTACTGTTGACAGCGAACAAACAGCGAAATCAATTTTAGAAAATGTAAAGATAATTAAATTCGCCGAGAGTCTCGGCGGAGCTGAAAGTCTTATTACATATCCTTTTTTACAGACTCATGCCGATCTTCCTCAGCAGGAAAGAGAAGCGCGCGGGATAAACGAGTGTCTTTTGCGTTTGTCTGTCGGTCTTGAAGACGTTAACGACATTATCGAAGACTTAAAACAGGCTTTTCCTGCCGCAGGGTAATATAAATTGGAGCGTTAAATGAAATATGATTTCGGCGCTGTCATAGACAGAAAAAATACATGCAGTATCAAATACGATCCTGTTTCCAGAGGAAAGCCGGAAGATGTTCTTCCTTTATGGGTAGCCGATATGGATTTCGCCGCTCCTCCGTGTGTAATTGACGCTTTAGTTTCCCGCGCTCGTCACGGAATTTTCGGGTACTCCGAGCCTGATGAATCATATTTTTTTGCTGTTCAGAGCTGGTATAAAAAACGATTCGATTGGAACATTGAAAAAAAATGGATAATAATCACTCCGGGAGTTGTTAATTCTTTGTATCTGGCTGTCCGCGCTTTTACAAAACCCGCAGACTCTATTCTAATTCAGCAGCCTGTTTATTATCCGTTTGGTTCTGCGGCGCGGCAAACAGGAAGAGAACTGCTTGTAAATGAGCTTGTTTACAAAGACGGAGTTTACTCAATCGATTTTGATGATTTCGAAGAAAAGGCAAAAAGCGCAAAACTTTTTATTTTATGCAATCCGCATAATCCGGCAGGCAGAGTATGGACGCGCGATGAATTATTCCGCATGGGAGAAATTTGTTTAAAATACGGCGTAATGGTTATCAGCGATGAAATTCATCAGGACATTGTATTTTCTCCCAACAAACATTTGATATTCGGATCGTTAGACGAAAGATTCGCTGATATTTGCATAATTTGTACAGCTCCTTCAAAAACTTTTAATTTAGCGGGGCTTCAGCACTCTAATATTTTTATTCCTAATGATAAATTGCGTATTCTTTTTAAAAAGGAATTTGAGAGCGGCGGTTTAAGCCAGCCGGGTATCATGGGGCTTATTTCATGCGAAGCCGCGTACACAAACGGAGAAGAATGGCTTGATGAATTAATTATTTATCTAGCGGATAATTTTTCTCTGCTTGATGATTTTCTTAAAACAAATATTCCCAAAATAAAACTTGTTAAACCCGAAGGTACATATCTTGCGTGGCTGGATTGCCGCGAACTTGAGCTTTCCGATAAAGATTTAAACGTCGCAATTACGCATAATTGCAAATTATGGTTAAACGAAGGAGCGATGTTTGGAAAAGGCGGAAGCGGTTTCCAGCGGATGAATCTTGCCTGTCCCCGCTCGGTTTTGCAAAATGCTCTTGAACGGTTAGAAAAGATAGACAGATAAAAAGATTTTCATTAATTAAAACTGATATTGATCAAGTCCGTACTCATCTTTTAAACTTTTCAAAGTTTTCATTAAGCTTTCGTTTAACGGTACGCCTTTGTCTTTTCTTTCAAGCCAAGCCAGATACTCTTTTTCGCCTGCTGTATAAATTCTTTCCTGCCCGGGAGCTTTTGCGGATGCACGCAGTTCTCTTAAAATATCGCCTGTTGTTTTCTTAAATTTTTGCGGTTCCACAAATGCGTTAATATCGATAGCCATAAAAAAATGACCGAGGTGATACGGCGATTTTTTTCCGTCAGCGTCAAGTCCGTTAAGTGCTTTTAGAAATTGACCTTGCTGTAAAGCTGCGCTTAAAATTTCTACGACTGTCGCATAACCGTAACCTTTATAACCGGCGGTGTCTTCGCCAAGACCGCCGAGGGGAGCAAGCGCGCAAGTGTCGGCAGTTAAACCTTTCAAGGCTTTTACAGGATCTGTTTCGCTTGATCCGTCGCGGTTAATTACCCAGCCTTCGGGCATTGTTTTATTGATACGCTCATAATGCTCGATTTTCCCGCGCTGCGAAACAGAAGTGGCGCAATCCAGCACGAAAGGAAAATCCTCATCTGTGGGAATGCCGAAAGTCAGGGGATTAGTGCCTAACATATTATCAATCCCGAAAGTGGGAGCGATTGACGGACGCGCGTTTGTGCCTGTTATGCCGATCATGTTTTTTTTGGCAGCCATTGTTGCGAAGTAGCCTGCGATACCGTAATGCGTTGAGTTACGCGCAACAACCATGCCAAGCCCGTGTTTTTCAGCTTTATCGATCGCCATCTGCATACACCGCTTTCCGATAACATGTCCCATGCCGTCATGCCCGTCAACAACAGCGGTCGCTAAATGATCTTTTACTATTTCAAAATTGGTAACAGGATTTTGAATACCGTCTTTTATTCTGTCGATATAAATCGGCTTGAATCTTCCGACTCCGTGAGAATCAATTCCGCGTTTATCGGATTCGATTAAAATATCCGCGCAGATTGCCGCGTCTTTCTCCGGCACTCCGGCTTTTATAAAAACATCCTTCATGAACGATTCCAGCTTTTCAAAAGAAGCGTATTGCATTTGTGTCTCCTAAAAATGTTATTATTTGCGTCCAACGGCGATCAATTTTAACGCGTGTTGATTATATTCGCTCTCGTCCCAGTCGCCGTAGATTTCGATTTTCTCAAAACCCGCTTCCTGTAATATCGATCTTAATTCCGACGCTGAATAAAGACGCTGAACAAAAGTTTTTTCTACAACTTTGCCGTCTTTGATAAGTATCCATCTGTTTTTTAAAAATGTCCATGAGTCTAAAGGCTCGTATTCCGTCAGCATGAAGCCGCCTGCGCGTTCAAACCATTCAGCCTCGACAAAATCGCGCGAAGAAGTTTCTTTACCGAGGGTTTCAATTATAAAAGTGCCGCCTTTTTTTAATGATTGGTAAACGTTACGCAAAACTTTCAGATCGTCTTTTTGATCGGCGAAGTATCCGAAAGAAATATACAGATTAAATATCGCGTCATAGTATTCGGGACGTATAAATTCTCTGGCGTCTGATTGAATATATTCGATTTTTAAATCTTCGAGTTTAGCGTCTTCTTTAGCCGCGTTTAAAAAACTTTCGGTTATGTCAACGCCTGTCACTTCATAGCCTGATCGCGCAAGCTCAGAACTGATTCTTCCAAGTCCGCAGCAAAGATCAAGAACCTTCGGAGCGCTGTCCAAAGGTTCCTGCCAAGCGGAGTCAGATGTTTCTCCGTAAAGATTGAACCGGCACAGGCGCGTTACAGCGTCAACAACTGCCGGAACCTCGTCCCAATGAGCGTCGTCGAACATTATGGGAGCGAAGTTCTCCCAGAACTCGGCGTCCTCGAACCATGTTTTCACGCGACAGAACTTTCTGTCATCGGGTTAAGATAGCCGGTCTGAAGGCAAATATTGAATAAATGCCTTGTTATTGTTTCTTCGGTCGTTTTAGTGTGTCCGTTGTTATAACGCGTAAAACGAACGAGATACTCACTATCCGATTCTTTCAGAATATCAATATATTCCGTACTTCCCGACATGCATTTTATACTATAACGTTTCATACAATAAATATCGGAAATTAAAATATTTCGCTTGAGATTTTTATCGATATTATCTAGACTTGAATAAATGAAAATTCGCCTTAAAATGTTTCTTGTAATACTTCCTGTTTTAATTGTTCCGCTGGTTTTATCTCAGATTTCATCATATTTTCACGCTGTAAACGGCATCTCCGATCTTGCGCGGCAGCTTTTAGGTTTTAAACTCGGCGAGCTTGAAAAATTCGCAAACAGCCAATGGTCGCTTCTTGCCGAAAATAATTACGCCTCAAGTCCCGAGATGATCGCCGCGGCGAAAAAAGCGGTTGAGCAGTACGGGCAGAGTATTCTTTTAAGCGATACTGAAATTATTTTCGCTGTTGATAAAGAAATTGAAGTATCGATGTCAACAACTCCTCTTGAAATTCTGCCGAAAGAAAAAACTTTTTTATCCGCGCTGTTAGCTGAAGAAAATCAGGGACTGCAGAGCGCGGTAATCGGCGGCGAGAAAAGGATTTTTCAGGTTTTTTATTTTTCTCCCTTTGACTGGCATATTCTGATCAGCGAAGAGGAAAAAGTTTTCTTTAAAAACGCTGAATCGATTACCGTTCAGACAATAATCGCTTTAATCGTTTCGGTAACGGCAGCCGTTCTTCTTTTAATTTTTATTACAAGCAGATTGACAAATCCGATGCGAAAAATCGCGCAAGGTATGGAAAAAATTATCGAGACAGCGGATTTATCATCTAAAGTTGAAATTGAGTATAATGATGAAACAGGCATGCTCGCCGGTTCCTTCAATAAAATGACTGAGGAGCTTGATCGCGCGTATTCGCAGATAAAACGTTATGCGTTTGACGCGGTTCTTTCCGGTAAAAAAGAAGAGCGTATCCGCCGGATTTTTCAAAAATATGTTCCTAATGACGTAATCGAGCGCTTTTTCGCCTCCCCGGAAAAAATGCTTGTCGGCGACAATCGTAAATTATCGATACTGTTCTCGGACATCCGCTCCTTTACTACAATTTCCGAAGGTCTCTCTCCTGACGATTTAGTCAGTTCCCTTAACCGCTATTTTTCAGGTCAGGTCGATATCATATACAAAAGAAACGGCATTGTAGACAAGTACATCGGTGATGCGATTATGGCTTTTTGGGGCGCTCCGGAAAAACACGAAGATGATGCGCTCCAGTCTGTGTTATCGGCTTTGGAAATGATCGAAGAAGTGAAAAAATTTAACGAGAATCAGAAAAAGCTCGGTAAGTGCGAATTCAAAATCGGCATCGGATTAAATTACGGAGAAGTGACTGTCGGCAACATCGGAAGCGAACGCAAGATGGACTACACTGTCATCGGGGACGCGGTAAATCTCGCGTCGCGCATGGAAGGACTGACAAAAACATATCAATGCGGAATATTGATATCCGAAACTCTTTTTGAAGAGCTGCGGAAGGTTTCACCTAACAGCGGACTGTCATACAGATTGATCGATACGGTCGCGGTAAAAGGTAAAACAAAAGGCGCGCGTATTTTCACTGTTTTAAATTCTCTCACCGAAGCGGAGCAAAAAGCGTGGCAGACTCATAATCAGGGAATGAAACTTTATTACAGCCGATCGTTCTCTGACGCCGCGCAGAAATTTAAAGAAGCGCTGAGTCTTCTCCCCGGCGATTTCAACGCGGAAAACATGAGAAAAAGATGCGCCGATTATGCGGTAAATCCGCCGCCTGAAAATTGGAACGGCGTCGAAGTAATGAAAAATAAGTAATCGATTTTTAAATTTTTTTTATTGTAAATTTTTCCAATTTATGATACTATGTATAGATTATGGCTCAGACGCAGACGCACTCTGCGCGGGAAACTTCGCTGCATGAAGCGGCTGTTCTTACGAATGAAGAAGAAATCCTTGTTCAAAAATGTGAGGATTGGTTAAGCGAAAATATGCCGGATGAGCTTGCTTTAGTGCATGCAAGATTTCGGCGGCTTCGGAACCTTGGGAGTGCTGTTTTTGATTATCCCTCTATAAAAGAAACCAAATTTGTAAGGGATATTCTATATAACGAAAATCATCTTACGGAATCTCTTTTATTCTTTTCGGAGACAAACCACATGCTTCGCACTCCGACTAAAGTCGTGGCTTTGCGGGGTTTTTTAATTGCCAAATTTCACGCATTCTCTCTTTTAAGCAGGCTTTTAGAAAATTGCGCTGATATACAAAAACAAATTATAAATATTTCTTTTTCGATCGTTTTTACTTTAGTGGCGGAAAATGTTTATTTTTCATGTTTAGAAGACACCGCGTTTTCGGAGAACACAAAAGCGGGGCTTGCAAACGATCTTATCAATCTTTGGGACAGCGGTACAGATCAGCGCAGTATCAAACATTTAATGGCGCTCTCTTCGCTTTGGACAGCGCGTGATTCTGCGCCGCCGAGTTTCGGAACGATGGACGGCAACACCGAACTTCTGCGAATCTCCATCGATATGGGAACAGATACCGAATGGGAAGATTTTCTAAAAGAAGAATCCACTAACGATAATACAAGATGGGCGCTGGAGGAATTTCTTTTCGGGCTTTCATACGAGGAAATTCTGCAGGTGCGAAGCCGGTTAAAAAAATACGGCGTTACATCTGTAAGTCATGAAGAAGTTCGCACTTACCTCGATTCAAAACCGATTTACTCAATGGTAAATAATCACGACCCCAGAGCGATTTACGATTTTTTCATCGAAAGACGCGACGCATGCACCTTGCGCAAAAAAGTCTCCGCTCCCGGACCCATCCACACCTTGGAAGAAATTTATCTGAAGTACCACATAATTTTAGAATCAAGCTAATTAGTAATTGTTCACTGCACATTATTAATTCTTCAATACTTTTGAACTTCATCGATTAAGTGTTCAATGACAACACCCGCTTTTTCGAACATTGAGATAGAGTCTTCTGCATCTTGATAACGGCGCTGTGCGACAACTCGTTTTATTCCGCAATTAATGATTAACATGGCGCAGGTTCTGCACGGAGTCATCCTGCAGTAAAGAGTCGCTCCGTCAATCGGGATACCCCTTTTTGCCGCCTGGCAGATCGCGTTTTGTTCGGCATGAACTGTTCTGACGCAATGGGTGGTTTCTTTGCCGTCCTCATGGAGCATTTTTTTAAATTGATGCCCCACATCATCGCAGTGGGGAAGCCCTGCCGGAGCGCCGACATAACCAGTCACCAGAAGCTGCTTATCCTTTGCGATAACGCAGCCGGAGCGCCCCCTTTCGCAAGTCGCTCTTTTGGAAATCGCCTCGCATACTTCCATAAAATATTCATCCCAGCTGGGTCTGTTATATGCAGCCATTTGGCAGCCCCCTTTTTTTTTAATTTACTGTTAAATGTTATTTTTTTCTATATACCAGTGTTGAAATTTTACCTTTCTGCCGATAATGAAGGGCGGTGAAGTGTCTACATCGAATAATTATTCTTAATTTTCTCTTTTGTTTCTTTTCTTTTGGGGTTTTTGCCGCTGATGATTTGATTCATGTGGTGGGAAAAGGTGAAACTTTTTACTCAATATCCCGTTTTTACGGTATTACATCAGACGCGCTTATGAAAGCGAATAATATCAGCGATCCATCAAAACTTCAGACAGGATTAAGATTGAAAATTCCCTCGGCTTCTTCGGTTTCTGTGTTACCGGGAGCTGTTTCGCTTGTTGATTATAAAGCGGTTAAGGGAGATACGCTTTTCAGCATTGCCCGTAAAAATAATATTACTTTAAAAAATTTACAAGAACTAAATAAATTTTCTGAAAACCATGTTCTTAAAGTGGGTGATATCATTAAAGTGCCGGGCGGAAGCGGCGGTTCTGCTCTTACAGTCGGCGGTTTAAGTAATCAAGGTTTAAGTCACGGTTCAAGCAATCAAACAACATCAACGATGAGAGTGCAGCCCGGTCCAAGCGGGATTTATTCGCTTCGCTGGCCTGTCAGTCCGAAAGAAATTACTTATATGTCCGGGCAGATGGGAGTTGTTGTCGAAGGGGAGAGGCTCGAATCGGTTAAAAGTTTAACGCAGGGAAATGTTGTTTCAGCCGGTCCCTGGAGAAAATTCGGCAGAGTGATAATTGTCGAGTCTTCCGGCGGATATTATTATATGTACGGCGGATGCGAATCGATAACGGTGAATGTCGGCGATCGAATAACGCCGGGAATGGAACTAGGGCGGTTAGGCGTAAATGCAGTTTCCGAAAAACCGCAGTTGTTTTTTATGGTCTTCCGCAACGAGACGCCGATGGATCCGGCGCTAGCCCCGCGGGCTTAAATGTACCCGGAGCAGGCGGAAATAATTTATGAACATAATAAAAAGGGGTAATTGATGGAGATCGGAATTGAAAAGGCAAGTAAAAAACCCAGAAAGCTGATAGATAAAACTCAGAAAAGGATTAAAGCGCAGAAAGAATCAGATCCTCTGGCGTTATATTTCAGGCAAATTTCCAAGTTTCCGTTATTAACGCTTCAGGAAGAGCAGAACATCGGCGAAAAAATTATTAACCTGCGCGCGAAAATTAATGAATTTGAATCCGATAGAAAGAAAAATAATATTGATAGTGATGAAAAAACGTCGGAGGAAACCGCGCTTGACAACGCTCTCTTGCATTATAAAAACATAATGATAAATTCCAATCTGCGGCTTGTTGTTTCCATCGCGAAAAATTATCAGCATCGCGGACTTTCTCTTTTAGATTTAATTGATGAGGGTAATATCGGTCTTATCGAAGCTGTTGAGCGTTTCGATTACACAAGAGGCTGCCGTTTCTCGACTTACGGCACATGGTGGATCAGACAGGCGATTATCAAAAGCATTGCCGACAAGGGACGCGTTATCCGAATCCCGATTCACATGCTTAACACAATCAAAAAATGTTACTACGTCGCAAAGCAGCTGACGCAGGATTTGGGACGCGATCCCAACGAAGAAGAATTATCAGAGTATCTGGGAGTGCCTGTCTCAAAAGTAAAAGAAATTGTAAAGCTTTCGCAGGAAACAACCAGCCTTGATACAATCGTCGATGACGGAAATCTTACCTGCCTTGCGGACTTAATTAAAGATGACGCAAGAGCCGAACCTTTCGAAATGGTTTTTTCTATGACCTTGCAGGAAACGATGGGCGGAATTCTTTCGCAGTTATCCGACAGAGAAATGAAAATCATTCAGCTTCGTTTTGGTCTGACAGGAGAAAATCCTCTGACTCTGGAAGAAACCGGAAAATACCTCGGTATCACCCGCGAAAGAGTCAGACAGATTCAAGAAAAAGCAATTTGGAAGTTAAGGACTTTACACGAACTGCGCGATCTGAAAGATAATTCGTAAGCGCATAAGCAGCTTCTAATAAAAAAAATACCCCGCTTTTTAAGGCGGGGTTGTTAATTTAATTATCCTATCTGAGCAATCGGCTGTTTGGAAAGCACCTGAGCTCCGGTTGACGCTATGAAGTGCACTTTGCCGTTGGTGTTTGTTTTAATTTCGAGTTCCATTTTCATTGCTTCAAGAATTAAAATTGTGTCGCCGGCTTTTACGTCTTGTCCTTCGGAGGCGATGTAGCGCAGTACTGTTCCCGGTAAAGGAGCGAGAATTTGTTCGCTTCCTCCCGATGAAGCTGCAGGAGCGGATGCTGCCGGGGTTGCTGCCGCAGGAGCTGCCGCGGGTGCGGCTGCCGCAGGCGCAACTGCTACAGAACCAGCCGGAGCTACAACTACGTCATAATTCGAACCGTTTACATTTACAGAATAGCGGGCAGCTTGTCCGCCGCCTGCCGCTGCCGGAGCTTCAGCTTCCGGTTTAAATACAACAGGACCATCCGCGCGTTTTTTGAAGAAGGCAGGGGCTTTATCCGGGAACATTGCGAGAGTGAGAACATCTTCAGGAGTAACGGAATTTGTTCCGAGGATTTTCTTCGCGTCTTCTTCCAGTTTTGCGTATTCGGGTTTAATGTCATCAGCAGGGCGGTGAGTTATTTCTTTTTCGAGTTTTAATGCAGCTAACGCTTTCTTTACAAGGTCCGGATTTTTTGGAGCGGGGCATGCGCCGTATTTGCCTGCGATCATGTCGCGGAACTGAGCGCTGAGATTGTTGTATCTGCCGTGAAGCACATTTAATACTGCCTGAGTTCCGACGATCTGGCTTGTCGGAGTTACAAGCGGCGGATACCCGGAATCTTTTTGAATCTGCGGAATTTCTTTTAATACTTCGTCGATTTTATCTGACGCGCCTAAATCTTTAAGCTGGCTTTCCATGTTGCTTAACATACCGCCGGGAACCTGACTGACAAGAATGCGGGTATCCGCGCCGAGGAAGCTCGATTCAAATTTTTTATAATTTTTGCGGATATCGCGGAAATAGGCTGCGATGTCGAGTAACAGATTAATATCGTAACCTGTGTCGAATTCCGTGCCTTTGAAAATTTCTACCATTGTTTCTGTCGGGCTGTGGCTTGTTCCCATCGACATTGAAGAAATCGCTGTGTCGAGAATTTCAGCTCCCGCTTCGGCGCATTTGGTAAGAGTCGCCACAGACATTCCGGTTGTGGCGTGTGTGTGGATTTCGATAGGAAGGCTTGTTACTTTTTTAATCGCTTTTACAAGCTCAAAGCCTTCGTATGGTTTTAAGAGACCTGCCATATCTTTGATACAAAGCGAATCAGCGCCGATATCGGCAAGCTGCTTGGCGAACTCGGCGTATTTTTGAATTGTATGATACGGAGTTACAGCATAGGAAATTGTCGCTTGAATGTGTTTGCCTGTTTTCTTGGCGGCTTCTGTCGCCGCTTTAAAATTGCGCGGATCGTTTACAGCGTCGAAAATTCTAAAAATATCAATACCGTCTTTCGCGGCGTACTCAACAAATTTAGCGACTACATCATCGGCATAATGTCTGTAACCTAAAAGATTCTGACCGCGAAGGAGCATCATCAATTTAGTTTTTGGCATAGCTTTTTTAAGTTTTTTAAGTCTTTCCCACGGATCTTCATTTAAAAAACTGATACATGAATCGAAGGTAGCTCCGCCCCATGCTTCGAGAGCGTAGAAACCGACTTTATCGAGCTTGTCGCAAATCGGAAGCATATCCGCTGTTACCATTCTGGTTGCGAACAGTGATTGATGCGCGTCGCGCAGCACTAAATCTGTTAATTGTACTTTTGACATTTTCTCCATCCTTAAATTATTATTTTGCTTTTCTGTATTCGGTAACAGCCGCTGTGATAGCCGCTGTAATTGCTCCGTCATTTGATTTTCCGGCGCTTGTTATAACAGCCGGTTCTTTTTTTTCGGCGGCAAATTTCGCCGCAACTCCGTTGCCGATTATATTTAACATAAAAAGCCAGCCGACAATTATCGCCGCGATAATACCCAATTGTAAAAAATTGCTTTGACTCAGCATATCCATTATGATCATAAGTCCTCCGTTTAACTAATATTATAGAAAATTCGGCATTATTTCAAGTGGAAAATGTAAGCAGTTAACGCAGTCTTTTTCGCAGATTCCGCTGCTTGTTTCGCTCTTTTGCCGCATCTTGTGCGTTGACAGGTTTTCTTTCTTCCGCGATTTCACCTTCGGGATAAACGCGGATTACTTCTTTGTTCGGCAGGCGGGAACAAATGATGATCCATGCAAGCCCGAATAATATCATTATGAAACAAAGAATCTGTCCTGTGCTGAAGCTGAGCAGAGGATGAGCGTAAGCAGGGTCGAGCGTTGTTTTTACAAATTCGAATCTGTAGCCAAGATGCGAGTCCGGCTCGCGGAAATATTCTATGATAAAACGGATTAAACCATAACCCAGAAAATATAAACCAATCAAAAAACCTTTAAACGGTTTTCGATTGCGGAAGAACCAGATTATCGCCCATAAAACGATACCTTCAAAAACCGCTTCGTAAAGCTGAGAAGGGTGGCGGGGAAGATTTACCATTGTTTCTGTCAGGCTGATGCCTGTATTTCCCGCGACTTCCTGCACCCACGGTTCGCTTGCTTCAAGTTTTGACGCTTTGGGGAAAATCATTCCCCACGGCATCGATGTAACTCGTCCGTATAATTCAGCGTTAATAAAATTCCCGATTCGTCCGAATGTGTATCCCAGAGGAATCGCCGCTGTGAACATGTCGCCGATTTCGCGGAAACTGTATTTTTTTAATTTTGCGAAAAGAACGACGGCGAGAAGTCCTCCGAACGCGCCGCCGTGATAACTCATTCCTTGAAGACCGGTGAATCTGCCGTTTTTAAAGGGCCAGAAAATCAGCCAGGGTTTTTTCCAATAAGTAGCGTCGCCGTAATAAACTAATGTCGAGAAAAGTCTTGCTCCTAAAAGAAGTCCCAGTATCCCCCAAAAAAACAAGCTTGATAATCCGTCGTCTGTCATAGGGAAGTTTCTTTCTTTTATCTGTCTGCGATAAACAAAAAATGCCGTTGCGAACGCGAAGATGTACATAAGACCGTACCAGCGGACAGGTAACCCGGAAATTATTTCCGGTTTTAACCACGAAGGAAAATTAATCGCGTAAAACATACTATACCTTAAAACCCTGCTGCATCGCTTTTGTTAATTTTAGTTTAATAAAATTATTTTCTTTTTTTAATTTTGAAATTTCTATCTGCTGAGATTTTACAGTTTCGATTAAATCGCCTTTATTCAGCGCGCCCGAATGTAGAAGGTCCTCGATGTATTCCATCTTCGAATCAAAATCAGTTTCGGCTTCGATCTCCGCTTCCTGAAAACTGTCTTCGATTGTTTTATCATCCGGCGTAAAATTATCTTCCGGTATCTGCAGAATTTTTTCTGAGATGCGGTAAATCGCCTGAGAAAGAATCGACTGCGGTTTGTAAAGCACGATCGGCAGTCTTGATGAGAGAGCAGTCTCCTGCACAACATCGCGGTAAATGATTCCAAGATGTTCGATTTTTAAATCGAGATATTCGTCGCACGAGCGGCGGATTTTATGAGCGACATCGGCGTTCTTCGGCTCATCAACCATATTCATTATTAATCTGGGACGAAGCGTTTCCATGCGCGAAGCGAATTTTTCATAAGAGACAGGATCGATTTTTTTCATCTCCGGAAGAATTTTCGGGATGTAAAGTTTTGAATGCCCAGCTCCTTCCTTGCGGATTTTTTCCAGAAGCGCGCGCGCCGGCGATCCTTTTACGCATGAGCTGAACATCAATCTGAACACTGTGTTTTTTAAAAACACATACGCGTTTAAAACCGCCGTAACAGCCGGAGCCGAAACTACGATTCCTTGATTAGACAAAAGAAAAAAGTCGAGGATAGATTGATGAGTTCCCGCTCCAAGGTCCAGAACTAAAACATCGGTATCGTCTTTTAACGCGAGAAGTTTTTTTACAAGCGATTTTCTTTGAGTGAGAGTAAGATTCGCGGTTCCGGGAATTTCATTATCGCCGGGAATAAACCTAAGACCGCGGATATCGGTTTCCGTTATTACATCATTAAAATTCGATCTGGTATTATTAAGGAATGTTCCGATGCCGGCTTTCGGAGATTGATGCCCCAAAACAAGGTGAAGATTTGAAGCTCCAAGGTCGAGGTCGGCTATCACGACGCGGCGTCCCGCCTGAGCGAAAGTAACGGCAAGATTCGCCGCCACTAAGGATTTTCCTACTCCGCCTTTTCCGCTCGCTATTGGAATAACCCGCATTAATTACCCTCCGGTTTTTGTAAATCTATTTTTTTTCCGCGTCTGATCATCAGTATAAAAGCCAAAGAACATAAATCGCCGCTTAAAATAAATTGCGCGATATATGAAACGCTGTATATCGATTTTAACGCATCATGTCCGAATATTGTAGCCTGTTTAGAAAGTATAAACCAGAGTAATAAAACAAAAATGAATATGCATTTTCCCGCCATGTAAAGCGGTATATATACTTTGTAGCGTTCGGTATCGATACAGATGAATAATGCCATCAGCGGAAAAAGCAATAACGCGGAAGTAAAAACCATCGTGATAGTAAATTCCTGTTTGTCGCCGAGAATCAATATAATGATGATAAACGTAATAAATTTGATAAATTCGTATATAAAAAGCGCAGGCTTTAAAATCCCGATAATCTTCATATATATAGAAAATAGTGCGCATTAGGGGAATGTTCAAGAGGCAGATGAAGCGGTTAGCAGGCAGTGAATTGTGAGCAGTGAGAAATACTGGAAAAACTTTCATAAATGTATTAAAATTATTGAAGAGATACTTATTGACGAGGTGAAAAACATGAAATTTAAACCTATTTATATTCTTTTTTTCGTATTGATTTCAATTACGGCGATTGGCTGCGCAAAACCGCCGCTGGCGGAGATGGCGGATGCAAGGGAAGCAGTTTTTAGAGCGGAAAACGACCCGAACGCGGTGCAATATTCGAGCGGAACGCTGACGCGAGCCCGCGCCGCGATTCAAAATATGGAGAGAGAAGCTGAATCTAAGCGATATGACACTGCGAAGACTCATGCTGCCGAAGCAATTAATGCCGCCGAAAGAGCGATTACCGAAGGAAAAGCCGCCGCGCAAAGAGCGAGTCAGGAGTCGGCAACAGCTATTGCCGGTTTAAAACCCGAAATTGAGGAAACAAGCGTCAATGTAAACGGGGCGCGTTATTCGCTTTTAGACCTTGATTACAACGCTCTTGATAACGGAATTGTAAACGCGTATAACACCGCCGATAAAGCCGAAAATGATCAAGCATCCGGAAAATATCTTGACGCAATTGATAAAGCGAGAACTGTGCGTTCCGATTTAGCGGATATCAATCAGAAAATTGCGACAGCCGCTCCGATAAAAAAGAAATAATTTTTTTAATCATTCATTAATACACAGGCATTGAATTATCTACATCACGCGCCCATGCGTTTAAACCGTCTTGTAAATTTAAAAGCCTGCCTTTGTAACCTGCATCGCGTAACGCGCGTATTCCCAAAATGCTGCGCTGACCTATTTTACAGAGAAACACTGAATCGATGTTTGTGTCTAATTCTTCCATCCGCCTTACCAGTTGACCTAGCGGCATGATAATTGCGTTTGGAAATTTGACGATTGCGCGTTCGTGCGGCTCGCGTATATCGATAAATTGAATTTTATCACCTGCATCCAAACGCTTTTTTAAATCGATGGCTGTAATTGTTTCTATTGGGTCATTGTCTTTGTCTTTTTTTAATCCGCAGAATTGTTCGTAATCGATAAGCTCTTTAATTGAAGGATTTTTTCCGCACACAGGACAATTCGGGTCTTTCTCCAAATTGAGTTCGCGGAACGTCATGCGCCACGCATCAAAATGAAGCAAGCGCCCGATTAAAGGTTTGGCTCCGTGCGTTTCTTTAGAATCGCTTACGATCATCTTAATTGTCTCTGCCGCCTGAATGGTTCCGATAATACCCGGCAGCACTCCCATTACTCCGCCTTCTGCGCATGAAGGCACAAGTCCCGGCGGCGGCGGAGACGGATAGATGCATCTGTAGCATGGTCCGTCTTTCGCGTGCGCTTCTTTAGAAGCGCAAAACACGCTTGACTGACCTTCAAATTGAAAAACCGAACCGTAAATATTAATTTTTCCCAAGAACACGCACGCGTCATTTACAAGATAACGTGTTTGAAAATTGTCTGTTCCGTCCGCGACAATATCATAATCGCCGATTATTTCCATCGCGTTTTTGCTTGTAAGCATTGTGTTATGCACAACAACATTCACAAATGGATTGATGCCTTTTATTCTGTCTTTCGCTGATGCGACTTTCGGTCTTCCAATATCTTTGGAGCTGTGAATAATCTGTCTTTGCAAGTTTGACGCGTCTACTTCGTCAAAATCCACAAGCCCGATTGTTCCAACGCCTGCCGCTGACAAGTAAAGAGCAAGAGGCGCGCCTAAACCGCCTGTGCCTACAATTAAAACTTTGGCGTTTTTTAATTTTATTTGTCCTTCGACGCCGATTTCCGGTAAAAGTAAATGGCGGCTGTATCTGGAAATTTCTTCATTAGTAAGTTCTAAAGCCACTTTTTCCTCCTGCAATCGCAGGGATTATCATTACTTCGCTATTATCCGCTACAGGAGTATCAAGCCCTTGCAAGGTGTTAATATTTTTCCCGTCGATAAAAAGGTTGATGAAATCCCGTAATGAATTGTTATCCGCGAATAAATGCGTTTTGATATCGGGATAAATGGCTGCAAGAGCGTTTAACGTTTCTCCCGCGGTTTTACCATCAACTTCCACTTCTGCGTTGCGTTCTGTAAATGATCTAAGCGCGTAAGGTATCAGAATTTTAATCATTTTTTCCCCTTTAATTATTTTTTCGCTATTAAATTCTTTTCTATCCGCTGTCAATTCCCAGCTTGTTAATTCTTCCGATTTGTTTCGCATAACAGAAACGATCACATAAGAATAAAAAGGAAGCGCGTGTTCTTTATCATAATCTGACGGCTTAGCAGGATGATCGGGATGCGAATGATAAAAACCGATAACGTCTTGTTTTCTTTTTCGCGCCGTCTGCTCCGCCTGCATCATATCTTCCGGCGTTATTAAAAAACGATGGTACTGCTCGCCGTCCTCACGCGCATTGCGGATTGCTTCCGTGTATTTTACAGCTTTAACGCTTTGATCGTCAACTTCTCCGATTAAAATGCCGCAGCATTCATTGGGATATGTGTTTTCACCTTCGGCGCGGATAATTTTTTCGTGTTCGGAAAAAAGGTTGAGCATTAAATATCTCTCCATAACGGCTCAGACAGATAACGATAACCGTTGTCGCAGAGAATGGTCGCGATACGGAAATTTTTATCTTTGTCTGAGGTATGAAGCGTTTTCGCTATTTCAAGCGCGGCATGCACATTCGCGCCGGAGCTTATACCGACAAACAAACCTTCTTCCGCTGCAAGGCGGCGAGCCATTTTATACGCGTCTTCTGTTTTTACTTCGATACGATTATCGGCAATACTACCGTCAAAAATTTTTGGATTGATAGTTGATGCCATGTGCTTCATGCCTTCCAGCCCGTGGAAAGGTGAATCCGGCTGCATCAACGTTATCTGAATAGACGAATCGGTATCTTTTAATTTTTTTGACACACCCATAAAAGTACCGGATGTGCCTGTACCGCAGACAAAGTGAGTTGGCTTGCATTGTTTGTAAATTTCATCGCCTGTTGTGTTGTAATGCGCCTGTGAGTTCTCAAAATTGTCATACTGGTTTGGGAAAAAATATAAATCCGGTTTGTCCTGCGCTTCTTTCATCGCGGCATTATACGCGCCGTCCGATCCTTCAAGAGGACTTGTTTCGGCAATTTCCGCGCCGTATGCTTTTATAACTTTTTTTCTTTCCATGCTTGCGTTTGACGGCATAAATAGTTTTACTTTGTATCCAAGAGCCGCGCCGAACATTGCGTAAGCAATGCCTGTGTTGCCGCTTGTGGAATCTAAAATTATTTTTTCTTTTGTCAGCTCTCCGGTTTTTATACCGTGAAGTATCATCGTTCTTGCCGCTCTGTCCTTTACAGATCCGCTTGGATTTAAAAATTCAGCTTTCGCGAATACATTGGCGTTTTTTAATTCAATAATCGGAGTATTGCCGACCATATTTAGAATATTATATTTCATAATACCAAAAATCCTTTTGATCCAGCTCTATGTGCGTAGAAATATTGTTATTTTTATATTGCAATTCAGGATTTTTCACGCTGACGCGCGTTTTTTCAAGTATCGATCTTACTACAAACGCATTACCGCCGATCACAACGCCTTCGCCGATAACAATGCCTGTGCCGTGATCCATGAAAAAATATTTTCCTATTACGGCGCCCGGGTGAATATCAATGCCTGTTACGTTATGCGCATATTCGCTCATAATTCTTGGTATAAGCGGAACAGAAAGCATATAAAGTTCATGCGCTATTCTGTGAACCATCCCCGCGTAAATGCCTGGGTATGACACAATTATTTCCGCTTTGCTGTAAGCCGCAGGATCGCCGTTATAGGCGGCCTCAATATCCGTATCAAGTTTTTCTTTTATCTCAGGTATTTTTGAAATAAACTGATGCGTAATATTTGCCGCCTTTTCCTCAATTTCGTTTTGCCCGATGTCTTTAAAACGCAAATCATAACGCAGAGCCAAAGAAATTTGAACGCAAAGATCATTATAAATTTCTTCAAGCATGACGCTTATTCTGTTTTTATTTACATTTGCGCCTTCAACAAAAACTCCGGGGAATAATATGTGCTGCAACTCTCCAATCATGGCGACAATAACGGATTTAACAGGCTGTTTGGGCATTTCACGTAACTTGCCTTCGGCAGAATCAATTATTATACCTGTTACACGTTCTATTTCTTCCATGATTTGATTTTGTTTCATACTCACCTCAATATTAATGATTATGCGATTTCTCTGATGGCTCTTACTAACGCGTCGATTTCGTCAGGCGTATTGTAAAAAGCGATTGTCGGGCGAACTGTCGCTTCCAATCCAAAGCGGCGCAGTATCGGCTGAGCGCAATGATGTCCTGCCCGAACCGCAATGCTGTGTTCCGCTAAATGTTTTCCAACCTGTTCAACGCTTCTCCCGTCCAAAACGAAAGACAACGCGCTCGCTTTTTCTTTGGCGGTTCCGATAAGACGCAAACCGTTTATTTTCTTTAATTCGCGTGTCGCGTAATCAAGAAGTTCATGCTCGTAAGCGGCAATGTTTGGAAGACCTAACTGTATAACGTAATCAAGAGCGGCTCCAAGACCGACAGCGTCCGCGATGTTTCCGGTTCCTGCTTCAAATTTACTGGGAGCCGGGTTATAAGTTGTTCGTTCAAAAGTCACGTCTCTTATTATATTGCCGCCGCCCTGATACGGTTTTGCCTCTTCAAGAACTGAAGATTTACCGTACACGACTCCAATTCCTGTCGGCGCGAAAATTTTATGACCGGAAAAAACATAAAAATCCGCGTCCAGTTCGGTTACGTTTAACGGAGTGTGAGCTACAGACTGAGCGCCATCAATTAAAATTTTTACGCCGTAACGATGAGCAATATGCACCATTTCATGAACAGGCGTAATTGTTCCTAATGCGTTAGAAACATGAGTAATAGAAATAAACTTTGTGCGACTTGAAAATAATCTTTCGTACTCGGATAAAATTATCTGACCGGTTTCGTCAACGGGAGCGACTTTGATAACAGCGCCTGTTTCCTGCGCGATCATTTGCCACGGCACAATATTCGCGTGATGTTCCAAAATTGTAAGAATAATTTCATCGCTCTGTTTTAATAAAGGTTTCACATAACTTTGCGCGACAAGATTTATCCCCTCTGTGGTTCCGCGAACGTATACGATATTGTCCTTTGACGGCGCGCCTAAAAACCTTGCAGCAGTTTCTCTTGTGGCCTCATAAGCGTCTGTCGAGCGTGCGGCAAGTTCATGCGCTCCTCTGTGAACGTTGGAATTTTCGTGCTCGTAAAAATAACTGATACGGTTTATCACCTGACGCGGCTTTTGAGTAGTCGCGCCGTTATCAAGCCATATTAATTGCTTGCCATTACTCAATCTCTCACTCAGAATCGGAAAATCCGCGCGAATACAATTAACATCAAATGATGAAAAACTTGATGATGATAAATTTATATTGGAAGACGGTAAACTTGTTCCCGGTATAATTATTGGAGAAAAGGAAGAGCTTAACCACGGAGAAGGAGAGTACGGAGTGTTAGGAAAGTCTTGCTTCGAAAACTCCGGCGGCTTTGCAACCGCAAAACTCTGTGCTCTCTGTGGTTTATTATCTTCCAGCTCCGGAAAATAACTCTGCGCCCAATCCGACAATTCTTTTTCGCTTGGCAGACCGTAAGAGGCAAAGCTCGTATCGTTAGGTGTAATCATAGTAATCACCCACTTCTACATCTTCAAGAACAGCGATTGCATCGTCCGCTAAAATTGCGGCAGAGCAGTAGAGCGAGAGCAGGTACGAGGCGATCCCTTCATCGTCAACGCCTTTGAAGCGGACGGAGAGACCTCTTGATTGTTCGTTCTGTTCGTTTCCTTGGAAACGCACGCTCTGATGAAGACCGATAACGCCGCGCTTTGATTCGCCTGTGCGGATCAATAAAATGTTTGTTTTGCCGCTCTTGCCCTTTGGTTTTTTAACGCCGTCAACGAGCAGTTTATCAGTCGGTACAATCGGAATACCGCGCCAGAGAATAAAATTTCCGCCGTAAAGGTTTATCGTACTCGGCGGAACTCCTCTCCTTGTGCACTCGCGGGTAAAAGCGGCAATCGCTCTCGGATGCGCCAAAAAGAACGACGGCTCTTTCCACACTTTGGAAATCAATTCGTCCAAATCGTCAGGCATCGGCGCACCCTTAATCGGCGTTACGCGCTGGCTATCCGCCACATTTTTTAACAAGCCGTAATCATCATTAT
>JGI24695J34938_10000749_pt1 | contig 30507 bp, 29 predicted proteins | sample TergutCo191P3_FD_34938 | JGI IMG/M metagenome (IMG submission 34938)
CAATAATGTTTTGGCACAATTTCACTTAACTAGAAATAGGTAAATTTATTTATTTTTTTTATATTCGTTGTAAAAATCATTCTTTTTAAGGTTTGTTAGGTATTTTATAATGAAGGAAACTTCGTTTTATAACCAAAATCGTGATATAATATGAATATAGACTATTTTTGGATGTTTATTAGAATAAGAAAAGGTATAATTTCATTAAACGGTATGCATTATTTTGTTGTTTTTCGATATTTTTCTTTGTTTTTAATAATATCTTCAACCCATTTTATACATTCTTTTGCGATCATCACAGCTTTTTTATATTCAATTTTTGTTATTTCAGAATATTGCCCCGGGTATCTTGTTTGAACAGCATAATTTGTCAAATCCATTCCATCTTTAATATTTTCATTTATTTCCACATACTTTTCTATACTGCTTAATAATGCGCCAATATTATGGGTAAAATCAGGTTCTTCTCCAAAATAAATTAAAAGTCCTTTTAATGCTTTTTCTACAGCTTGTTGAGCTTGATAACATAAATCTTCATAATAAACATATTTATTAACTATTGCTTTCGAATATTCGTAGCTGCTTTTGGCTCTTTCAATCCATGACTCATAGCGTTCCATATATTATTTTACCTTGTTCTTTTATTGTTTTATAAATCAAACCAATTTCATTATTTAATTCCATATATTTATAATAATCAATAGAAATTAAATCAACTGGTATATTGATTTTATTTTCAAAAAATGCTTTATATAATTTATTATTTACTTCTCTTTCATTCTTTAAATTCTTTTTAATAATTAATAAATCAATATCGCTTTTTTCTTTATAATCTCCTCTTGCGTACGAACCAAAAAGAATAATTTGATCAGGGGATACCAAGGAGACTATTAGGGGAATTATTTTATCAATAAACGGAAAAGTAAAATCCATGTTAAAATATTAAGCATATTTCTGGAGCTTGTCAATAATATATAATTAGCAGTCTTTTTTAATGCCTGGATAGATGGGAATGAAACCCATTGTAAAAATTTCAGGATGTGTTATAATGGAGGATAAAGTTTTTGAGACTGCGGTTTCACGAGCTAAACTCCTGACCTTTTGTATAGCCAGCCATAATTAAGAATCAAATCAAATTACGGAGACGATAATGAATATTATCTATTTAATCCGCGAAAACGGCGCCGTCTGGCTGCCTGTTAGTTACATTTCCAAAGAAACATACGAGAAGATTTGTGTTTTGGGCGGGAGGTGGGACAACTCAAGGCGCGGATTTTGTTTCAATAAATCAGGACGGAATAATGAAATCAATATAAGGGAATTACAGGCAATATTTAATATAATCTGCGTCTTTTTACCTGAAAATACAAGTGATAATTTCGGCGTATTGCCGGATGTTTACGGTTTTTTTTGTAAGACATGGAAGTATTATGGCAGCCACAGTTCGCAAATTGATTTTTTAACAGAAGATACAATTAAAAGAAAAGCCCGTCAAAATAAAGAAGAGAAAATCTGCATATCTCAAAATGAAACACATTCACGCAGGTTCGCAAGTATATCCCAAAAAGAGAAACCGTCTTGTCAATGCGGCTGTAACAACGAAGCGTTTATGTTTCCTAAAAATGCGAAACTGCCGGAAAAATTATCAGATTACTGGCTTAATAAACTTGACGCGCAAATGCGAATCAGAAAATACAGCGTAAAAACACGCGATGTTTATATCTATTATAACAAGTTGATTTGCAGAACACTTCAAAAAACGCCGGAAGAAATTTATTCCGATGATATAACCGAGTTTTTGGCGTTAATGGAAAAAGACCGCGAGTATTCGGCTTCGGCGGTTAACTTATCCATAAGCGCGGTAAAATTCTTCTTTACGCATGTTTTAAAAAGCGATAGGATTAACGAGCATCAAAGACCGCAGAATGACAGACGTCAACCCATGATTTTATCAAAAGAAGAAATAACAAAAATGTTTACGATAGAAAAAAATCCCAAGCATCGCCTCCTTTTAATGCTTGTTTATTCGTCGGGGCTTCGCGTAAGCGAGGTGGTTGCTTTAAAAAAAGAACACATCGATATATCACGACAGGTGATTTATATAAGGCAGGGAAAAGGCAGGAAAGACAGAAGCACAATGCTCTCGCAAAAAGCGGCTCAATATATAAAAGAATATTATGATTTTTACGAAATAGAAAAATGGGTCTTTCCAGGCGTGCCGCAAAGCAGGCATCTTTCGATCAGGTCAGCGCAGTATATTTTTGACAAAGCGGTAAAGAATGCGCGAATAAATAAAAAAATTTCTATACATGGACTTCGCCATTCATTCGCGACTCATCTTTTGGAAAGCGGAACAGATATAAGATACATTCAGGCGCTTTTGGGACATTCAACGCTTCGTACAACAGAACGTTACACGCATGTCGCCAAACGCGATATATTAAATATTAAAAGTCCGCTTGATACATTAAATTAATTTTAATTTCGAATAAGGAAAATACAAGGGATATTTTGATATACTTACAGTTCTATTCTATTCCTTATACTGCGCGAGGCAAAGCTCGTAATAGCGTCCGCGCATTTCCATTAATTCTTCGTGAGTGCCGCTTTCCGTAATTTGTCCGTCAGCTATAAACATAATTTTTGTGCAGTTTCTGATTGTGGAAAGACGGTGAGCGATAATAAAAGAAGTGCGTCCTTTCATCAAAGTATGAATACCGTCCTGTACAAGCTGTTCTGTGCCGGTATCGATACTGCTTGTGGCTTCATCAAGAATTAAAATACGCGGATTGGAAATTAAAGTCCTTGTAAACGCCAAAAGCTGCCTTTCCCCGGCGGAAATGCCGCCGCCTCGTTCTGTAATATGTGTATCATAACCTTGCGGCAGTTTATCAATAAAATAATCTGCGCCGATAAGTTTTGCGCTGGCGCGGATTTCCTCATCTGTCGCGTTAAGTTTCCCGTAACGTATGTTATCTGCAATAGAGCCTGTAAACAAAAAGCTGTCCTGAAGCATAATGCCCATCTGGCTTCTTAGGGAATGCATGGTAACACCCATAATGTTTTGTCCGTCGATAAAAACCTGTCCATCATCAATGTTATAAAATCTCGAGAGCAGGTTTACAATCGTTGTTTTTCCGGCTCCCGTTGGACCTACAATAGCGATGCTTTGCCCCGGATGCGCGCTAAAACAAATATTGTTAAGCACCTTTCGGCTGCCGTCGTAACTGAAACTTACATTTTTAAACTCGACATGTCCCCTTACAAAAGGAAATTCAACAGCGTTGGGAATATCCTTGATTGTTACAGGCTCNGCAATAGTATCAAAAATTCTATCAAGGTACGCCATTGCGGTTATAAAAGTATTATAAATATTGGCAAGGTTAATAATNGGCTGCCAGAAACGCCATGCGTAGTTTCCCATAACAAGAAGCATGCCAAAACTTGCCATCGGGTTCATCCAGTATACNCCCATGATAAAAACAAAAGACCATACAAGCTGACTTATCGATTCTGTGGAAAACCAGACAGTATTGGAAATATAAATCGCTTTCATCCATGCCTTGTTTCTGTCGTCCGTAAGCTCATTTAGAATATCCTTGTTTTTTTTCTGCCTGTCAAAAGCCTGCGTAACTCTTACGCCGTCAATTGATTCCTGGACATACGCGTTTAAGTTTGCGCCCTTGTTGCTTACAGCCTGCCACGCTCTTCTTTGAGCGGGTTTTATTGTCCATATAAAAAGAGCAAGAAGCGGAAGACCGATAACAGTAACAGTCGCAAGATGCGGATCAACCTGATACATAAAGAAAATAATAAAAAATATGTTAAGAACTTCAATCACAAAGTTTATAATGCCGTTTGACAAAGCGTCCGACACGCTGTTCACGTATGGAACAACACGCACAAATATTTTACCGTGCGGGCGGCTGTCAAAAAAACTGAACGAAAGTTTTTGAAGATGCGAAAATAAATCCTCCCTGATATCATGAATGATTCCGGCTCCGGCTTTCGCGACAAGAATATTTCTGATTGTGCTTAACGCTACGCTTATAATAATCGAGGCAGTAAGATAAACGCCCATCATAAGGAGCATCCTTGTGTCTTTGTTGGGAACAGCGACATCAAGCGCCTGTTTAATAAAAAGCGGACCTACAAGAGAGGCAATGCTTGAAAAAATACTGAATATAAGAGAAAGTTTTAAGTGTCCCTGGGCTTTTATTAAATAACCAAGTACTCGCTTTACGTTAAAGAGACTTACCTTTTCATCAAGATATTCGTCTGCGTCGTAGCGGTTTTTTTCTTTGGCTGTTTTTTGTTCCCGTTTTTTTGTTCCAAACATAATTTACCTTTTTTTACCACGAACCACTTTTTACCACGAACCACTCGAACACCACGAACTCGCTATTCGCAATCTTGGCATAACTCCTAAAAAATCTCTGATAAATATCCGGGATTTCTTAGGTTTAAGAGAAGAAATCGCACAACAGGTTCGCGATGGTTTGTGTGGTTCGTGGTTAATCTTCCTATCCATTCATCGCCTCAATCCCGGCATTGTTTTGCAAGGTCCAGATTTTATGATAGTACCCGCCAAGCGCCAAAAGTTCCTGGTGAGTTCCTCTCTCGATAATTCGTCCTTTATCCATAACCAAAATTAAATCGGCTTTTCTGAATGAAGAAATTCTCTGGGCGATAATAATTTTTGTGCAGGGAAAATCCAGATTCTCAAGCTGGTTTTGAATATACTGCTCAGTCTCGCTGTCAACGGCGGATGTAGTGTCGTCTAACACAAGTATCGAAGGCTCTATCGCAAGGGCTCTTGCAAGGGCAATCCTTTGTCTCTGTCCGCCGGAAATGCCAACGCCTCTTTCTCCTACAAGCGTATCGTAGCCTCCCGCCATGTCTTTTATAAAATTGTCAGCGTCCGATTGAACAGCGTGTTTTATGATCGACTCATCTTTCATTTCCGGTCTTCCGTAGGAAATATTACCCTTTACGGAATCAGAAAATAAAAACACATCCTGCATGGCAAGCCCGATATGCTTTCTTAACGACGAAAGCGTGTAACGCCTGACATCTTCTCCATCAAGAAGAACCGCTCCCCAGTCAGGCTCGTAAAAACGCGCAAGAAGATTAACCAAAGAAGTTTTACCCGATCCCGTGCTTCCCAAAATTCCTATAGTAGAGCCTGCCTGCGCTGTAAAGTTAATATCTTCAAGGATTGTATTTCCGTTAATGGAAAGTTTAATGTCGCGGAATTCAATTTTGCCAGCCGGTTTTTGCGAAAGCTCCAAAGCTCCCGAAATATCGCTTATACCTTTTGGAGCTTCAACAACTTCACGAATCATTTCTCCCGCTGACGTATAACGCTCAAGGTCAGCTAGGAGAGGACCCAGCATCCACATAGGCATGGAAAGCGCCCATGTAAGTGAAGAAAAAGCCATGTACTCACCCGGCGTCATCCATTCCATGATTAAAAAATAACCGCCTACAACAAGCATGATAACCATCAATAACTGGCTCGCCGTTTCCAGGAATGGCTGATATTTCGCCGAGATAACAGCATTCTCGCAGGAGATGTCACGGAACTCTGAATTATGTTTTTCAACTTTTTCTTTTTCATATTCTTCGCGCGCGAATGCCCGCACAATGCGGTTGCCGTCGATATTTTCCGTTACTGCCGTTCCCAAATCTGTTAATTTCTGGCGAAGAAGTGCGAAACGGGGTCTTATTTTTATTACGAACCTTCGGCTTATATATAAAATAAAAGGCGTAACAGCTACAAGGCAAAGGGCGAGCCGCCAGTTAAGAATCATATAAAAAGTAAAAGTAGAAATAAATAAAGCAATCGCTCCTATAAATTGATAGGAAACCCAGGCTACAGTATGGCGCAGACGGTCAAGATCCTGCGTCATTCGTGTCATTAGATTTCCAGTCTGGAAAAGACCGAGGAAGCGGAAATCCTGCCATTGCACCATTTCGTACATATCGCGCCTAAGACGTGTCATAACGTCCGTGCTTGCGATCTCCATCAATATAATCATAAAATAATAAAGAGCCAGACGGGAAAGCTGAACTATCATCATTGTAATTAAAATCGGAATTAGAGGTTCTGTATTTTTCGCTATTATAACTTCATCGATTAACCTAAGACCTAACATCGGGTTAATCACGCGCATACCTGCCGTGACAACACAAAGAAAAAGCCCGCATAAAAAAACGGCTCTTTTTCCTTTCATGTAATTCCAGACCCAGGTAATTTGCTCCATAGTGATTGTATTATGATATTATTTTATTAAAGTAACAAGAGGTTTAAAATCCTTTTATTTTTTTACCAAACAGCATGTTTTGATAACAGCGAAGGCAGCCGGGGAACATTCCGCCCTCACATTCGTGAATGGTTTTTCTAAAAAGATTGGCGCGATCTCCGTTATATATTTCTTTAATAGGCTGATCTTTTATATTGCCCAAAATGTAGTCGGGATAATCGGCGCAAAAATGTACGTCTCCGTTATAATTTACATTTAGCTGGCACCAGGGAACCACGCAGTTGTTGCGAACAGGCGTTTCAAGCTCGGCGTAATAAGTGTGGGTTTTTTCCGGGTTCAGTGTCGGCACGGTAAGGATTGTATGTCCAAAGTTTTTTTCCTGTAATTCCTTTAAAATACCGTGGAGCTTTTGCCCGTCGATTCCAAGATTGTAGCCTGTATTGTACGCTTCCAGGCAGTCAATATCAGTATCGAGTTTTTCCTTCATGAAACGTTTTTGGGTCGCCACAATACTGTCGTTTGTATATGTTCCAAGATTATAAACATGAAGATCGATTTTATACTCTTTTAAGGCTTCCTCGAACTTCGCCAAATCCATGTAGTTTTTATTTGTGACTACCGATACAACGGCGAGCATGGGATATTTTGCTTTTTGTTTTTCTTTTTCCCTGTTGATGGCGTTAAAACCGGCGATAACTTTATCGTAAGAGCCTTTGCCCCTAAGCTCGTCATTTACGTCACGGAAAGCGTCAAGGGAGACAAAAATCGTGCCCCATTTGTCTTTTACAATTCTCTCTGCGTGTTTTTCCATAAGGGTGCCGTTTGTGTTTACGCTTAAAAGGCATCCTTTGTCTACCATGTATTTGCAAAGAGGCATTAAATCAGGATAGAGGAAAGGCTCGCCGCCCCAGACATATACAGTCGGTTTGTTTGGCGCGATCTGATCCACAAATTTTTTCCAGGTTTCAAGCGGAAGCGTTTTTGTATTTTCTTCGGCGGCGCAGGCGTTCATGACACCTTTGTCGCCGTATTGCCCGCACATTTTACAGCGCAGGTTACAGGCTCCTGTCGGTTTAAAATAAACAAGAGCCAGATTTTTAAATAGGTTATGACCGTAATTTTTCTTTAATAAATACCGCCCTTTACCGATTCTGAACAAGCTTGACGAGATCTTTTTGGCAAGCCCGAAATTCTTTGTCAGTAAAAGCGGTATTAAAGAAAGATTGCTTTTCACGCCTGTCCCGCTGATCCCAATACATTCTGATTTTTGTGCGCGTAAAGTTTTTTAAGCTCGTCTCTTGCGGGTCCCAATAATTTGCGCGGATCAAATTCATCCGGTTTTTCAACCAAAACCTTGCGGATCATAGCAGTCATGGCGAGGCGTCCGTCGGAATCAATATTGATCTTGCAGACAGAGCTTTTCGCCGCTTTTCTAAGCTGTTCTTCGGGGATCCCTACAGAGTCTGTAAGTTTTCCGCCGAATTTTTCTATTATGTGGACATATTCGATTGGAACAGATGAAGAGCCGTGAAGAACAATCGGGAAGCCGGGAATCAGTTTTTCGATTTCTTCAAGGATATCGAAGCGAAGCGGAGGCGGGATTAAAATGCCGTTTGCGTCTTTTGTACATTGATCGGGTTTAAATTTCGTCCTGCCGTGGCTTGTGCCGATGGAAATGGCGAGAGAGTCTACTTTTGTTTTGCTTACAAAGTCGATAACTTCGCTGGGCTGTGTGTAATGGCTGTGTTCTGATGAAACATCGTCTTCAACACCTGCGAGAACTCCAAGCTCTCCTTCTACAGTAACATAGTCTTTTTGTGAATGTGCGTATTCGCAGACTTTTTTGGTAAGCGCAATGTTGTCTTCGTAGGAAAGGTGCGAGCCGTCTATCATTACGGATGAAAAGCCTGTCTCGATACAGTCTTTGCAAATCTCAAATGAATCGCCGTGATCCAGGTGAAGGACGATTGGAATGTCGTATCCAAGCTCATGAGCGTATTCTACAGCTCCCCTTGCCATATTGCGAAGGATGTTCTGGTTGGCGTACTTGCGGGCGCCGGAAGAAACCTGAAGGATTACAGGCGATTTTGTTTCAACGCAAGCCTGAATAATAGCCTGCATTTGTTCCATATTGTTAAAATTGTACGCGGGGATCGCGTAACCGCCGGAAACTGCTTTCGCGAAAATGTCTTTTGTGTTTACAAGACCCAAATCTCTATAACTTGTCATTTTTTATTCTCCTTGGTCAAATTTTGTTAATACTATACGCTTTGCGCGCCTTGGTCAAGGCTGGGAAATCGTGCTGTAAATCCGGGAACTTGTTCAAAAACCAGCATCTGTTTTGGAATATTCACTGGGATTATTGCTTTTTCCCTGGAACATGGGCTATGCTGTCCCTAGCATTTATACAGGAGCCGGTTATCTCTCTAAAACAAAAAAAAATTATAATTGGCGCTGCCGCGGTTTTTGCGATAACTATACCTTTTTTGATTTTTAATTTACGGGCTCCTGTAATTGTCGTGTCGGAAGAATCGTTTACTTCCATGTACGGGAAAAAAAGGATGCGAAAAGAAATGCGTAATTTTTCGCTTGATTTTTTCCGTCCGGTAAAAAACGCGGTAATCTCAAACGACGCCGGTGATGATATAATTCCTTACACTGTATCTGACATTTCCAGAAGACCGTACTGCGTGCTTTTTCCGTTCAGGTTTGTCCGCTCGGCAAGATTGTATCAAGAGATAAACCCGGATATTAGGGTAGTGGTGCTGGAAGGAAAATATACCGGCAGGACAATGCCTGACACAAATTTTTTTGTTTACAGGACAGATATAGAAACTGATTTTCTTACTGCCGGCAAAATGGCTGTAATCCTTGGAGGACAGGACGGCGGGCAAATTGCAGTTTTTATAGATCCGCAGCAAAACACGCATTACGGCTCGGTTGCAAGAGAATCGTTTGTTCTCGGAGTCAATTCACAGGGGATTGGTTTTCAGCCTTTATTTTATACAACGGTTGCCGCTATTCAGGAAGACGCGGTTTTTGCCAGCGTGATTCTGGCAGGAACCGGCTGGGAATATCTGGAAAAAAAGACCACAGTCCCGTCAATAGCCCTTTCCTGGCTTGATCCTGCCCTAATGCCCCAGGATATAACGGTAGTTTTTGACGATTCCCCGTTTGGGCAGCTAAATCAAGCTGTAAGGCTCGCTTCCCTGGAAAGAAGGGACGGGAGAATCCCGTCAAAAATAACGGTTTTGGAGAGAAAAATAATTCCCAAAGGGATATTGCGCAAACTCCAAAAAATAAGGTAAAATAAAGAAATTGACCCTTGATATTGACAAAGGCTATTTAAGGAAATATAATAAAACTAAGGCTTTATTAAAGAGGAGTTAGGGATGAAACATGCAAGTTTCAAAATTATCTGCCTGATTATTTGGGCGTGTATAACGGTCTTTTCAGCGTATGGTCAGTCACCGACCGTTTCCTTGGAGTCAAGGATTCTGGAAAGTTTCAATGGAGACGATGATTCTCCGTATATTTGGAAATCTCAATCCAGCAGGTTTATCTCAGTGGTTAGAGACTCTAACGGTCAACCTGTACAGGACAGTGAAGGCAATGAGCAGAGGTTCCCGCTTCTCTCCTATGTTAACGCCTGGCCGGTAGCTGTATTTGGCTATGCGAGAGAGCCGGATGCTCCGCCGTTAAGGAGCTTTGGTATTCGTGGCGCGTTTGATCGCAGAGGCTACAACTGGATCGATTTATTTCCCGTTTTAAAAGAAGACTCTGACGCAAAACCGTTTGAGATTCCGATTCCCGGCAGAGTTCAGAGTATGGACATGTGGGTTTGGGGAGCAAATTTAAAATATTATATCGAAGTATACATAAGAGACTACCGCGGCGTAGTCCACACACTCCGCCTCGGCGATATTACATTCCCCGGCTGGAGAAACCTCCGCGTTAACATCCCTACAAATATTATTCAATCAAGACGCACACTGCCTTCCTACGCCGGTTTGACTTTTGTTAAATTCAGGATTTGGACGCAGCCTGTTGAGAGGGTCGATAATTTTTACATTTACTTTAAACAGCTAAAAATATTGACGGATATGTTTGAACCTCTGTTTGATGGCAACGATTTAGCCAATCCGGATCATGTTGAAAGACTCTGGTCAAGCAATTAAGGAGAAGGAAAATGAAGAAATTACTAACAATTGCTTTAATTTTATGTGTCAGCGGGTTTTTATATGCTCAGCAGGAAAGACAAGTAGGTACGCCGGATGCTCAAAGGCTTGGGATTGAAACCGCCCAGCAGTTAATCAGGGAAGTATCTGTAGACAAGTTTGAACATGACGGTTTCTGGATGTCTACCATGTCAAATGACAATGGCTATACAACAACCAGATTGTTCAGAGGAAGTCCTGCGGGAAAACAGCCTATTCCCGATGAAGAAGGTCTTAACATTCCTGATATCCATGTATTGGGTACAAGAGTTGACTACCTTCGCAGGGGATATCACAACTTTACAATTTATCCGAGCCGCCCGATCCCAATCGAAGGCATTACTAAAACTGTTTCGGTTTGGGTTGCAGGACGTAACTTTAACCACTCGCTCTTTCTTTTGATTCAGGATTTCTACGGAAGGAACTATGAGTTCTTTATGGGTAGATTAAACTTTATCGGCTGGCAGAGAATGGTTGTCGCTATCCCTCCGGCTCCGGATGATGGATTAAGCGGTGTTGTACAACGAAGTTACCATTACCAGGGCAACTTTGGTATAAAGATTATGGGTTTCCGTGTAGATGTTGATCCGATGGAAGCCAGAGGCAGTTATTATATTTACTTTGATGATCTTCGCGCAGAAACAGACCTCTTCTCCGAGACGCACCGCGATCCGGACGACATGGTCGACGGTTGGTAAGATTAATTATCCAGCCCGGCGCCTGATTTGGCGCTGGACTGGATTTTTTTTTTATGATACTGCAAGGAAAAAGCGCTGCTCCGGGAATCGCTGTAGGCGGCATATTTATTTACAATAAAAAATATAACATACCCCCCGAGACTGTCATAAAGCCAGGGCAGGAGCAGTCCCATCTAGATAAATATGTTTCGATAAAAAGAAAAGCCCTGGATGAGCTTGAAAGGATCAGGCTTTCCATGCTCGTAGTAGATCCAAAAAAAGCGGATATTTTTGACGCTCAGAAAGAAATTGTAGAAGACATCATCATAAATGAAGAAATACCTGCTCGCATTATGAATGAAAGATGGGCAGGAGACTGGGCAATCTATCAGGTTTATGAAACAGTCCTCGGCGTTCTCCGCCAGACATCTGATCCGCTGATTGCCGATCGAGCCGCTGATTTTGATGATGTACGGGCGCTTTTATTACGGTTATGGTATGGGCAAAAAGCCTCAAATCTATCGGAACTAAAAGACCCTGTGATTATCGCCGCCCGGGAATTGCTGCCTTCGGACACAGCCGGCTTAAAAAAAGATATGGTACTTGCGCTCCTTACAGAACTTGGAGGGGTAACGTCCCATACAGCGATTATCGCAAAAAGTTTCGGGATTCCCGCAATTTTGGGAATAGACGGGCTTTTGGGTTATGTAAAACAGGGGCAGACAGCCGCAGTAAACGCCGAAGAAGGAACAGTAATCCTTGATCCAGAGGAGAATGTGACGGCTGATCTAATTTCTAAAAACGGCGTTTTTCGCAAAGAACGAAAGGACGCAGAGGCTTTTTTAAAGAAAGAAGGGCGTACATTATGCGGCGAAAAAATCGATATCGGCTTAAATATTTCCAGTTCCAATGATGATGAGCTAAAAGCCGCTAACTATTCCGATTCTGTCGGATTATTTAGAACGGAATTTTTATATATGGGACGTTCTACCCTTCCCGATGAAGAAGAGCAGTTTTCTGTATACAAAAAAGTTTTACAAGCCTTTGGAGATAAACCTGTTATCCTTCGCTCAATGGATATCGGAGGAGATAAACAGGTAACAAATTTGGAATTAAACCGCGAGGATAATCCCTTCCTGGGTGTACGGGGCATCCGGCTCTGTTTTTCAAGACCTGAGATTTTTAAAACTCAGGTGCGCGCAAGCCTTCGCGCTTCGCTTCACGGCAATTTATGGTTTATGCTTCCCATGATAACATCCATTGACGATATAAGGCGCGCGAAAGAAATAATCGAAGAAGCGAAAATGGAATTAAAAAATAAAAAGGCAAAATTCGGGGAACCCAAAATCGGTATAATGATAGAAGTGCCGGGGATAGCGCAGATAGCATCTCTTGCCGCCAAAGAAATTGATTTTGCCAGTATCGGTTCCAATGATCTTTGCCAATACCTCTGCGCCGCGGACAGAACAAACAGCGAAGTGGAAAGTTATTATCAGCCGTTTCATCCGGCGATGCTCTCTGTAATAAAAGAGACAATTAACGCTTTCTCCAGTGCCGCGAAACCGCTGTCAATCTGCGGCGAACTTGGAAGCGATTTAAAAGCGCTGCCTGTCCTTATTGGTTTAGGTCTTAGAAAATTCAGCATGGGGGCTGCTTCCATCGCCGATGTAAAGCGAAAGGTTTCGCAGATAACGATTAAGCAGTGCGAGGAACTTTCCAAAAAAGCGCTCGATTTACCAACCGCAAAAGAGATAGAAGAGCTGCTTTAGTTTTTACAGATAATCCAATACCTTAAAAATTACTGTACAAAATTACTGATTATCCATACTTGCATATCCTCATCCGGAGGTACTTTTATGAATATTCTGCTGCCGTATTTCTTTTTGGAAATACGACCAATGGCGAAATATTCTATACCAGGCGTTACTTTCTCGTATTTTTGTTCATATTCATATAAATCCAGGAGCCGGTTTGTTTGATTGTATGCCGTTATATGGTATATAGTTACCTCATCGCCTGTTTCATTTATGAATGAAACTTCTTCACCTCTATCAGCAATTGCATCCCAAATGCAGGAAAATAGCGTGAAGGAAATGATAATATAAAAAATGGCAAAAATATATTTTTGCATTACTTATAATTTAACGCAAAAACAGAAAAAAACAAAGGAAAAATTAAATTAAATTGAATCACAGCCGCTTAACGCGTATAAACCCAGGCTTTTCCTTTTTTTCCAATCCGCTTTATAACATTCATTTTACAAAGAGTGTACAGTGCTTTTTGAGAGACGTGTCTTTTTACGCCCGCCTTTTTGGCGTGAGAAGTTACGGTAAACTCTTCGGATTTTTTAAACGGGATAAAATGCTTTAGGTAATCAGTCTTTTTGGAAAAGATGATGCTTTCATGAAAGGCGGTTAATTCCTTGTCCATTTTACTTATACCTTTTCGCCGAAAAGAGCCCTTGCCGTCCTTTACTCTTTTTTCCGTGATGTCGGCAAGTATTATTTCTATTACTACATTTTTTATTAGCGGCAGAGAGGGAGCATAGAGGAGAGCATCAAACACGTCCCACATAGATCCATGTACGGGGCTTTTTCGTCTGTAGAGGAGCTTTCCCTCCCCGCTGTAAACCTCGATTTTTCTAGTAACAGCGATTGGATGGATGATCCTTACCTTTCCAAGAGAGGCGAATTTTTTTACCTTTTCCAAAAGAGGCTTAAAACTCCCCGTTTGAACCTCGATGTATTCGCCGTTTTTATTGATTCCGTCCGCCACATACTCGCCGACCTCAACTTCGCTCTTTCCGCCGGCTCCTGTGTACTGGAATTTTAATGTCCTGTGCAGACTGCTCTCGTTTTTGGTGCCAATGGACTTCCTAAACCTGGCAGCTTCTGCCAATAAGGACTTTTTTTTCATTATTTTTATTAAGTGTATTCCTTTAGTTCTTCGGCGCTTAAAAGGTCCAGGAAATGGTATGTCTCGCTTACGCCTGTTCTTTCATCGGTTTTAATGCCGGCGACCTTAAAGGCAATCATCTTGTTTGTGGGAAGGGGGAGCGACAAAATATTGCCGTTCATGTCCACAAGGGTATTAAAAGTAAGGCGCCTGGGCACTTCCTGTACATCGCCTTCCGGAAAAACTATGAAGAATTCGTTTATTTGCATACTAAATCATAGCGTACCCATGAAAAAGGCGCAATTACGGCGTTTTACTATATGGATGTTAAGTTATTTTTGCGTTTTTTTTCATTTTTTAGAAAAAATATTATGAATAGTGATTGACGGAATAAAAAAACAATGTAAAATGTATATAGATGGGATGAAGTGGGAGAAAGTGGGGAATGATGCTATCTGGTGAATACAATGTAATTCTCGATGAAAAAAGCCGTATAACGCTGCCCGCCCTTTTGAGAAAAGACCTGGATGTTTCATCCATGGTTATAACAAAAGGCGAGGATAATTGTTTATGGCTGTACACTTCCTCCAAATGGGAAGAGATGATTGGGAATGTCATGAAAGAAAACACAGATCCTTTTTCAAAAATGGACCGCCGTCTTTTAAGAAAGTTTGTAGGTCCTTCCCAAACCATAGAAATCGATAAAGCCGGAAGAATTCTTATTGCAGAGAGCCTTAGGGAATACGCAAGCATCACAAAAGACTGCGTTGTTTTGGGTCAGATTGATTTTATCGAAATCTGGAATGAAAAAAGCTATCGTGATTACTGCAATGAAGATAACGAAGAAAACGCCAATGAGTTTGAAGCCGCTTCAGAAGAGCTAAGTCAAAGGTTAAAAAAGCAGAGGGGTATAGAATAGTAATGAATTACATACATACTCCCGTAATGCTCGAGGAAACTTTAAGTCTCCTCGGACCAAGAGAAAAAAACGAATTAATGGTAGACGCCAACACAGGCGAAGGCGGGCACTCAAGCGCCTTTCTTTCTAACTTTCCGGACTTAAAAGTCATCTGTATTGACGCTGATTCAAGTGTTCTTGGAATCGCGCAAAAACGCATGGAGGATTACACCGATCGCGTTCATTTTTACTGCGGATGGTCGAATGATTTTTTCGCCGATTATCCTTCGGAGTTTAAAAGACCTGACACAATTCTTTTTGATCTTGGCGTAAGTTTTTATCACTATAAAGAAAGCGGCAAAGGTTTTACTTTTGAGAAAGACGAATACCTCGATATGAGGATCGACGCTTCCAATGGATTGACAGCGGCGGATCTTCTGGCGCGTCTTCCGGAAAAGGAACTTGCCGATTTAATTTTTAATAACGCGCAAGAAAAATATTCCAGGCGTATCGCATCGTCCATTGTTCAGCAAAGGCAAAAATCGACAGTGACAACTACACAAGCCCTTGCTGATTTGGTATATAGGGCTGTGCCTGCTTCTTACAGACATGCCCAGATCCATCCCGCTACTAAAACCTTTCAGGCTTTGCGTATAGCGGTAAACGGAGAGCTTTCGCGGCTTCCATCACTCCTTGGGGCGGCGCTTAGGATCCTTGAGCCGGGGGGACGGCTTGGGGTTATCAGTTTTCATTCATTGGAAGACAGAATTATTAAAAATTTCTTCAGATCAATGAATAAAGACTGCATTTGTCCGCAAAATGCGCCGATTTGTAAATGTGAGGGACGGCGCTCAGTCGATTTATTAACAAAAAAAGGCGTTACGCCCGCACAAGAAGAGATTGAGCGAAACCCTCCATCACGAAGCGCGAGACTTCGTGTTGTTCAAAAAATTCTTGATGGAGACAGCGATGATTAAAAAATACCTTATGCTTTATTTAATTACTCTCTCGATTCCCCTTTTCCTTTATCTTTTGGTCTGGCAGTCAACCAGATATCAGAATCTTACAAAAGAATTAACGCGCCTGGAGCAGTCACAGATTGAATGGGTGGAAAGCAATAAAAGGCTCATTGCCGGTATCTCTGAATATTCGTCTCCGGACAGGATCGAAGACGCGGCAAAGACCAATCTTAATTTACAAAAAATACAGCCTGAGTATTTTCTTCAGGTAAAAATAACGGGGGGATTGGAGCATGAGCGCTGATTTAATGGGCATAGGAGAGCTCTCCCTGTCTTTGGGAGCCCGCCGTATTAGTGCCTGCGCAGAAGATGGTTTTTCATCAGTAGCCATTGATTCACGCTCAGTTAAAGAAGGAGCTCTCTTTTTCGCTCTTTGCGGCTCTGTCTGCGACGGTCATGCCTTTGTTGAAAGCGCCTTTAATAAAGGAGCGAGAGCGGCTGTTGTTTCCTCATCCAAAATAGAAAGTTTTAATTTGATAGATATCGCCCAGAAAATGGGAAAAGATTTAATAATCGTTGAGGACACGTTAAAAAGCCTTCAGGATTCGGCAAGAATTTATCTTGAGAAATTTCCTTCGCTTTTAAAAATCGGGATTACAGGTTCATCGGGAAAGACAACGACAAAGGAAATCACCGCCGCGATTATTTCATGCGAAAAAAATACTGTAATGAACAAAGGAAATCTAAATTCAGAAACAGGGCTTCCGTTATCTGTTTTTGAAGTAAGAGCGGATCATGAGGCAGGCGTTTTTGAGCTTGGCATGAACAGGCCAGGTGAAATATCAGAAATTGCCTGTGTCTTAAAACCAAACATCGCTCTTGTTACAAACATAGGTTCTGCCCATATCGAATTCTTCGGCAGTAAGTCGGGAATAGTTAACGAGAAAAAATCAATTTATAAATTCCTAAATAGTAACGATACGGCTTTGGTTCCCGCAGATGATGAATTTAAAGATGAACTTATCCGCGGCATTAACGCCAATGTAAAATATTTTGGCTTAAAGTGCTTTGAAGAGCTTGAAGGAACAAGAAGCCTGGGTCTCGATGGAACGGAAATCACATGGGCAGGAGAAAAAATTCATTTTGCTCTCCCCGGAAAACACAGTCTTGAAGACGCGTTAGCGGCAATCGCTATCGCAAAAGAAGTGCCCGTAAGCGCGGCTTCGATTAAAAAAGGACTTGAATCTGTTAAACCTCTTTTTGGAAGGCTCGAAATCCTTAAAGGATACGCAACAGTCATTCGTGATTGTTATAACGCGAACCCGGAGTCAACCGCGAGAGCTGTAGAGTTCTGCGATTCTGTTGAATGGCAGGGAAGAAAAATATATGTGATAGCGGACATGCTTGAACTCGGGGGTAAATCACAAAGCGAGCATAAAAAACTCGGGGAAACGCTTTCTTTTTGCAAAGCGCAAAAAGTATTCCTGTTTGGAAAAGAAACCGGCGCATGCGCAGATGTAATAAAGCAAAATGAAAAGTCATATTTTTACTCTGACAATATTGATGAATTAAAAAACTCTCTTAAAGAATATTTAGCGCAAGGCGACCTTGTTTTATTAAAAGGCTCCCGCGGATGCGCTCTTGAAAGGTTAAGTGATACGTTAACGGAGGCTGGAAATGTTTTATGAATTGATTGAATATCTGTATGGTATTTTTACTCCGTTTCGCGTTTTTAGTTATCTTACTTTTAGAAGCGCCTTTGCCGCTCTTACAACTCTTTTAATCTGCTTTTTATTCGGCGTAAAAATAATTGAATACCTAAAAAAATTAAAAGTAGGACAGTCTATCCGCCTGGATGGTCCTCAAACGCATTTGCAAAAATCCGGAACTCCTACAATGGGCGGAATATTAATTATTATGTCGGTTGTAATCGCCATGCTTTTCTGGGGAAATCTGCAGAACAGGGCTGTCTGGATAACAATGGGAGCTTTTTTGGCGTTCGGCGCAATCGGCTTTATAGATGATTATTTAAAAGTTAAACGGCGCAATTCAGAAGGGCTTCCCGCCTGGGCGAAACTTGTAGGGCAGTTCACCGCGGCGATAGCTGTTGTTTTGGTTATTTATTTTACAGGAAGCGAAACAACAACTGCTTTATTTATTCCGTTTTTAAAAGACCCTGTCTTTGATATGGGATTGTTATGGATTCCGTTTGCCGTTCTGCTTATCGTAGGCGAGTCAAACGCTGTAAATTTTTCGGATGGTCTTGACGGATTACTGGCAGGTCTTTTAATAGTAGTGTTTTTAACTCTCGCGATTTTATCGTATATTTCGGGACGTTTTGACTTTTCTACATATCTTGGCATACCTTTTATTCCAGAAGCCGCCGAACTTACGGTTTTTTGTCTCGCAGCCGCAGGCGCTTGCGTAGGATTTCTGTGGTTTAACGCTCATCCTGCGGAAGTATTTATGGGAGACGTTGGTTCTCTTTCGCTTGGCGGCGTTATTGCCGTAATTTCGCTTATAACAAAAAAAGAACTTTTGATTCTTGTAATAGGCGGCGTATTTGTTTTGGAAATCGCGTCTGTAATTATCCAGGTGGTTTCTTTTAAATTGCGAAAGAAGCGCGTGTTCAAAATGGCGCCGCTTCATCATCATTACGAATTAATGGGATGGTCAGAGACAAAGACCGTCATTCGCTTTTGGATTTTAGGGGGACTTTTTTCGATAATAGCCCTCTCGACATTAAAGATTCAATAAGGACAGGGAATGTATCAGTTTGACGCGCAAAGGGCGCATAACAGAAATCAAGTACACCTCATGTATTTTTGCATTATCCTTCTTTTGGGATTGGGTCTTGTAACTCTTTATTCCGCATCATATTCTTTTGCTGCGCGTTTCTTTCATGACGGCACCTACTTTATTATAAGACAGACTATTTTCGCAGGCGCGGGCGTGGCAGCTTTCTTTATTTTCGCGCGTATCAATCTTGAAGTATTAAGAAAATTTATACTTCCTCTTGTCTGTATAGCCGCGTTTCTTTGCGTGCTTACCCTTGTTCCGGGTATCGGAGTGGAACGATACGGAGCGTCACGCTGGATAGAAGCAGGTTCTTTCTCGTATCAGCCCTCCGAAATGGTAAAGTTTGTGCTTCCTTTGTATCTTGCGCATTTGCTGGATAAAAAAGCAAATAACCTTGATAATTTTTATTCTGGTGTTCTTCCTCCTGTTATTGTAACAGGTCTTTTCTTTGGTCTTATATACATGCAAAATAATTTTTCTACCGCAGTTTTTATTGTGTTTAACGCAATGATAATTTTTTACCTTGCGGGAATGAAATACCGTTACTTTTTCGCCGCAATTGCGATGATCGTTCCTGTTTCCGCACTGTTGATTTTTACAAAGGAACACAGGGTAAGGCGGCTTGTAAGTTTCCTAAAGCCGGAATGGGATCCAATGGGCGCGAGTTTTCAGGTAAACGCGAGCCGTGAAGCGATTGTATCAAGCGGCTTTTTCGGGAAAGGAATCGGCGAAGGAACGCGAAAGATTTCCAGCATACCGGAAATTCATTCGGATTTTATTTTCTCCGCATACGTTGAAGAAACGGGATTTTTGGGAATTATATTGTTTTTCGCGCTTCTTTCGGTTTTTGCGGTTCTTGGCTTTAAAGCAGCAATTAACAGTAAAACTGTTTTTGGGCGTCTTTTGGCGGCGGCGCTGACTTGCATGATTATATCACAATCACTTCTTAACATAGCGGTAGTTTCCGGAGCTCTTCCGGCGACAGGAATTCCGCTTCCATTCTTTTCTGCCGGAGGTTCTTCGCTTGTAACGACATTAATTTGCGCAGGGCTCATTGTAAACATCGCAAGAAAAGAAGGTTTAAATACAGGCGGAGTCAGCGAAAACGCGGTTAATAATTACGGGGAGGATTTAAATGAATACTGATTATTATTACCATGATAATGAGCATAACGAAACTTTAAAAAAACCCGCAGGAAAAATAGAAAAAAGCCTAAAAAGGCTTTTAATAATCGCGGCGGTTATTTTTACAGCTCAGCTTATCTGGCTTTTTGGAGTAAGCCCTTTTATTCCGTTTTCTACAATAGAGGTTAATGGAACAACCGATATAGCGCGATCTGACATTTTGGCTCTGTCCGGCATTGATGAAACATCATCATTTATTTCAACTAACGCATTGGAAGTGCGCGACAGGCTTTCTTCGCATATACTTATTGAATCTGCTGTTGTTATAAAGCGTTTTCCTGACAGGCTGACGATTTATGTTAACCCAAGGAAGGCTGCCGCCGTGACATTGACAAACGTTAATTCAAGACAGGTACCCATGTATATTGACAGACATGGAGTGTTTTTTAAGGTTGGAGATCCCTATTCAATCGAAAAACCGGATCTTCCGGTTCTTTCCGGAATTGAATCAGCGCAGCTTAATATGCGACTTCCTCCCGCGCTTGTATCACTTGCGGAAAATCTCTGCGAGATGGGAACAGAGTCGCCTGAATTACTGTCAGCGATTTCGGAAATCAGAATAGAAAGAAAAACATGGGATGGTTATGACCTTGTAATATATCCTGTTCACAGTCCGATCAGGGTAAGAGTAGAAAATAATATATCGGAACACACCTTAAGATATATGCTTCTTATGCTAAATGTTTTTGAAAAAGAAAATAATAAACCGTATGAGATAGATTTTAGATCCGGTATGGGTTCGTATAAAATAAGGGAGCAATCTCTATGAAATGGGGATATTATGAGTGAAATTATCACATCACTTGATATTGGATCAACGTGTGTGCGCGTAATCGTCTGTGAGCGCGGCGAAGATGAAAAACTCAACATAATCGGAGTTGGGAATCGTCCGTCCACAGGTTTAAGAAAAGGAGTAGTGGTTAATATCGAAGCTACTTTGCGCGCAGTTGCCGCCGCAATAGAAGACGCGGAAATGATGAGCGGAATGGAAGTAACAGACTGCTGGACAGGAATAGGCGGCAACCATATTAACGGTATTAATTCACGCGGAGTTGTAGGGATTACCGGAAAGAAACGCGATTCGAGAGAAAGGGAAATAGGTCAGCAGGATATTGATCGCGTAATAGAAGCTGCGAAAGCTGTTGTAATACCTACTGACAGGCAGATACTGGAAGTGATTCCGCAAAATTTTAAAGTTGACGATCAAAAAGGAATTCGTAACCCGATGGATATGATCGGAGTGCGCCTGGAATCGGAAGTGCACATAATTACATGTACCGTAACGGGAGCGCAGAATCTTGTTAAGTGCGTAAACCGCGCGGGCTTTAGGGTAAATGAACTTATTCTCCAGACTCTCGCGGCAGGCAGAGCAGTTCTAACGCAGGAAGAAATGGATCTGGGCGTTGTGCTCCTTGATCTGGGCGGCGGAACGACTGACGCTCTTGTATATGTAGACGGCACTCCATATTCGACATATACAATCCCTGCGGGAGGAACACAGGTAACAGGCGATATATCAATCGTAAAAAATATTTCTTTGGAAAACGCGGAAAAAATAAAAATAGAAGCCGGATGCTGCTGGGACACAATGCTTGATAATGATGAAACTGTTATTGTGCCCGGAGTTGGAGGAAGAGCGCCGATGTCAATTCCGCGTTCTCAAATTCTTACAATCATAAAACCCAGAATGGAAGAAATATTTAAAATGGTTAAACAGCACATTGACTCGTTAAATCTTCCGCGTCCTTTGGGAGGAGGGGTTGTATTAACGGGAGGCGGAGCGCAGATGGCGGGAGTGATAGAACTTGCCAATCATATATTAAAACTGCCGTCGAGAATCGGAAGCGCGATTCCAATCGAAGACTTGGCAGGTCTTGTGGAAGAATACCGTTCTCCGTCTTTCGCGACGGCGATAGGGCTTGCGCTTGAGGGTGAACAGAGATCAGGTATGGATAGTGCAGATAACAAACTTGATCTAAAACATGGTGATAAAAAGAGCGGTGCTCTTATTGATAAATTAAAGTCGTGGTTAAAAGAGGAGTTTTTTTAACACAAATAAAGGGGAGGGAATTTGATGAACATTTTAGCGGTAAGTGAGCAGGCGTTGAACCTGCAGGGAGATGTTTCTAAAGCAAAACCACAAGTGCTTCAGTTTAAACCGCAGGAGGCGATGCCGCTTGTAACAAGGGAAAGCACAGTAAGGCAGCATGATGTGCCTGCCGTAATCAAGGTAATTTCCGCAGGCGGAGGCGGCGGAAACGCGCTAAACCGCATGATTGAATCGAATCTTTCAGGCGTTGAATTTATCGCGGTGAACACCGATATCCAGGACTTGAATAAAAAAAGCAAGGCGGATATCAAGGTTCAAATAGGCACCGAAGTTACAGGCGGAAGAGGCGCGGGCGGAGTTCCTGAAAAAGGCGAAAGAGCGGCTGTTGAAGATCAAGTCGCTATTGCGGAAGCCTTAAAAGGCGCAGATATGGTTTTTGTCACCGCAGGAATGGGCGGCGGAACCGGCACAGGATCAGCTCCTGTAATAGCGAAAATCGCAAGGCAGCTTGGAGCTCTTACAGTAGCGGTTGTTACAACTCCTTTTGAATTCGAAGGCAGGTATAAAATGAGGCTTGCCGAAGAAGGAATCGCCAAACTAAGGGAAGAAGTAGATACGTTAATCGTAATTCCAAATCAGCATTTATTTAAAATTGTTGATAATACAACTACCTGGAACAAAGCGTTTCTTATGGCGGATGAAGTTCTCTGCCGCGGAGTGCAGGGAATATCCGAGCTTATAACAGAGACAGGATTTCAGAATACTGATTTTGCGGATGTCGAAACAATAATGAAAGGCAAAGGCGACGCGCTTATGGGTATCGGTTTTGGAACCGGTGAAAACCGCGCGTTAGACGCAGTAGCAAACGCTATTGACAATCCGCTTCTTGAAGATACAAGCATAGACGGAGCCACCGGAGTTTTAATTAATATCGCAGGACCGGAAGATATTACAATTGTTGAAATAGAAAAAATTGTTAAATCTATCAAGGAAAAATGCGATCCGGAAGCGCATATTATTCAGGGTCTTAGAATAGATCCGGAATTTGAAAACGGTATTCAAATTACTGTTATAGCTACCGGTTTTCAGGGTACAGGCTACTCAAGCGTTAAAAAGCAGGAAGCCGTTAAAACAAATGATTCTGATTTTATTGATTATAATGAATATGTACGAATGGTCGAAAGGACAAAACGTCCCGAATATCTTCCGTATCTGCCTCAGAGGGAATATCAGGATGATTTGGATGTCCCTTCGATAATCAGGAAACACAGTTTTAGTCAGGATGAAAAACCTGTTCTGGAAATGGAGAAATGCTAAATTGAACAAGGAAGCATTGCTCACCAGGTTTTCTTCCCGGCTTATTGCGATTGAACGCCGCTCTCTTTTAACAAGGGATTCNTACCGTTTTGAGATAAAACGTTTTTTAAATTATCTTGAAGCGAATAANATTCCTCTTGACGAAGCGGACACGTTCTGTCTTACCTCATATCTTGCGATGCGCCGCNGCCGTAATGGAATAGAAGCACGCTCGGCTTCAAAAGCTATTTCCGCTCTTAGATCGTTTTTTAGATTCGCCGTGGATGAAGGTTTTGTAAAAAATAATCCGGCAGAGCTTCTGGAAAATCCTAAACAAAAAGAAAAACTTCCTGAGGTGATGGATAAAGATACAGTCGAAGAACTTTTAGATGCTATTGATGTGACGGAATTTAAGGGAAGCCGCGACAGATGCCTGTTTGAACTTGTTTATTCCGCAGGGCTTCGCGTTTCTGAAGTAGCCGGATTAAATCTTATGGATGTAGATATTGAAGGCGGTGTTTTAAAAGTCACAGGGAAGGGCAGGAAGGAACGTTTGGCGCTTTTTGGAAAAGAAGCCAAAGATGAATTAATGCAGTATTTATCTTTTACAAGACCTGCGCTTGCCGGAAAAACAAATAAAAGCAATGCGTTATTTTTAAGNAAAAACGGAAAACGACTTTCCAGAAAAACAATCTGGAAAAATTATTCCAAATACGCGGTTAGAACCGGAGTAACATCCCGCATTCATACGCTGCGTCATAGTTTCGCGACAGGTTTACTGGAAGGCGGAGCGGATTTAAGAAGCGTTCAGGAATTATTGGGTCACGCGAATCTTTCTACTACCCAGATATATACGCATGTTAATACGGCTATTTTACGGGAGAATCACAGAAAATATCTTCCAAAATTAATGCATGGAAGGGCACCTGAAAAATATGAATAAATTAAAAGAATTTTTAATGGCTATTATTATTTTATCCGCAGTCGGCGCTCTAATTTATTTTATGTATCAAAGCGGAAGTAAAAGCAACAATAGAAACCTTGCGAAACAGATTGCGCAAATTAGCCCGAGAGGCGGACCGCCCGAGACTATCGAAGGATTAAGAAAAGCGATCGCCCTTTATGAGGCGCAGATTGAAAGGAATGTAAGAGAAGGAGCCCAGACAGGCGCTTATTGGAAAATACTTGGCATTCGTCTTGCAGACAGAAATATGCACAATGACGCGCTTTTGGCGTTCGAAAGAGCGATTTATTTTAATACGGAAGACCCGGTTCTTTTTTATCTTACAGGCCTTTCCGCGGCTTCTGCCGCAAAATCGATTGTCGGCATTTCAGCTAACGCAGACAGGGAACGGGATCGGCTGTTTAAGCTGTCGGAAACCTCGTACCTTCGCGCGCTTGAAATAGAAATTACGTATACAAGACCAATGTACGGTCTTGGCGTTTTATACGCTTTTGAGCTTGATAGGCCACAGGATGCGATTGTGCAGCTTGAGCGTTATCTGCAAATACAGGCTTCTGATGTTTCTGCCATGTTTATTCTGGCAAGGGCGTATTTTATGATTCAAGATTATGCGCGCGCAATAGATTTATATGACAGGATTGTAAACAGAACAAGAGATCCTGCGATAAGGCAGGAAGCATTAACCAACAAAGACATGATACAGGGGATGAGATATGAATAATAATTCAAGGGGACTTCTGGATTTAGTTATTTCTCTTTTACCGGGGATAAGAATTACGGAAAAATTAACGCTTTTACAGGCGTTTGACAATGAAGATCAGCTTTTTGTTCAGTCAAAAAAAGAAATAGAAGAGATATTAAAACGGGAATTAAATTATTTTTGGGATATAAGCGAAATCAGGGAAAAAGCCGGAAGAATCGACACAACATGCAGAATGCGCTCGATTAAATGGGTGTCGTGGGCTGACTATGATTATCCGCCTCTTTTAAGGGAATCTTATGATCCGCCGCCTGTAATTTTTTACAGAGGCATTCTTCCAAATCCGGAAAAATCATTATTGGGAATGGTAGGAACCAGAAAACCCAGCTCAGGTGCTGCGGAGCAGGCGTATAAAATAGCAGGTAACCTGGGAAGGATGGGAATATCTGTAATTTCAGGTCTTGCGCTCGGTATTGACGCTATGAGCCATCGCGGGAATTTAATCGGAGGCGTTCCAGGATACGCTGTTTTGGGAAACGGAATCGACGAGATTTATCCGTCTTCAAATAAACCTCTTGCGAAACGTATTCTTGATTCTCAGGGAGCGATTATTTCTGAATATCCTCCCGGAGTGCCGCCCGGAAAATGGACGTTCCCTGCGCGTAACAGAATTATAGCGGCTCTCTCACGAAGCGTGCTCATTGTTGAAGCGCCGAAAAAATCCGGAGCTTTAATTACAGCTTCATTCGCTTTGGAGCAGGGAAAGGATTTATGGGTCGCATCCTGCGGCATTTTGGATAATTCACCTGACAGAAACGGCACAATAAAACTCGCCAATGACGGAGCGGATGTAATAAATTCCGCGTGCGATGTAATAGAAAAATGGAACTTAAAAGATAATATGATAACAGATAACGGCGCTGTTTTGGCGTTTAGCGAAAGAGCGCAGGAAGCGGACGCGAAAAATGGTCTTGTTTCTTCCATGGCGGATTTTCTTAACATAAAAATATAAGGATGTGGATATGGCGGCTGAAAAAACAGTAAAAAAGAGCGCGGAAAAAAAGAAAGTCTCAAAGCAGGATAAAAAAATCCTTGTAATTGTAGAATCTCCGGGAAAGGTAAAAACAATCGAAAAATATCTTGGACCTTCATACAATGTAAAAGCGTCAATGGGACACTTAATAGACCTTCCAAAATCAAGAACGGCGATTGATGTTGATCATAATTTTGAGCCTGAATATATCACTGTAAGGGGAAGAGCGAAAATATTAAAAGAGCTTCAAACGGACGCGAAAAAATCAGGCAAAGTGCTTCTCGCCTGTGATAATGACCGTGAGGGAGAGGCTATAGCGTGGCACCTTAGAAACGCGATAACCGCCAAAACTCAAACGGTTCCAATTGAACGTATAAGTTTTAATGAGATTACACCGCAGGCTGTAAAAGACGCTGTTTTAAATCCAAGAAATATTGACGAAGATAAAGTTTCCGCTCAAAAAGCGCGCCGTGTGCTTGACAGGCTTGTAGGTTATAATCTCTCTCCGCTATTGTGGAAGAAAGTTAAAAACGGTCTTTCCGCGGGGAGGGTTCAGTCTGTCGCTCTTCGTTTAATCTGCGAGAGGGAAAAAGAAGTAGAAAGTTTTATACCGGAAGAGTATTGGACGCTTGAAGCGGATTTTAAAGCCGGAAAGAGCCTGTACACAGCTCAGCTTGTAATGTGGAATAACAGTAAACCTGAATTAAAAAATGAATCTGAAGTAAAAGCGATTATCGAAAAGATACAAAATAATGAATGTTTTGTTTCTGATGTGCGCGAAATGGAAAAAACAATACGTCCCAAAGCGCCTTTTACAACTTCGCAGTTACAGCAGGCGGCCGCGAACAGGCTTGGTTTTACATCAAGAAAGACTATGCAGGTTGCACAGCAGCTTTATGAAGGTGTAAGCATAGGCTCGGCAAGGGTTGGTCTTATAACATACATGCGTACAGACTCTGTTCGTATTTCCAATACCGCTCTTGAAGATGTCCGCGCATGGCTTGGAAAAAATCATCCAAAAGAACTTCCTGAAAAACCTGTTGAATACGCTGTAGGTAAAAATTCGCAGGACGCTCACGAAGCCATTCGCCCCACATATACTGAGTATACGCCTGATTCGATCAAGGAATACCTTACAAAAGATCAGCTTCGTTTGTATACGATAATCTGGGAAAGATTTGTTTCAAGCCAAATGAATAACGCAAGAAGCAGAACGTTAAGCGTAGAAATTAAAGTTACGGAAGGCAAAGACGAAGGGGTTTTCCGCGTTTCCGGGACAAAACTTATAGAAAAAGGTTTTTACAAAGTAATAAAACTACTTTCCAGTAAAGATGAAAGCGGAGGATCGTATCCTTCGTTAAAAACGGGCGATAATGTAAAAGTGGAAAAATTCAGAAGCGATCAGCACTTTACTCAAGGACCTGCCCGTTTTTCTGACGCTACTATAGTTAGAACTCTGGAAGAAAAAGGAATAGGACGCCCTTCCACCTACGCGTCGATTATTTCTACGCTTCTTGACAGGTATTATGTTACAAGATCAAATAAACAGCTGGTTCCTACGATACTTGGCAAATTAATTTTTGACGTGTTAGTTGAACATTTCCCGCTTTACGTTGACGCCGATTTTACGGCTTCCATGGAAACAAAGCTTGACGAAGTAGAGGAAAACAAGGTGAGCTGGCCGGAAATGATAAAAGAATTTTGGGATCCGTTCAAAAGTACGGTAGACGAAGTAAGTAAAACAATCGAATCATATAAAGGCACCCTTGATGAAGTAACGGATCATATATGCGAAAAATGCGGAAAGCCTTTATTAAAAAAACTGGGAAGATTTGGATTTTTTCTCGCGTGCTCCGGGTTTCCCGAATGCCGGAATACAAAATCCATTCCGCTCGCCAAATGTCCAAAATGCCAGGGTGATGTAGTCGCGAGAAAAACAAAAGGAAGGGGAAAAGAATTTTACGGCTGCACTAACTATCCTGAATGTGATTTTATAAGCCACTTTAAGCCTATAAAACAGGATTGTCCAAAGTGCGGATTTTTTATGGTGGAAAAATATGACAAGAAGAACGGCTCGCATAAGGTTTGTATAAATCCTGAATGTGATTATCTGCACAGCGCTGATGACTCTGTTGAGGAATAAAAAGGCTGGTAACAAAAATGAGTGACGTAAAAATTGAATATTTGGAATATCTGCACGCTGTGCGCGGATGCTCTCAAAGAACGCTTGAAGCCTACGGCAATGATCTGTCACGTTATGAGAATTATTGCGAAAACCATGATATTAATTTGCAGGAAGCGGCTTCTTATGATGTGCAGAAATTTATCGCCGATTTATCAGCGGAAAATATGGCGGCTTCAAGCGTAAACAGGCATCTTTCATCCATACGCGGCTTTTACCGCTGGATGACGCGCTTTGAAAAAAGAAAAGATAATCCATGCTCTTCTTTAAAGAATATAAAAATGCCTGTAAAACTTCCGCAGGTGTTATGGGAAAACGAGATGGCGGATTTCGCTTCTCTTCCTGACACTGCAGGGATTTTATGGCCCGAAAGAGACAAGGCTCTTATAATGGCAATGTATTCCGCCGGGCTTCGTATCAGCGAAGTGGTTTCTTTAAATGTCGCCGATATTTCTAAATCGCTTGAAGAAGCTAAAATAACCGGCAAGGGAGGAAAACAGCGTTATGTGTTTTTCTCTGATGAGACAAAAGAAGCCATCGCGGAATATCTGCCGCAGCGCACATCGCGTTTAAAAATGGCAGGCGAAGACGGAAAGAAAACAGCTTTATTTATAAGCAGGAAAGGAAAACCGATTTCCATTCCCGGAGTAAGATGGATAATTTCCAAATATTCACAACATTCCCATTTGGGAAAGAATATCCATCCTCATGCTTTAAGGCACAGTTTTGCAACGCACATGGTAAACTCAGGATGTGATGTCCGCGTTGTGCAGGAAATGCTCGGACACTCGAATATTTCCACAACGCAGCGTTATACGCATGTAAATCTTGAAAACCTTAAAAAAATATACTCGGCGTCTCATCCTCACGCTAAAATAAAAAAAATGGAACAAGGAGCCAATAATGAAAGAAAAAAATGAAATACATTCAACTACGATTATTGCCGTAAGAAAAGACGGCAAGGTAGCGATGGCAGGTGACGGACAGGTAACAATGGGAAATACTGTCATGAAAAACAACGCACGAAAAGTGCGCCGTCTTATGGATGGTAAGGTTCTGTGCGGATTCGCGGGAGCTACAGCGGACGCATTTACGCTCTTTGATCGTTTTGAGGTAAAACTCAAAGAATATTCAGGCGATCTTTTAAGAGCCGCGGTAGAACTCGCCAAAGATTGGCGCATGGATCGCAATTTACGGCGGCTTGAAGCGCTTTTATTGGTAGCCGATATATCAAAAACTCTTTTGATATCAGGCACAGGTGATGTAATAGAACCCGCTGAATGTTCGCTGGCGATTGGATCAGGCGGAAATTACGCTTACGCAGCTTCTTTGGCGTACCTGGAAGGAAGCAGTTTTTCCGCGGCGGAAATAGCGGAAAAAAGTTTAAAGATAGCGGGTAACATCTGTATCTATACAAATATGCAAATAACATTGGAGGAATTATGATGAAAAATTTCATCTTCGATTATATTCCGCGGTTATTAAGCCGCAAAAAAATGAGGTTAAACTAAATGGAAGAGAAAAAAACTGTAACAGAAAAGAAAACTGATTATACTCCAAGAGAGATTGTGTCGGAGCTTGACAAGTATATTGTAGGTCAGGGCAAGGCGAAAAGAGCTGTAGCTGTAGCGCTTCGTAACCGCATTAGAAGATTAAAACTCGATCCTGAGTTACGTGACGATATCGCTCCAAAAAACATCCTTATGATAGGACCTACAGGCGTTGGAAAAACGGAAATTGCCCGCCGTCTTGCCAAACTCGCAGGCTCTCCCTTTATCAAAGTAGAAGCGACTAAATATACGGAAGTCGGATACGTCGGGCGTGATGTTGAATCAATGGTGCGTGATTTAATGGCGGCAGGNTTTCAAATGGTAAAACAGGAGATGCAGGAATCCGTTACCCAGGAAGCGGAAAGAAGAGCGGAAGAAGCTCTTTTGGATCTGCTTTTGCCAACCAACGAAAAGAAACACAAGAACAATAAACCCAGAACAGGACCTGTAATGGGACCTATGGGTACTTTTTCCATCAATCCTGAAAATTCAAACTCAAGAATTATCGGAACGACAATTCAATTGGGAATTCCTGTTTTTAAAAATGGAAACGAAGAGCAGGATGAAATAAATAACGAAGAACATCAGGAACAGATTAACTCAGGCGAAACAGCGTTTGAAGAAACAAAAGAAAATGATGATAAGTTTAAAGCGACAAGAGAAAAATTGCGCATAATGCTCCGCGAAGGAAAGCTAGACGATAGAACAGTCGAGCTTTCAGTCGGACAAAATCCAACCTTTCCGGCTTTTGAAATGATGGGCGGAAGCATGGAAGATTTGGAAGCGAGCCTTTCCGGTATTGCAGGAATGCTTTCAGGCGGTCAAAAGAAAAAAGT
>JGI24695J34938_10000750_pt1 | contig 30478 bp, 16 predicted proteins | sample TergutCo191P3_FD_34938 | JGI IMG/M metagenome (IMG submission 34938)
GCATCTTTGGCAAAGCCTTTTGGCAAGCCTTGATCTTCAATATAAGATTCTATTTTTTTTACTATTTCCGGGATTCCTCTTTCCGGTTCCTTAAGGTCTTGTATTGCTTCTAGAGAACAGTATAAAGCATAATATTTGCCTTCTGCGTTTATTTTATCTGCAAGTTCCCATAAAAGCGTTGTTTTCCCGCTTTGCCTAGCAGCATGTATAACGAAATAATATTTCCGTTCTATTAAATCCATCAATTCGCTGCCAATATTGCGCAAAGGGTCAAGCATATAATGCTCATTTGGATTGCAAGGACCGGCAATGTTAAATTCTTTTGACATTATGGTAATATAGTAAACGCAACTTCACGGCACAAACCTAAACTCTTTTGTAAACCTCTGCTGAACAGGAACTCCGCCCACGAGCGCAGGGGAAAACTTATACTGCCTGACCGCCGCTAAAGCCTCGGTTTCAAAACCAAAGCCAGGCGGATCAATCACCGTTGCAAAAGCCTCAGACACATTGCCGCTTCTGTCTATCACCATGTAAACCTTTACAAAACCCGCAACACCACGTCGCTTTGCCTGCGCAGGATATTGCGCAAAAACTTCCTTTAGCATCTTCGCTTCAACCTCAACATCTTCCGCATTGTAAACTGTGTTCTCCATTCCACCGCCACCAATTGAAACCCCGCTCTCACCAACACCGGCAAGCGATAAATCCATGGAAAATCCCTTTATGCCCTTGTTCAAACTGCTCTGCGCCTGATTGGGCTTAAACTGATTGCTGCTGCGTGGAACTTCTCTTATGGTTCTTTGCTGAATTTCCTTCTTGGGTTCCTGAACCAAAATCTCAACTTCTCTTGGAATGATTTTATCCTTCTCCTCTTTCACATATTCCTTTGAAAAAAAGAGTGCATTTATAATTGGAACCGCTAAAAAGAAGGCTGCGTTTATCAGAAAAGCCAACGGAATTATAGCTGCTATTCTAAGTATATTGCCCACACCCATGTTTTCTCCAGCAAATCCATCCACGGATATGTTAAGCTCTCACCCTTCGCCATAGCAGAGATTTTATCTGCAAACGAATAGCCCCAATTATTTATATGCTCAACATCTATTCTGGCATTCCTGCCTATGCCTGCGCTTTCCATTGCCAACTCAATCGCCCGCTCAAAACCGCCTATTTCATCCACCAAGCCGTTGCTCACCCCGTCCATGCCTATAAATATTTTTCCGCCACCCAACGGAAACACCTGATTCTTTGTCATGTTCCTGCCCTGAGCAACAACATCCGTAAAACGGGAATAGAAATCATCCATATATTCCTGAAGAGCTTGAAGCTCACCTTCTGAAAATCCTCTGAAAATGCTTTGAGAATTTGCGCTCTCATGAGTTTTAACAACTTCTGTTCTCACTTTTATTTTTTCAAGCAAACCGCTCACATCCGCTTTGCCACCGTAAATTCCAATGCTCCCCACAACGCTGCCGGCCTCAGCCACAATCTTATCCGCAGCGCACGCCGCATAATATGCACCGCTTGCCGCCATATCACCAATGCTCGCTATAATGGGAATTCCGCTATCCTTCAAGGTTTTAAGAGCATGCCAAAGTTCATCGGATGCAACCGCAGAGCCACCCGGCGAATTTATGCGTAAAATCAAGGCCTCATAATTGCCGGAATACACAACTTTATTTATTGTCTCTATTAAATCTCCAACACCTGTCACGCTTTTTCCGAACAACGGATCGTTGGAACCATAACCGCCGACTATCATGCCGTCTATGTTCAGCACTGCAATTTTAGTTATGGGTTTCCAAGATTTTGAAAGCAATTTCTCTGCGGTTAAATACCAGTCCTCAAAATATGCATCTTTATTTTCTCTGCCTAGCAACGCTTTGGAAATATACGCCGGAGCCTCTTCCAAATAAAGAAGCGTATCTGCCAAACCGTTCTTTTTCGCAGCACTCGCAGTGACTCTGGGATTGTTCGCAATGCTATCCAAAAATTCCGGAGAAAGCATTCTTGAAGCAGCGACCGTATCTCTGACCACACTCCACCATCCGCTTAATATCTCCTGCAAATTTTCTCTGGCTTCCCTGCTCATGGAATCCAAAGCGTAGGGCTCCATAGCAGATTTGTATCTCCCGTACCTGACCATTTCAAATTTTATGCCGGCCCAGTCCAACAATCCCTTGTAATATAAAACCTCGCCGGAAAGCCCTTTGAAATCGACAAAAGCAGATGGTTGCAAAATTATCTTGTCGGCAGCGGATGCGGCGTATATAACAGCAGGTCTATAACTGTTTGTATATGCGGCAATTTTTTTGCCTCTTTTTCTCAAAGCATAAATTCCTCTGCGAATTTCCTGCGAAATGCTGAGACCTCCGCTGTAATTTGAAAAATCAAAAACTATGACTCTTGAACTTGATTTTTCAAGCAGGGTCAATGTGTTGCGCAAAGTTTCCAAATCGTCTGTTTGCCTGCCGAGCAAGCTCCAACCGCTGTTCTTTTCGTTTATGCTACCGAGAGGAACACGAATCATTTTTGCGCCGTCCAGCGCTCCATTGTTTAATGCGGAATGCCGGATTATGCTGATTTTTTTGAAATCCAAATCCGAGTTCCAGTCGTTTGCCGAAGCGGAGACCGCAAAGTTTAAATGCGAGAAAAGACCAAAGGAAAGGAAAAGGCCAAAACGCCCATTGTCATCAGGCTCCACAATCGGAAATTCCATGCCGAGAGTCCAATCAAAGGCACTCAGTTCGAGCAGCAAATTTTGCTCCGTTTGCGAAGTGAAATTTTTCAAATGCTTAAATTTCTTAAAATTCGCATTCCAACTCGCAGTTATTCCGTTGACCGGCCTTATTGAAAGTCCGGCGTTTTGCATTCTTGTTTGATAAAAACCGTACTGGGCCAAGCGTTCACTCCAAAACCCAAGCGAAACACGAGAACCCGGGCGAATGATAAACCCCGGTGAAAAAGAAAACGATGTACCGTCTTCTTGCGAAATTCTTGTTGCAGAAATTCTGTTGCCTAGGAAAAATGAACGGCTTGAAAAATATGAATTATGCAGAAAAGACCACTCGCTTCTATCATAGCCACCGGGCCCCGTTGTCCAGTCAAAAGCTCCACCCAGCCTGTCCCCCCAAAATCCGAGCAAAAAATTGTCATGCCCACTGATATTTCCATGGTTCTGTTCATAGCTAAAAATTGAACCTGAGCTTCCGAAAGCACTTAATCCGGCCGGATTTCCATGCATTCCCCCATTTTGCGAGAGAGAAGCATAGCCGCTTTCACCGGAAATTCCGGCAAAAAGCGACGTTGACAAAAGCATTATTAGAAGAATGCGCATGGGGGCAAGTTAGAAAATGCGGAAGGTTTTACCTCCGACATTCACAACATACATCCCTTTGGGCAGATGAGCTATTGACACAACTTCATTCGGCGCAACTGTGCGGTTCAGCAATATTTTGCCTTTAAGGTCGAATATGCTAAGCTGCACAGGGCCCATAGCCCCTACGACATGCAAATTACCGCCATTAACCGTTACGCTTATGTTGGCATTTGCAAAATTCGGAGTTACGATTGGCACACCACCACCCATCACTTCAGGAACTGCGGTTAATACCTGGCTGGCCGCAGAAGCGTGAGTGTTTTGCGTTGCTGCTATACGCTGGCGGAAGCTGTATTCCTCGTTCTCAGTTAAGTCTGTGAACTCATTTTCCGTTGTCCATTCACCCTCGTTCATTGAGTATTCATAGCCGGGAACCGCTGTAAGCGTTATGCTGTTATTCGTTTTGGAAGCGACAGTCGGAGCGGCAGGAGCACTGGGTCCCGGATTCAGGTCTGTAGTCACCAACAACACTGGGCTTGAAGGCGAAGCATCTGCATCATCTGTCGCGCCAATGCGCTGGTAGAATGTATATTCCGTGGCAGGTTCCAAACCGAGGAAAACGTTTCCTTTCCAATTTTCACCATCAATTGAATACTGGTAACCCTCTATATAAGTCAGAGAAACTTGGGTTCTTGTTTTTAAATAGACCGTTGGAGCGACAGGAGCACTGTGCGCTTTTCTCAATACCGCAGCAGTAGCATCACTTTCAACAGAGCCAAGTTGATCGCTGGAAACAACCGAGACCATAATTGTCTCGCCAAGGTCACCTTCAACTACCGTATAGGTTTTTCCGGTTGCGCCCGTGCTCCACGTATATGTCAATGCACCCAATTCATAGTCATTATCGCTTACAAACTCTGCTGTCAAAACATCACCGACTCTTGGTGAAGCATTGTCTATAGTCAATGTTCCGGCAAGTATAGCTCTTGCAGTTGCATCTGTGGCCGCACTCACAACAGAACCAAGCTGTTCGCTGGAAGTAATCGTGACCGTAATTGCCTCGCCAAGGTTGCTTTCAGCTACCGTATAGGTTTTTTCGGTAGCACCAGTGCTCCATGTATAGGTCAATGTGCCCAATTCGTAACCATTGCCGCTTGCAAACTCTGCTGTCAAAACATCGCCTATTCTCGGAGAAGTATTATCTATAGTCAATGTTCCGGCAAGCGTAGCTTTTGCAGTTGTTTCTGTGAGCACTTCGCTTACATTAGACTCATAAGTCTCGTCTGTTTCTGCTATGCGCTGGCGGAAACTGTACTCTGTGTTCGGCGTTAAACCAGTGAATACATCGCCGGTCTGCCATATACCATCTATTGAGTATTCGTAGCCAAGGGTCGCCGTAAGAGTTATGCTGTTGTGAGTTTTGGAAGCAACAGTTGGAACGGCAGGTGCAGCGGGTGCAGCTTTCTTCAACACTTCCGCAGTTGTTTTGGTTATCTTACCAAGTTTTTTGCTGGCAGAAACTTCAAGCGTAATCGTAAAGCCAACATCTTCCGCTTCAACCGTATAAGTTTCTCCGCTGTTTTTAACGTTGCCATTTACAACCCAGTCATAGTAAACACTCTCGTAACCACCAATGTCATCTAACTCGGCATTGACTTCAAGAACATCGCCAACTCGCGGATTCATGATATTTATTGTTACCATGCCAGCTATATCAACACTGGGAAGAGCTTCTGTTGCTCGCGTTAACAGAGCACTGTTTATCGAAACTTCAGTATCTTCGGTCTCTGCTATGCGCTGACAGAAGTTGTATTCCGTTTCGGCTTCCAAGTCGGTAAACACACTGCTTGGCTGCCATGTTTCGCAAGCATCATTTGAGTATTCATATCCCGAAACAGCTATCAGAGCTATGCGATTATACGAGATATCTCGAGCTTCGATTTCAATAGCAGGATTTACAGGAGTCTCATTGTTGAACATTCTCAACACTACGGTTGTCGGATCGCTTGGAATTCCAACAATTTGCTTGTCGGTAGAAATTGCAACTGTGATTTGATGGTCACGGTCGGCTAGGGTCAGTCCATAAGTATTGCCTGAGCCAGTCTGTATTACTGCGCCATCTCTTTTCCACACATAGATTAAATCCCCATAGCTGTTGTCGAAAGCTGCGCTTGCGGTCAGTGTTTCGCCTATGCGAGCTGTGCCTGCAATAGTTGCAGTTCCGATAAGAGCCGGATATTGAACGGCTGCTGTAGGCTCACTTGTTTCTTCGCCATCAAAGGCAACAAGGCTGCTTATTGTAACCGTGATTGCAAAACCTACATCTGTTTCCTGTATTTGATAAGTTTTTTCGGTTGCGCCTGTGCTCCACAAGTATGTGAAACCTTCCTCAGCATTGCCTTCAAATTCTGCAGTCAACACTTTGCCGACAAAAGGCTCACCTGTGACAATAGCTATACCGGAGAGAGGAGTTTTCTTTGTCTTTACAGTCAAAGACGCACTGCTTTCTGAGGCTAAGGTTGTGTTTGTTGTGGCTACACGCTGATAGAATATGTAGTCTGCGTCAGGAGCTAAATCTGTGAACTCAGGTGAAGTTTGCCAGTCTTCATCATTATCCTTTTTGTATTCATATCCTGCAACAGATTTCAAAACTATGCGGTTATGCTCTAGCTCTGCAACTTCCGGAACTGCGACTTGACCTGCATAGATAGCTTTCAACACAATTTCCGTTTTTTCGCTTTCATCTTTTCCGCCGAATCCTGTTGCTGATATTTCAACTTTGATTGTATGGCCAACATCGGCTGCGGCTAATACATATTCTTTCGTGGTGGCAATGTTATTTGCTATAAGCTGGCTGCCATCTGCGCTATATCTTCTCCAGATGTATTTCCATGCTGTTTCCGGAATATCGGTATTCACAAGCGAGGCAGTCAGCGTTGTGCCGAATCGAGGAGTATCACCGCTAAAGGTAATAATAGCATCGCCTTCAAAAGTTCCTTCGCACATACTGTTCGACCATACAAAACCATTGTCGCATGTTACTGCATTGGTACCTTGACGCATCAATAGGTTTATACCGCCGGATATTAAGTTCCAACCGGAATTTACCAGAATGAATCTGCTGGTAGCTATTGGCGCACCATTATGTACAGCAATTGCGCTGGCTGTGGGATTGGTGAAGTTTAACGTGTAGTTGTTAGAGCCAGAAGCAAAAGTGCTTGCAATCACACCAAATCCTCCGGGCGCAGTCTGTATGCTGCCAACTAATATTGGATTACCGGCAATAATAAGAGTTCCTGTGTTAACAATGGAATTATAGCTAGTATTAGCATTACTGATTAAACTATTGCTTCCAGAAGTTATAACTCCGGTACCAATAATTGTTAACTTACCACGATTTGTAAATGGCCTCTTATCTGCCCAATTCGGATTAGTAAAAGTTAGATCACTGATTACGGAAACGCCAGCTTCAATGATTATAGCTCCATTAGCATTAGCATCCGCAAGCTGCAAGCCTCCTTTAAGCGTAATTTCACCCCAACTGGTCGATGCATTGCTAAGAGTAAAATTACCGCCAAAGAAACTTGGCTCGCCAAACTGTAGTATGACATCTGCTCCTCCAGCATCATCTCTAACATCATTAATTACTTCTTGAATAGCTCTGGTTGAAGCTCCGATAGTAGGACCGCCGGGACCTCTTGTTGCTGTAAACCAATCACCATAATTATGGTTGGCTGTAAAGACATATGTAATAGCCGCAACGCCATTTGCATCACGAACTGCTGCAGTTGGTTCACTTGTAATTGAGCCTTCTTGGTCAGCGAAAGAAACTGCAACCGTGACTTTCCTGCCTACATCGTTAGCGATCGGCGTATAGGTGCTTCCGGTTGACACTGTTGTACCGCTTATTTTCCAATTATAGCTTTGCGTACCGCTGCCGTTGCCGCTATAAGAAACTGTCAAAGCCGTGCCAACTTGCGGAGCGTCGCCACCGATAATGGCTACAGTACCGGTAAGTAGTGCCGGGAGAACAGTTGCTGTTGGAATGGTGCTTGAGACAGAATTCTCTTTATTTCCGGCTGTGACCGCTACGGTAATTTCAGAACCGACATCTCCGAGAACAGCCACATAAGTTGCTTCGGAACTTTTTCCTTTGGAAGTAGCACCGACAAACCACTCATATTCAAGGCCAGCAGCCGGTTCTTCGTTTGTATTCGCAAAAATAGCAGTGAGTACATCGCCTACTCGGATCGGAGCTGTATAATTTATGGTTACAGTGCCCAGAAGCATATCATCTGAAGCCGAATCTGTAGCTATTTCTGCACCTAGGCTCGATTCTGAAGCTTCTGTATCATCTGTCGCTTTTACTCTCTGATAGAAAGTATATGTAAGGCCCGGAGCCAAGCCGGTGAACTCAGGACTGCCTTGCCAAACAGTGCCACCATTTGAATATTCATAACCGGAAATAGCTACCAAAGTCACACTATTATATGTTATATCATCTGCCGTGGGAGCTGCAAGCGGAGCAGCAGGACCAACTTTTTTCTGCACAGCGGCAGTCGCTGCGCTTACCCGTGAGCCGGTTTGCGCACAGGCACTTACCGCAACGGTGATTGTTTTGCCGTAGTCTGTTGTTTTTACCGTATAGTCTTGCCCTATGCCGGTTTGCACGCCGCCAACTGTCCACACATAGCTTAAGAAACCATCAGTGTTATTAGTTCCGGTAAAATCAACAGTTAGAACATCGCCTATGCGTGGCGAAATATTGTCAATGGTTGCCGTACCGGTAAGCGCAGTACCGGATGTAGCACACAAACGAAGGTCATCACCTATCGATTTTAATTCATATCCGCTGGTTCCTGTGAGCGAGAATCTGCTGGCAAGAGACGCACCATTAGCTACTGCAATCGCTGCTGCCACAGGAGAGTCAAATTGAAGCTGAATATTTGCAGCCGGATTAAAATCAGACCGTGCGGTTATTGTATTAACACGGGTTCTTATTGCACCGGCTATACTTGGATTGCCGCCTAGAATTATTGAAGCATTTGGGCTTTGGTTGTAGATAGCGTTTCCGGTTCCGGTGAATGTTCCACCGGTGACAGCTATGGTACCGGTGCTAGTGGTCTCTTCAATTCTAACGCCTACATTCGTTCCTTTAGCAATCGTTCCGCTAGCAATTGTTGCCGAGCCACTGCCTTGAATGCGCATGAAAGCCGAGAAAGTTCCACCAGTTGCCCCAGCCGTTACGTTGCTGGTTAAATAATTGCCATCTCCAACATTTATAAAAGGATTATTTGTATTGCCATCAGATGCAATTGTGCCTCCTAATGTGATTCTATTCCAAGCTCCATCAAAAGTCATCGGAAGTTGACCTGAGCGGACATTTATGGTATTAGAACCGGTTCCGAAAGTTATGTTAACATTATTGACTCCCGCATGAGTTCTTATGTCTGTTAAACTTTTGTTGACCTGATTATTTTGGTCATTTGAACCTGGAAGATAACTGCCTGAAGCGGAACCTGTTCTTGCGCCAAAGTTATCTGATCCACCAGTGATCCAATATGCTGTTGTTGGAGCCTCTGTCGTAGTCACAGCAAATGGGGCACTCTCGCCGGAGGTTAAGTAAGCATCATCTTCTGCATAGCGGCGATAGATCAGATATTCCGTAGATTGAGCCAAACCGCTAATCGTAGAAACTCCTTTCGCAAGCCATGTTATGGCATCTGCGGTACCCGCTTTTTTATAGCCATACTCATAAAGCGCATCTGGAGCTATTGCTATGGAATTTGGTGTAACACTTACTGTCGAAGTGAGCGCAGTAGGTGGCGTACGTCCGGATGCCTTTACAACTACAGCTGTCGGCAAACTGATAACTATACCACCATATGGCCTGTCAATAGTTGCTTCAATTGTAACAGAAATTGTTTTACCAACATCTCCCTGCTTAACCAGATATGTTGCCCCATTACCTGAGTTCGCACCACCTACAAACCATGTATATAGCAAATTCCAGCTTCCTTCTACTGCGGCTTCATTATCCTCAAGAGTTGCTGTCAGTACATCAAAAACCTGCGGAGGATTATTGTTGGCAAGAGTAATTATAGCTGTACCGCAAAGAACCTCATCGCAATCAGGATCAACAGTTGATTCTTCTAATGCTGCGCTTGATTGCGAAGCTTCAGTATCTATAGTCTCCTTTTGTCTCTGGTAGAATAAATACGGCGTATTTGGAATTAATCCGATGAACACAGGGCTGTCTTGCCAAACAGTGCCGTCTTTTGAATATTCATATCCTTCGACAGTTGCTAAAGTTATTGTATTGTGCGTTGTGATATCGTCAAGTGTAGGAGCCTCAGGTTCGTGCGCATTTACTAATTTCAACACCGTCAATGCGGGTGAGCTAGTTCTTGAGCCGGATTGCCTGCAATAGCTAATTGCTGCTGTGAGCCCTCCTTTATTATAGTCTTCAGCTTTTACATCATAGGAACATCCTGTGCCTACTTGCGTAGTTCCCAAGTTCCATACACAACCAGACGGATTAGGAGAGCCGGTAGCGTTGCCACCTGTAAGCGAAGCAGTAAGAGTTTCGTTAATGCGAGGCTCTCCAGCAATATTTACTGTGCCGGTAAGTGCCGTACGACCACCAGGATTGGAATGCAAATAAAGATCCGGACCGACCGCTACAAAGCCATAGCTACCGTTAGGAGCTTGATCGCCTCTGCGAAGCACGAAATTATTTATGAATTTCCCTCCGTTAGCCACCGCAATATTGTCACATTCAGAATTGTAGTCGTTTGTACCAGTTGTAAGACTGAGTATGTAAGTTCCGGTAGGGGCAAAAGTTTCATCAACGCTTACTGTTCCAAGCGGGGTCACTACTCTCCTGCCATCATTGGTGCCAAAATTAGGATTGCCGCCAAAAATAATGCGAACAGTTGAACTGGTATTGTTAATAATGTAATTTGCGCTGTTATTGTCACCTTGGGTAAACGTCCCACCGGCAACTCTAAAAGTACCGCCACCGATATTAAACAACCGACCTTGGCTGCTACCGAAAGTACCACCAGTAATGTTTACTGTACCCGTGCTGGTATTAGATGTGGAAATAACGGTTGAAGTACCGCCAGTTGTAAAAGTTCCGTTAGAGATGCCTATTGTGCCTGAGCCGGTGCTGGAAAGCATGGAATTGCCAGCATTGTTCGATGAAAATGTTCCGCCAGTAATTGTTACCGTACCGGAACCGGAGTTTACAATAGCATTTACACCTGTGCTATTTACCTGTCCAAAAGTTCCACCCGTGATAGTAACTGAACCTGTGCCGGAATTATCAATAAATCTTGAGCCGTTGCTAACTCCGCTAAAAGTAAAGTTCGCATTGCTTTCCAAAACAATGCCATCTCCAACCAATACCGCAGCGCGAGTACCAAGATTCTGAGGCGTAAGTCCACCCGTCAGCGTGATTTTACCCCATGTACCTTCGGTGGTATTATCGAAATTCATAAAGTGAGTAGAGCTAATGCCACTACCGCCTTGATTAGCATCAACGCTCAAATTGCCGGAACCAGCGAACTTTATAACAACATCCGCACCAGCCGCATGCGTCTTTATCGCTTCTATTGCTGTTGGGAATGTAACTCCATTCGCATTTGGCACAACCGTGCCGCTGCTGCAATTTGTGCTATTAGATCGTGCAGTAAACGAGGCACCGCTTCCTGATACACAATACTCTATGGTCTGCGCCATCGCAGCTGTCGAAAATAATAATATCAGGACTGCCACGAGAAATCTCGTCGGGGACATAGTAACCTCCTACTCTTGTCATCTTTTTGGGTATGCTCTTCTTTAATAATATATATTAATTTAGGTAAATGCGGTACATTTTTTTATAAAATTCGAATTTTATTTGAATTTTCTATATTTTACGTCATGAAAAAGAAACAACCCGAACCAAATCAAAACGAACACAGCGGCTGGTGGGGCGATGGCCCCGTATTTGTGTTTCTATACGACAAACACAAAAAAGAAGCCCTGACAAAAGGAAGCGCAAAGGAAATTCTGCAGTTTGTAGAAGACTCCGAACAGGTTTTGCACGAAGACGAAGCCCTGCGCATAATACGGATTGATAACGAATATTCACACCCGGTTCTGTTCGTAAATACAGGAAAAGAAGCCGGACTGGACCAGCTGGATCATCTGCGCATGGCAGGCTACCGCCTGGCAAAATGGGCCGATAACAACTCCGTCAAAACATTGCTCATTCCCTCGCTCATCGAAGACAGCACGAAAAAAAGACGCGCAATTCTGCAAGGACTTTGCCATGCAAGCTACTCCTTTGACAAATACAAAAGCAAAAAAAAGGAAAAAGCCGACATTGAATACCTGTTCACAGACGACATTGAAATAGACGGAAACTCTCTCCAAACCCTGTTCTCGGGAATAGATCTGGCAAAGAACTTGATCAACGAACCGGGCGGCACAATGACCCCCGAAATCATGGCTACCATCGCTCAAGACATAGCTAATAAATACGGACTATCCATAAAAATACGCAAAAACAAGGATTTGGAAAAAGAAGGCTACCATGGAATTATGACCGTTGGGCGCGGCAGCAAAAACGAACCCGCAATGGTCACGCTCAGCTATAAACCCAGAGAACGTGTAAACATTCACCTTCGCATAGGTCTTGTGGGCAAAGGCATAACTTTTGACACCGGCGGCATAAGCTTGAAACCGGGCGACAAAATGCACGAAATGAAATGCGACATGTCCGGCGCCGCAATAGTGCTGGCAGCAATTCAGATTATAGCCCAGCTTAAACTCCCGATAAAGGTGGACGCAATTCTTTGCTTGGCAGAAAACCGCCCCGGAGAAAACGCAATGCTACCCGGAGATATTTTCAAAGCGAAAAACGGAAAAACGGTTATGGTGGAAAACACCGATGCGGAAGGCAGGCTCGTTTTAATAGACGGACTTGAAGAAGCAGCAGCGCTCGGCGCAACTCACATAATAGATATTGCCACATTAACCGGAGCTATAAAACATGCGCTCGGCTCTTCCATAGGCGGATTGTTCAGCAATAGCAACGAACTTGCCTTGGCCATAGCGGAATCCGGCACGGAGTGCGGAGAAAAATGGTGGCGAATGCCGATGGACGAAGAATACGTTGCCGGCCTCAAAGACAAGGTAGCAGACCTTCGCAACATTGTGGACGATGGCCCAGGTGCCATAATTGCAGCTTTGTTCTTAAAGGAATTCGTAAAAAAGGATACTCAATGGGCACACTTGGATATAGCAGGAGTTGACTTTACGGCTAGCGGTTACAAGTACACCGAGCACGGCGCAACAGCATTCGGTTTAAAAACTATAGTGGAAACAGTCAGGAGATACGCAACAGATTATGTACACCGCGACTGAAAAATCATTGCCGGCTATACTGCTGCAAGCCTTTAAGGAACCTCGGTTTAACGGGCATTTTTACAGAATTAACGATGAGTGGGTTCGCTATGCCCCGGAAACTTTGCAAAACGGTATTTATTATTTAACCATTGCACTGCGAGAAATAGGGGTTGGCAAAGGAGTTGGCGTTGGAATAATCGCACCCAGTTCTCCGCAATGGATTATGGTTGACATAGCAACGCAAATATGCGGAGGCTACACGGTTCCTCTGTTCTCAAACATATCTTCCAAGAATTTTGAATATCAGGTTAAGGACGCTCAAGTGAAGGTGATGGCCATAGATTCATGGGAAAACCTTCCCGAGCAAATTAAGCCGCTGGTAAAATCAATAGATCATTTGATTAAATTTGATTTCTCCGAATGGAATGAACTTCTGGAAAAAGGAAAAAATCTGGACTCGGAAGACGAGCGGCAAAAGTTCGCAACACGATTGGCAAGCATATCCAAAGACGAAATCTTTTCCATCATCTACACAAGCGGTTCAACAGGAACACCGAAAGGAGTTCCCTTAACGCAAGATAATATAGTTTCGCAAATGGGCGCAATCGCAGAATTTTTCCCGATTAAACTAACCGATGTGTGCATGAGCATTTTGCCCATTGCGCATATATTCGAGCGGCTCGTGGTTTATTATTTCGCATGCAGCAAAATATCCATTTACTTTGCAGATACCCCAAACAACGTAGGGAAATACTTGCCGGAAATTCGCCCGTCAATCATGACCGTTGTACCGAGAATTCTGGAAAAGCTTTACGAAAAACTGATAGACGGAGCAAACAGAAAACCGTTGCCCGCAAGGTGGCTGGCAAAATACGCCATACACAAAGCAAAAAATACAGACCCCATGAAAAACAGTTTGCGCCATACTATATGGGATAAACTTGTATATTCAAAAATGCGCGAAGCTCTTGGTGACAATTTTTATCTGATGGTTTCGGGAAGTTCCCCCTTAAATGTTTCGGTTAACAGATTTTTGAGAAATATAGGTTTGGCACTTTACGAAGGCTACGGATTAACGGAAACTTCTCCGGTTATCTCTGCGGAATGCCCGGCAAATAAAAGGATTGGCTCCGTTGGCAAACCTTTGAACAATTTAAATGTGAGAATCTCCCCCGAAGGAGAAATACAGGTTAAGGGTCCGAGCGTGTTCGGCGGATATTATAATCGCCCGGATTTAAATGCAGAAGCCTTTACCGACGATGGTTTTTTTCGCACAGGCGACAAGGGCCGCATAGACGAAGACAATTTTGTTTGGATAACGGGGCGTTTAAAAGAAATGTTCAAAACGAGCACCGGCAAATATGTAAGCCCAATTCCAATAGAGCAGGCTCTCAGCCAACGTGCCTTTATAGAAGCCGCACAAGTGTTTGCGGAGCAGAGAAAATTCACATCCGCAATTCTGTTCTTGAATAAAGACATTATCATGCACAAATTAAAAAAGAGAGATACTGATTTTGATCTTGAAAAAGCGCTTACTTCCCGCAGGATACAAGTTGAACTGCAAAAGCATGTGGATACGGTAAATAAACGCCTGAGCGAATGGGAAAAAGTGAAAAAATGGACAGCGGTATTTGATACGCTCACTCCGGAAAGCGGACTTTTAACGCCAACGCTAAAACTTCGCCGTAAAGCTATTGAAAGAAAATTCGAAAAAGAAATCAACGAGATGTATGAGTAAGCTAGAAGAAATTTCCCGCATTCGCCTTGCAGATGTTCGCGGACGCGTGGTGAAAATTATAGGCTTGGTAGTTGAATGCGAAGGGCCCAATGCCGGCATTGGCGAATTTTGTGTTATTGAACAAAACGGAAAAACCGTTTGCTATGCGGAAGTTGTTGGTTTTAGAGAGACCAGAACTCTGGTTATGCCGCTCGGCCCGCTTGAAGGCATAAGGCCCGGAATGACCGTTGCGGCAAAAGGGGAAACCATAACCGCTCCGGTTGGCTATCAGCTTTTGGGCAGAATTTTAGACGGCATGGGAAAACCCATGGATTCTCTGGGCGATGTGAAATGCGAAACTCATCGCTCAATTTACGCAGCACCGCCAACCGCCATGCAAAGAAATCGCATAAAAGACCCCATGTACACCGGCCTCCGTGCCATAGATGGTTTTTTAACCATAGGGCGAGGGCAGAGAATGGGAATTTTTGCGGGCTCCGGTGTTGGCAAAAGCGTTTCTATGGGCATGATAGCGAAAAATTGCCTTGCGAAAGTAAATGTTATAGCTTTGATCGGCGAACGAGGCAGAGAAGTTCGGGAATTTATAGAAAAAGATTTGGGGCCGGAAGGTTTAAAACGTTCTGTGGTAATTGTTGCAACCAGCGATCAGCCGGCCTTGGTTCGCTTAAAGGCAAGCTTTTTAGCGATGACCATAGCGGAGTATTTCAGAGATGCCGGCGAAGACGTGTTCTTTTTGATGGATTCCACAACACGCCTCGCAATGGCGCAACGTGAGATTGGCCTGGCGGTTGGCGAACCGCCGGCAACAAAAGGCTACACGCCATCTGTTTTTGCATTTTTGCCAAAGTTGTTTGAGCGTGCAGGGTTCAGCGACAAAGGCAGCATAACCGGCCTTTACACGGTATTAGTTGACGGAGACGATTTGGACGACCCCATAGCAGACGCAGTTCGCTCAATTTTAGACGGACACATAGTGCTCTCCCGTGCATTGGCGAACAAGAACCATTATCCCGCCATAGATGTTTTGGCAAGCATAAGCCGCTGCCGCACAGACATAGTCAGCAAAGAACTCAAAGATCTCACCGCAACCCTTTTGCGGAGCCTTGCCGTTTATCGCAAAAACGAAGATTTAATAAACATAGGTGCGTATGCCAAGGGCTCTGATCCCGAAGTTGATGTTGCGATTAAAAGGCAACCGGCATTGGAAAAATTCTTGATTCAAGGCATGGGAGAAAACGCAGGTTTCGCAGAGACGGAAGCTGCGATGAGGGAAATCGCAAACATCATTTAATGCTGGGCAAAAGCACCATTTCACCTTCGGCAAAAGAGCTCACATCAACACCGGGGTTCAGCCTTTTTATCATACCTTCCGAAAGATTTTTGGGAACTCTCTTAGCTTGCGCTCCATAAATTCTCAAAAGCAACTCCTCCAGATTTTCACCGCCCTTTGCCTTGTATTTTCGCCCATATTCGCTGCTACCCGGATTCTCAGAAAGATTGTATAAGGCATGAAAAAATTTATCCGGAAAAGATTCTACACTTTGCTCAGGCATTCTTTGCGTTCTTTTTTCAGGAGCCTTCTCCGTTTTCCTTTCTTTTTTTTCCTCTTTTTTAGGCAAGCTCACAACATTATTGCTCATATCCATGCTAATTTCAGCTTTTTGCTTTTGCTCCCTAACATATTCCTTTGCAAAAAAACGTTCCAAAGTATCTATATACGCCTGATCCGGCCATTTTTTCAATTCATATCTCTTGCCCACTTCCATGCGAAAATTCTCACGCTCGTAACCGGAGCACGAAAACGTCTGAACCCCGATTAGCAGGATTAGCAGGATTTTCAGGATTTTTTTCATATCACAGCTTTAAACGCCTCCAGTACTTGTTCTTTTGTTGGCTCGGAAGTTTTCTCTACCTCGCCTATCCTTAAGGGTAAAATATAAAAACGAGTTTTCTTTTCTGCCTTTTTGTCTGAAGCCATGGCATTCCACACCGCTCTTAGCGAAAGCTCAACCTTGTACTGAGTTAAAGTCTTTGGAATGCGGAATTTGGTTAAAAGCTCGTTTTGGCGGTTTTCTTCCTTTGCTGTCCAACGCCCGGTTATTGTGGATAACCTGCCTGCCACTCTCATGCCCAAACCAACGGCTATTCCATGCGAAAATTTTTTGTAATCGGTGATTTTCTCTATTGCATGGCCAAAAGTATGGCCGTAATTCAAAATCGCTCTTAGACCAAGCTCCAACTCATCTTCGCCAACAACTGCGGATTTTATTTCACAGGAACGCTTAACCATGTATTTGAGTGCCGCAAAATCTTTTTCTATAATCGCATTTGCATTCTTTTCAATCCACTGGAAAAAATCTCCGTCGTATATAATCCCGTATTTCACAATCTCGGCAAGGCCGGCACGAAATTCCTCTTTAGGCAAAGTTTTCAAAACGGATAAATCGCACATCACCGCCTTGGGCTGGTAAAATGCGCCTATCATGTTTTTGCCTTCCGTGTGGTTAATAGCCACTTTGCCGCCAACGCTGCTATCCACCATTGCCAAAAGCGACGTTGGAATTTGCACAAAAGAAATTCCTCTCTGGTAAGTTGCCGCCGCAAAGCCCGCCATGTCTCCCACCACACCGCCGCTGAACTGCAAAAGACAACTCTTGCGGCTGTAGCGATTCTTTAGCATAAAAGTCCAAAGACGGTTCAGCACTTCAAGTTGCTTGCTGTTTTCTCCGGCAGGGAACACAAAGCTCTTGCTCTCCCCTGTTTTTTTGCAGAGCATTTTCAAATTATCATTTTGCTTTTTGGCAATATTTGAATCCGTGCAAACAAGTATTTCATTCTGTGGAAAGAGTTTTAGCTTTTTCAGCAGCACCTGAACATATTTCAAAATATTTTTTCCGATGAAAATCGGATAGCACACACCGGAAGAAAGCTCTACTCTGGTAACCAAATGCTCCCACAATTTCAAGGCTTCAATTATTTGCGGAAGCACTCGTTCTTCCGGCGGTCCTTCATTGCTGTCAATGCTAAAATCCGCAAGCGCATAATATTTTTCTCTGGCAGATAGCATGGTATTTATTTTTTCAAGCCTGGCATCCGGCTCCAATCCGGCCATCAAAGGCCGAGAATTGTTTCGCCCTATTCGCTCGCATAAAATTTCAGGTTCAGCCTTCATGCATATCAAAATGCCGGAGCTTCTGATAACATGCACATTTTCGCTTTGGGTAATGGCACCGCCACCAAGGGAAACCACCACATTTTTCTTTTTTGAAATCTCCCTTATCGCTTCTTTTTCCAGCTCTCTGAATTTCGCTTCGCCGTCTTGTTCAAAAATTTCCGCTATGCTTTTTTTTGCCCTCTCCACAATATAAGTATCGGAGTCTATGTAAGGTCTCTTCAAGTGCGAAGCCAGCAGCTTTCCTATGCGGGTTTTTCCGCTCGCCATAAATCCTGTGAAATAAATGTTATCCGGCATTTAGCACCTCAAATACGAGTTCAGGGTTTGGATTTGAATTTGGAAACCACAGTTTGAAGCTCTCCAATCCTTGATATATAAGCATGCCTATTCCGCCCAAGGTTTTGCATCCGGCTTCTTCGGCTTCCCGTAGCAGCCTTGTTTTGAGCGGGTTGTACACAATGTCAAAAACTGCCATGTCGCTTGAGAGAACCGATTTATCCACAGGGGTTTGGTCAATGTTGGGGTGCATTCCCAGCGGAGTTGCGTTCACAAGCAGATCTATGTCCTCTTTTGCCTCGTTGAAATGGCGCAGGCTTAAATTTTTGAGCCGTAAGGTCCAGTTCTCGGGTTCTATTGTGTAGATTTTCAGGCTTGCGGCACCGCCTTCTTCCAAAAAAGCGTAGGCCAAGGCTTTTGCAGCCCCACCACTGCCGAGCATAGCTATGTTTTTGCCTTTTATGTCTATTCCTGCAGCTTCAAGGTTTCTCAACGCCCCCAAGCCATCAGTGCTGGTTCCGCAGAGCTTGCCTTGTTCCCAATAGAGGGTATTTACGCTGCCTGTGGCTTTTGATACTGGGGATATGCTATCTAATAGTGGTATTACCTGTTCTTTGAAAGGAATTGTCACGTTTGCTCCGGCAAAGCCCATAGCTTTGAATCCGGCTATGGCATCTTTTAAGCCTTGTTTTTCAACGGGCAGTGGCAAATAAACCGCATTTATGCCGCAGTCTTTTAACAATGCGTTATGAATGGCAGGAGATTTTGTGTGCTCCACCGGGTTGCCAAAAACCCCTAAAATCTTTGTTTTGCCGTCTATCATGGCAAGAAATTAGAAATTTATCCCTATTTTTGGGTATTTTGTAACTGTTTTTTAACAGAATAATGACAAATTCTGTATTTTTTTCTAAATTGCCACCATAAAACTTTAATTAGGAGTGTTTTATGAAAAAAGTTCTAACTGCCGCTCTTCTCTGTGCAGTATCATCTTTCGCCGCATGGGATTACTTTCCGGTAATTGAGAATGGCAAAGGTGAAGCAAAACTTGAATTTTCCAGCTCTCGCCAGGCATATGATGCAAGTGGAGACTTTGGTTTCAAAATCCGCTATAGCCCACTTGAAAATTTAGAAATTATGTCTAAATTTGAAGGATTGGGAACAATTAGTGGTGAAGGTAATCACATTATTGGCGCACGTTACCAGATTATCCCTATGCTAAGTGCCGGCGTTGATATCGGCCTTCCAATTCCAGCCCCAGTTTGGAATTTCACACCAAGCATTCAGTTCTCCATGCCATTTAGTGAGGCACTTGTTTTAGGTAGCAATGTTGCATTTACAATACCTATGGAAAACGCTGAAACCGAATATACCGATTTTATGTCCTTATCCGCAGGCATAGAATTGGACTTCACCATTGGTCAAAGCATGCTATGGGTCGCTTTTGATATTGAAACAGGAATAGGCGAAGACAGCGCTGATAACAAGGCTAAAGATGCAGGCAGAGGTCTCGGCTTTACACCTGCTGTTGGTTATGTAGCTTCAATTGGCAGCCTTTCTCTTGGCACATCTGTTGCCTTTAGCTTAGGTGAAGATGCCGGCAATGACCCTGTCAGAACCACAATCGGCATAGACGCTTCTGTTAAATTTTAAATGTAACCGTAAAAGTTGCCCCCTTGCCGGGGGCGCTTTTTAACGCTATTAAGGCTTTGTGCGCATCTGCCGTACGCTTTACAATAGCAAGCCCCAAACCAGAACCCTTTGTTTCTCTTGTGGATTCATCGCCAATTCTGTAAAAACCTTCAAATATATTCTTTTGCTCATTTACCGGAATACCCTTGCCCGTATCTTCAACGGAAAAAGAAATAGATTGCTCTAGCCGCTCAAGCCTAACAAAAACACAACCCTCTGCCGTATATTTAATCGCATTGTCCACCAAATTTTGAACAAGGCTGTAAATAGAAGAATAATCTCCCGTTATCTTGCAATCAGATGCAACACATCTCCTAAGCTTCAAACCCTTGCCGCTCGCAATAACATCCAAAGAATCACACACCTTATTCACACACTCAGACAAATCAAGATTCTCCCAGCGAAAAACCTTTTTGCCGCTCTCCATCCTGGTATAATTCAAAATCGCCTCAATCAAACTCTCCAAACGATTTGTCTCCTTTAATACAACTCCGGTATATGTGGAGATTTTCTCCGGCCTTCTGGTCATCAGCTCGGAATACATCTTTATGGAAGTAAGCGGAGTCTTAAACTCATGCGACATCGCAGAGAGAAAATTGTCCTTCATTTTGCGCAACTGCCTTTCTCTGGAAATGCCCCTATACACAACCACAACGCCTATAATGGGAATTATCAAGGAAAAAACAAGCATAAGAAAAACGATATTCGTCTCATCTTTTTTTGCAGCATCCAAATCTTTTTCAATCACAATTTCATCTTCCGTTAAAACATTAGACTCCCCAAAAGGGAATTCGGCAGAAATTGAATACGGAATAAAACTCCATTCCTTTGCAGTTTCCTGTATAGCTCTTTCCATCTTATGTGAATAAAATGCACTGTCCAGTTTTGCTACAATAGAATTCACAACCAAAAAAAACTCTCCCTCATGTTTTATAAAATAATAAGGAGAATTCAAATAATTCGCATAGGCGCCAAGCGCAAGCAAAAATTCCCTGTGCTCGGCATAAGTATTGAGATTCCGCAAAAGCCTCTTTGTTTTGCCGAAAATCTTTCCGAATTTTTCCTGTTCAGCCTTGCTCAAATTCTGATCGCAAAGAACATCGTTGAGCATTTTTTCCAGCATATAGCTATCCCAATCCAAACGGGCCGTGCTTGGATTTCGTATAAAAGAATCAACAACTTCCAAAGCATACCTTCTCGCTTCCGCAAACTTCTTGGCTTTCTGCAAATCCAAAAAAGTTTTCAAAACAAGCGCATCATCATGCTTCAGCAAATAAAACTCACTGTTCTTATCTTCACTTATATTCGGGTTGACTAAAACGCCATCTCTAAACACAAATGCAGATAAAATACCCGGCAATGAATCCTGCAAAAAATCTTCGCTAAAAGAGATTTCCCTCACTATCGCTTCCGTCTCTCTTTTGGTGCTTTCAATTATAGCCGCTTTTAAATTTACCTTATCGCTCTCATATTTTTTTACTATGAGTTGTTTTTTATTCTCAATGCTTTGAAATCCTATACCGGCAAGCACAAAGGTGGCAATCAAAATACCACCTAAAAACAAAAGCAATCTAAGCGGAACCGCTACCGAAGCAATTCTGCGAACCATATCCCTGCTTCCGGAAAATTAAAGAAAACAAGAGCACTCAGCAAAAGCCCTGAGCAAGCACACAGGCCCATAAAAAAGAAAAAAGCCGCTATACGAAATAAAAAAGGATTTTTCACCTTTACAATACCGGTTGATGTGTCAAAGAAACCGGAGTTCCGACATCTATGCGACGAGTAGCGTTATAAAGATCTCTAATTAAAACAGTAGCACGTTCGTTATCGGAATACAGCACCAAGCCTCTACCCAAAAGTCTTGGCGGCAAAGTCGGGTCCCTTTTTTCCATATCCCAAAAAGCCACTGCGCTGCCCGGCGTATAATTCTGTTTTTTGCCCATGTCAACCAGTATGTAGGAATACAAACTCGGAACAATGCTCTTATCCATAAATAAAACAACCTCAGCCATTTCACTCGCTTTGACCTGCTTTACAGGCTTAAAAGATTTTACATTTATGGTTTTAACCGGTTCTTGCGGACGAGAAAGCGCAGTTTCTACGGTAAGTGTAGCAAAAGACTGCACTATGGTCGCACGGGATTTGGACTCGCCAACAGCGGTTATTTTGGCAAGACCGGCAAGCTGGCGCAAATAATATTCATCTGTGGTTCCGGTATGGTTTGGAACAGAAACTTTTCTGCTGCTCCAAAGCTCGGCCAAATCACCGGATTTTAACTTAGGGAATGCCCTTGAACCATAACCCAAAAGCACTCCGTGCTCAAGCGAATGGTTAATAGGCCTGTTAGCTTCATCGCTATAAACTTGATGCCACCCTTTGCCGCTTTTATCATCTCTGTTTCCTACAGATTCCAATATCGGCATTAATCTTTGGTAATAAGCATTGAATGTCCTCGGCGGATCCGGAGTTCTATATTCTCTGCCTGTTCCACTTGTCTGATAAGCTTGAACATTGCCTCTGACTATTGTTTCCGTACTTCCGGAACCTTCATAACTATCTCCGGAATCTTGAGCTCCCCCTGTTCCTCTGCCGATCACCGGACAAGGTCCTTCTCCGGGAAAGCAAATTGAATCACCAGGGTAAATCCAATGAGCATCTTCTATATGCGGATTAGCCTTCCACAAATCAGGCCAAAGAAAGGGATCTTTTAAATACTCTTCGCTCAAATCCCAAAGGGTATCACCCTTTTGCACTCTGTAAGCCATAGCCAACAGAGCGCAAGCGGTAACCAACAAAACAATATTCCTGAGCTTCATAAACAGAAATATAGAAAAGTTTATTTTATTCTAACGCTGGGAACGCGCCAGATATCCGTATTATACTGCTTTATCGTACGATCCGAACTGAACTCACCCATGCGAGCTACATTCAAAATGGATTTCCGAGTCCAAACCTTTTTATCGGCATAATCTTTGGCAACCAAAGCTTGCGTTTCAAGATAAGAAGCAAAATCTGCCAAAAGCAAATACTGATCTCTGCCGAGCAAACTCTCAACTATCGGAGCAAACGGACATTCGGGATAATTCAGCGTACGTATAAAATCAAGAATTTCACGAATATCGCCGGAAGATTCATAATATTCTCTAGGATGATAACCTTGAGAAACTATGCGCTGAACCTCCTCAACTGTTTTTCCGAATATGTAGATGTTCTCGCTGCCAACAGCCTCATACATCTCAACATTTGCGCCATCCAAAGTGCCTATTGTAAGAGCACCGTTAAGGGCAAATTTCATGTTGCCGGTACCGCTCGCTTCTGTGCCGGCTGTTGAAATTTGTTCGGAAAGATCCGCTGCGGGAATTATTTTCTCTGCGTAGGAAACACGATAGTTCTCAAGGAACAGAAGCTGCAAAACTCCTCTTGCACGAGGCTCTTCGTTAATTCTCTCCGCCACCGCATTCACAAGCCAGATAATCTGCTTTGCCATCCAATAGCCAGGCGCAGATTTTCCACCTATTAAAATGGTTCTGGGCTGTACAGACTGTCCTTTTTGAATGCGTTTTAAAAGATAAATAGCGTGCATCACATTGAGAAGCTGTCTTTTGTATTCGTGAATACGCTTTACTTGAACATCGAACATCGAATCCTGATTTATTATGTCTATACCCTGCGTACTTTTTATAACGGAGATCAGCTTCTTTTTATTTTCGCTTTTCGCCTTTACAAAATCCGCCTGGAATGCGGCATCGTTTACATAGTTCTCTATTTTCTTTATGTCGTTTAAATCTCCTATCCATGAGCCGCCAATTCTTTTGGTAATAGCAACAGACATGGCCGGGTTTGCTTTTGCAACCCAGCGACGAGGAGTGACACCATTTGTTTTATTGTTAAAACGTTGCGGCCATAACTCATAAAAATCCCTGAACAGGTGAGTTTTCAAAAGTTCGCTGTGCAATGCGGCAACACCGTTCACGCTATGCGAGCCTATAACAGACAGGTATCCCATGCGAACCATTTTTTCGTTGCCTTCCTGAATTATGGACATGCGTGCAACACGTTCCATTTCGCCGGGCCATTTTGTCCAGACAACTTCAAGGAATTTAGCATTGATCTCATAAATGATTTGCAGGTGGCGAGGCAACAGTTCTTCAAACAGGCTAACCGACCATTTTTCCAAAGCCTCCGGCATAAGAGTGTGGTTTGTGTATGCAAACACCTGAGTTGTTATGGTCCATGCATCTGCCCAAGAAAGCTTGTAAATATCGAGGAGCAAGCGCATGAGTTCCGGAATTGCTATTGCGGGATGAGTATCGTTTAACTGAATTGCGATTTTTTGCGGGAGCTGCATAAGGAGCTCTCTGCACTCGCTCGTCGGCAAGTTCGCAAGCGTTATAGTTTCTTTTGGAACTTTTTTTGCCTTGGCCATTTTTTCAATAGCGGCCTGCACATCGCTGCCACGTTCATAGCGGCGGAGTATGTCTTGAAGCGAGGCCGAGCAAAGGAAGTGCTGCTGTTTTAAGCGCAGTTGTTTTCCGTTCACTGAGGAGTCGTTCGGGTAGAGAACTTTTGTTATGGATTCCCATTCTTCCGTTTTGGAAGCCGCATCAACATATCTGCCTTCGTTGAAGGTTTGCAGGTTGAAGCGGTTGGATTGCGCGCTCCAAAGGCGAAGCGTATTTACCGTATTGTTTTTATAGCCCGGTATCGGCGTATCGTATGGCAAGGCTTCCACACTTTCTGCGGCATGCCAGTGGTGGCGAGTCTCTCCGCCTTCTATATATGTTTCAATATGGCCGCCAAACTGCACCTGCATAACGCCTGCTGTGCGGGCAAACTCCCACGGATTGGGGAAGCGCAGCCATTCATCAGGATATTCGGTTTGCTGGTCGTGTTCAATTTTCTGGTTGAACATTCCGAATTCATAGCGAAGCCCCATACCCATAGCCGGAAGCTCCAAGGTAGCCATTGAATCCAAAAAACAGGCAGCAAGACGGCCCAAGCCACCATTGCCAAGTCCCGCATCACGTTCCACATCCTTAATATCTTCCATGCTCAAGCCGAGATCGTCAAGGGCTTCGGCAACTTCTTTTTCCGCATCTATGTTCAATACGGCATTGCCCAACGCACGGCCCATAAGGTATTCGAGCGACAGGTAGTAAACCCGTTTCACATTCTGGTGGTAATAAGTTTGCTGGGTTTTTATCCAGCGGTCGATCAAGCGATCGCGAACTGCATAGGCTATTGCCTGGAACTTTTCATAGTCTGCGGCTTCGTAGCTATCACGAGCAAGCGTGTGCCGTAAATGCACATTAAATGAGTCTATAAAAGCTTGTTTTGAAATTTCCAAATCTGCTATATTAATTGTAGCAGTGGTTTCAGTAGTTGCAGTAGTCGTAGAACTCTTCTTTCTAGCAGGCATATTGGTCTATCTCCTGAAGGTTAATCTGAGGTAAATATAGAAAAAGTATACTGTCTGAACCGGAATTCACAGAATTTTCAGAATTGCCGGAATTTGTTGAATTAACAGAATTTATCATGAAAATCGGGGTTCTGACGTTCAGAAGTTTTCTATATTCCCATTCACCAAACAATAAGCCCACATTTTTAAAAGAGGGCAGTTATTGCTATGGAAAAAATCAAAATTCGCAAAGGCGGCAAGCATAAAATGCCGGTGTTTGCACCGTTCACTCTGGACTTCACATTCAAAAAAGCATTCGCAAACGAGCAATACAAGGTGCTGCTGCTGTTCCTGCTGAACACGGTCCTAAAAGAGGTCATAAAAGCAGAGATTGTGGATGTGAATATAATCCACACAGTGCAGCTTGCGCACTCAAAGAAAGGCAGGGGCGCTGTGTTTGACCTGCATTGCGAGGATGCTTTGGGAACAAGGTTCATAGTGGAGATGCATCCGCCAGCTTACACCCTAAGCTTCTTAACATACGATTTAGACTTTGGCAAGGGCTGCGATGAGGTGATGCAGTATCTTTCCGTTCGCAACGACCGGCACTTGGAGATTCGCTACGATATTATGCAAATGGTCTATGTTCGGCTCACTCGGTTCAACAAGGCGGAAGAAGAATGTATCACAGATTTGGACAGGCTGCTATTCTCGCTCAAGAATGCGGACAAGCTAGCCGAGAAGCCACGCAGCTTTGGCAAGGGGGTGTGGGATTCGCTTTATGAGGTAGCACGTATTTCTACATTTAACAAAGAGGAGTTTATGCAATACGAGAGAGAGATGATGGCTTTCAGCGACCATGCGCACGCTTTGGAGTTTGCGGAGAAGAAGGGTTTCGGCAAAGGAGAAAAGCTAGGCTTCAGCAAAGGTCAAGAAATGGTTCTTGACCTTGTGAAGCAAGGGCTTTCAGCTAAGGAAATTGAGAGAATTCTTTCTAAGAAGAGTCGCTGATTTCTACATTTTTGCGGTAAGCACAATAAAAAAAACGCCCAACATTTGTTGGGCGTTTTTTTATTGATGGCTTGGTAGCCACCAACTTTTTCTAACTATTTAACCATTCTGAGCGATTTGCCATTATTCCTTGGATGCTGAAGCTTTAATCAGACTTCTCCGTTTTGGAGAACCAAACTTCCTGTTTTGCATATTGTTCCTGTGCAATCTACTGCCTTTTTCTTAATTGATTTTACAGTACCACTGCCACCTTTAACTTCCATATCCATATCAACTTTTATGCCATCATCATCTGCTTCAATATTAATAATACCATCATACATAAGAAAATTCCCGTTCACGCTTATTCCTTTCGCTTTGTCTCCTATGCTTTTTATAGTTAAGTTTCCATTGTCAAGATAAAAAGCAGCATGAGTTTTTATTCCTGCCGCATTACTTTCATCCCCATCTTCTGCTACATTTCTGCCACCGGTTGCCACTATGTTTATGTTTGCATTATCTTGAATCTCCGTAAATCCAGCTGATCTTATTCCCTTTGAACCATTGCCAGAAATGTTTATATCTAATTGCGCATTGCCTCTGATACTTGTGTTCTTGGCACTTGTTGTTCCATGAGATTTTACGCCAGATGTTTTAGCTGTAATTTTACCCCCGGAAATTATTATACCAAATCTTTCACTTTGTATGGCATCGCCTTTGCTTGTTATATCTACAGTTCCGCCTTCAATAGTGATATTATCATTTGCGTGAATACCGTCTCCTTCGGCTTCCGAAATCTTTATATGACCGCTTTTAATTGTAATATAATCGTCCGAGACTATTGCGTGGCGATTTTTTCCTTTTACCTCCAAAGAACCGCTACCTGAGAAAATAAGCTGTCCTTCGCTGAAAAACGTACCTTTTGCATCTTCTCCTCCAACAGAGCTTAAGTAACCAAAACCATCTGTGAGATAATTTTGTGTTTGTCCCACCAGATTCACCGCTATTCTCTTGCCGTTCTGAATGTTGAGCGCCGGACCGCTCGGGTTTGTTATATTCACCCCATTCAGGTAAATTGCTATTTTAAAATCTCCGTAAATTTTGAGCGAACCATTAGTGGTAGTTCCTTTGATAACCAAATTATATTCCGTGCTTGTTGAAGATGCAACAGTGACAGTCACGTGACCGTTGGCTTTATTGACATTAACTTCAGCTGCATTGGGGTTGGTTATAACCGCATCGTTTCCATTAAAATTAACCACAACTGCATTACCTAAACTTAAATCTTCGTTGCTATTGCTGCTAGTTCCTACGCTGCTACTGCTGATTTCTACACTATTGCTGCTAGCTCCTATGCTACTACTGCTGATTTCAATGCTATTGCTGCTAGTTTCGACACTATTGCTACTGCGTTCATCAACAATGCCTGACTGGCTACTATAGCTGCTATCGCTGCTGTTATCGTCCCAATTATTGCCATTATCGCCGCTACATGACATAAAGACCATAAATGCAAGCGTTAAAGCAAACGCCAAAGCAATTTTTTTATGTGGGGGGATTGTAAACTTTATCATAAATTCTCCGATTATTTCACCATCCTAAGTGTTTTTCCATTTACATTTACCAAGTACATGCCTTTTGGTAAATGCACAATGGATACGCTTTCGCTTGGTGATACGGTTTTAGTCATAATCACTTTGCCTTTGAGGTCAAATATACGAACAGTTTCCGCTTTTGTTAAGCCGAGAATGCTCAGATTTGCACCATTTAGCGAGATGCTAATGTTGCTGTTTGTCACAATGTTTCTGGTGGTCTGAGAGGTATTGCACTCGCCGTCAACAAACTCTTGACCTGCATGGCATATCTGAATCTGTAAAGATGCAGTTTGGGCCAGTAGATGTTCTGAGGCTTTGCCTGTGTGATAATTGGCATTTTCTTTTGTGCGAGCAAAGATGTAATATTCGGTGTTTTCTGTTAAATTGGAAAATTCCAATAAATCAAAGACTCCAAAAACAAGCGGATCAGCAGCAGAGCTGGTAGCAATTGCATATTCAACTTCTTGTCCGTTGCTTGCTGTAACTGCGTCTATAGTTATGCTGTTATGTGTAAAGGTCGCCAATACTGGAGCAGAAACCGTAGCTCCGTTTGCTTTGTAAATGGAGAATTCACCGAGCGGTATATCTTTTAACGCAAGATAATTGGCGTTTCCAGTAGTGCTAACAGAAACTGCATAGGTTCCTGCGTCTATAGGAGCATTCGTGCTGCCATTGTATTTAACCGTTACGGCTCCCAAGCCAATGATATTAATGGCAACCGGATGCTCCAAGCCATCGTAAACAACATTAGGCCAGTGTCCGTAGAGAGCCAAAACGGGAGTATTTTTTGTAACTTCAAAATTCAAAGGCACATTGATTGAGAACGATTTGCCCTGATTTGAACCGCTTAAAACAAGTATGTCTGAATATTTCCCTATGGATAGTTCTTCTTTTGGCCTTACGCTGATTGTGGCTAAATATCCACCATTTCCGGTTGGTTTTTGGGTTAATTTTTGAACTATCTCAAAAGCCGATTCTTCATCTTTTTGGAGAGTCGCCAATAAATTTGTCATTTCACCATAAGAAACCAGAGTGAATGTTTGCGGAGGCGTTTCGGCGTAAACTGCCGTGCCAAAATCTTTGGAGGCAGGCAGAACATCTACTTTGTTCAGTTCGGCATGAAGAAAGGCAGCGCGAGCCTTCCACCAATTAACCATACGTTCTACTTGCTTGGCGTGATCGGGATCGCTTTCTGAATAATTCAATCTATAGCCTCCGGGAATATTCCATCTTTTAGCATCTTCCCATGCAGCATTTCTAATGTTTGCTCCAAGAGTATTTAAAAATTCTGAAACCGCAAGTATTTCGCCATGCTTTTTATTCCAGCGTTCCTTATACTTTACAAAAAAAACAGGATCTTCGTAAAAACGGTTGAAAAAATCATGCTTGAGCGAACGTTGACCTGAACTCATGCCTGTCATAGTAAAATAAGCATAAGAATTGCTTGAGCTATAAAAGCCAATGCCATATCCCCAATCAAAATCCCATAATGGGCCCATGCTAATTTTGCCACCTTTGTCTTTGTAAGAAAAAGTGCTTCCTGGAGCCTGAAAATCAACATTGCGAGTGATTTCTTGAGTCATCAAAAAATCAATGAAAGTTTCCATATCTATTAAATTTCTGTATCCGTTTTCAGGGAATGTTTGTGCTGCCATTGAATCTGTTAATTCATTCCAATCTTTTTTCACAAAATTAAAACGCTCATCATCGCTGTTAGCACTGAATTCCGGTGATTTTATCATTATAGGCAAATCATATTTTGTTGTTCTGAATTTTGGCTCTTCATTATAACGTCTATCCAATTCAACAAACCAACCCTCATTCAGGTCAACTTTCGGCCTTCCCGGTGCACCTTGTTCTTTAGGATCTGCTTGCTTATGTTCTGTAAAGCCATATAGTCCATTATAAATGCCATTCAAATACACCTGAACATGATGATACGTGCAAGTGTAAGGTAATTTAAAAATATTGCGTCCAAGTTCAAATGCGGCCGTATTCATTAAAAATGTCGGATCTTGAAATTCAGCCAACAGCACCCAATTTCTTGCAGCAGGAAGCCCAAACATGGATTGCTCCTGCCCTGAACGAAATCTTACTCTATATGGTTTTTTTGCAAAGCTCCAAGTTGAATTTCCTCTGCCTCTGATTTGTTGATTACGGATTGCAGGAATATCATTCCGAGGATTATTGGGATCTGTCATGGAGAAGGTCATAGTAACCCAATCTTCTTTATTCTTAATAGGAGCGGCGTTATCTGTGTCTATTCTAATCACTGGCAATCCGCTCGCTTGAGGAGATACGAATTTCACCATATACTCATTATTGCCTACCGTATAAACAATATTTTTGCGAAAATCATTTTGCGTGGTTCCGCTTACTTGCCGTTTTGCACCTACGCTTACATCAACTTCTCCATCAGTTTCAAAAACCGCGGCAAGTTTGTCTATGTTTTCAACCCACTTTTGTGTAGTAAAAGTAATGGTTTGAGTTCCTTCGTCAATGACGCCATGAAAATCTTCTTCCCAGCCTATGCTCTCTCGTAAAAACTTGAAACTTTTTAGTGAACTGTCATCATTTGCCCATACAACCATTGCTAACAAAAATATAACAAGTAAAACTTGTAACCTAAAAATAGGACAATAAGTAGAAAATTTAATCATATACGTTCTCCAATTTTGTATTAAATGTTAATGAAGTAAATATAGAAAAATTATCAACTTTTGTCAAGGTAAAAAAAATATTTTTTTTACTTTTTTTCTTTAAAATAAAAAAACGCCCAACCTTAGTTGAGCGTTTTTTTGATGGCTTGGTAGCCACCAATTTTTTCTAACTATTTAACCATTCTGAGCGATTTGCCATTTACATTTACCAGGTACAAGCCCTTTGGCAAGTGTGCGAT
>JGI24695J34938_10000751_pt1 | contig 30457 bp, 35 predicted proteins | sample TergutCo191P3_FD_34938 | JGI IMG/M metagenome (IMG submission 34938)
CAGTAATTGAAACGGCAGAATGGCGGCGCAGCAAACAGCGGCGATTTTTAGAAGCGGAATTATATATCGTTTTGGGATAAATACCAAAACAAGCCAGCCTAACCCTAAAGGGTAAAGCATTAACTCATAGGATTGTAATTTAAAAAACTCGATATTCAGGTTGAAATAACGAAAATCGCCTAAAATGACCGTTAATGGGAATATTAGCCATAATACCCAATACTCACGCCTTATGTTGATTAGAGAGAGTTCGTCTCTTGTCTGGAAGAAGCGCTTTATGGAAGAAACTATGCTCATTTGTCTTTATATCCTGATAAAATTATACATGAAATAGTGAAATTTAACAATAAAAAGCTTATTTTATGTTTGGTTAAAAATAAATATACTAATTTAACAATATATATATTATAATAAGCGTATGGAGCTGATAATTATATGAAAAAAACATGGGCGGTTATTTTAGTTATTTTTGTTTTAATATCGATAAACTGCGCTTCCGCGCAAAGACAGGCGGGAAGGTCTTCCGCGTATGAGCTTGCTCTTATTATTAACGCCGGCTCAATTGACGACGAATCATTTAATCAGGGTTCATGGGAAGGACTTGTCCGTTACGCGACAGAAAAAAACATCGCGTATAAATATTATGAACCCGCCGCGCCTGATAATAACAGTTTGTTGTCAGTTATCGATCAGGCTGTCGCCGCCGGAGCTAAGGTTATTGTAACTCCGGGCTATACGTTTGAAACGGCTGTTTTTATCGCGCAGGATCGTTATCCTGACACGCGTTTTATTTTGATAGACAGCATCCCAAATGACGGCGGCGGAACGCCCGTCTACAGAACCGGCGACAACACTGTAGGCGTTTTATACGCGGAAGATCAGGCGGGGTTTTTGGCGGGATACGCGGCTGTAAAAGACGGATACAGTAAACTGGGATTTTTTGGCGGCACAGCCTCAAGTTCCGTTATTCGATATGGCTACGGGTTTATTCAGGGAGCTGAATACGCCGCGCGCGAGTTAAGACTGCCGTCCGGCTCAGTTACGATTAATTACCATTATACGGGAAGTTTCGCGGCGTCGGCTCAGGTTCAATCTCTCGCGGCGTCATGGTTTAATAACGGCGTCGAAGTTATATTCGCCTGCGGAGGAGATATGGGGAGTTCTGTCATCGCCGCCGCTGAAGCCGCCGGAGGAAAAGTGATAGGCGTCGATATTGATCAGTCGGGCGAATCTCCTTCAGTTATTACATCCGCCATGAAAATGCTTCAAACATCGGTTTATGACTGCATCGCTTCTTTTTACTCGGGCGCTTTTCCGGGCGGACAAACATTGGTTTTCCACGCCGCGAATAACGGGGTGGGTCTTCCTATGTCAACTTCAAGATTTAGGACGTTTAATTTGTCAGATTACAATAATATTTACAGATTGCTTTCTAACGGCGCGATTCCAAGAATTGAAAGAGTTAATCCTAACGGAAGCCCCGCGGGCGTTCAAACATCGGTTGTCATAATTATTGAAAGCTGAGATTAATTTTTAACCGATTGACAGAACCATTTTTCTCTTTTATTCTGAATTCCATAATAAATATCTAATTTGGAGGGATAATTTATGGAATTTTTCAAAAAAATCCGCGTTATTATGATTTGTTTAGTTGTATTGGCGGTTTTTATCGGATGTAACCGCCAGCAAGGAACTTCAGGCGACAGCAGATCAGCGGCGCAGCAGGGTTTTGAGCTCGCGTTAATTACTGACCTTGGCACAATAGATGATAAATCTTTTAATCAGGGTTCATGGGAAGGGCTTGTTCGTTACGCCCAGCAGAATAATATCAGCCACAGGTATTATCAGCCGTCCGAGCAGAGCAATAACGCTTATTTGGATACAATCGATCTCGCGGTCCGCGGCGGCGCCAAAGTAATCGTTACGCCCGGTTTCCTTTTCGAAACGCCTATCTACCTAGCTCAGGACAGATATCCTAATGTGAATTTCATCCTTATAGACGGCGTGCCGCATAGCGAGGATTATTCGACATTCAGAACGGCTAACAATACTGTCGGCGTTCTTTACGCTGAGGATCAGGCGGGATTCCTCGCGGGATTCGCGGCTGTTAAAGACGGCTACAGAAGGCTCGGATTTATGGGCGGTATGGCGGTTCCCGCGGTTGTCCGCTTCGGCTACGGATTTGTTCAAGGCGCTGAATACGCCGCCGCGGAACTTGGACTGCCCAACGGCTCGATCACAATTAACTACCATTATACAGGGCACTTTAGCGCTACTCCGGAAGTTCAGACAATGTCGGCTTCATGGTTTAATGCCGGTGTCGAAGTGATATTCGCCTGCGGAGGCGCAGTCGGCAACTCTGTTATGGCAGCTGCCGAGCAGACAGGAAAAGCCGTAATCGGCGTTGACATCGATCAAGCGGATCAGTCCCGTACTGTTATCACATCCGCGATGAAGGGATTAAGAGAATCGGTTTACGATTGTATTTCTGATTACTATGTAGGAAGATTCCCCGGGGGTTCGACAAGAATTTTTACAGCGACAAATAACGGCGTAGCTCTTCCTATGGCGACATCCAGATTCAGGACTTTTTCTCAGTCAGAATATGACAGCATTTTCCGCAGGCTCGCAGCGGGATCAATTCCAAGAATGGAAAATCTTTCGGATGACGGAAGCCCTGTCGGAGTGGTTCCTGTTACAATCACCAGCGTGACTGTAATTAGATAAGCGCCTTCCGGCAATAGCATGAGTCACCTGATAGAGATGGCGGGGATAACGAAAGTTTTCCCCGGAATAACCGCCAACGACGACATTACGCTGGAACTTAAAAAAGGCGAAATTCACGCTCTGTTAGGTGAAAACGGCGCTGGGAAATCAACCCTTATGAGCATTCTTTTCGGTCTGTATCAGGCCGAAAAGGGCGTCATAAAAAAAAACGGAGAGACGATCCATATCCACGGACCAAATGACGCCAAGAAACTTGGAATCGGCATGGTTCATCAGCACTTTAAACTTGTTCATAATCTTACAGTATTAGAAAATATTATCCTTGGCGCAGAGACTGTCAGGTACGGTATTCTCAAACTTGACAGCGCGCGCCGTCAGGTAACAGACCTTTCCAAACATTATAAATTAGAAATTAATCCCGATGCTCTTATTTCCGAGATAACAGTCGGAATGCAGCAGCGGGTTGAAATATTAAAAATGCTTTACCGCGAAAATGAAATATTGATATTTGACGAGCCGACAGCGGTTTTAACTCCGCAGGAAATCGAAGAGCTTATGCGCATAATGAAAAATCTTGTCGCCGAAGGCAAATCGATTTTATTCATTACTCATAAGTTAGACGAAATTAAATTGATCGCAGACAGATGCACTGTTTTAAGAAAAGGAAAATGTATCGGCACTGTCGATGTCGCCTCTGTCTCTAAAGAAGAATTATCCGAGATGATGGTAGGCAGAAAAGTAAATCTTTCCGTTGATAAAACCGAAAGCAGTCCAGGCGAAGTAATTTTAAATGTCGAGAATCTTACCGTCTTTGGCAAAAGACACAGTAAAGCTTTAGTGAATAACGCGAGTTTTCAAATACGATCAGGAGAAATCGTCTGTATCGCCGGAATCGACGGAAACGGACAGCAGGAACTGGTGCTCGCTCTCGCCGGAATGATGGAGACTTCCTCAGGGAAAATTTCTTTAGAAGGAAAAGATATCTCAAACAGCAGCATACGCTCGCGCGGTTTCGCGCACATCCCCGAAGACAGGCATAAACACGGGCTTGTGCTCGACTACAGTCTTGGCTTTAATTTGATCCTTCAAAATTATTTTTCGCCAAGATTTCAGAAGATGGGATTTTTAAAGTTTAACGAAATTAATAAATTCTCTGATGATTTAATCGGGACATTTGATATCCGCTGCGGTAAGGGAGCGCAGACTATCGCGCGCAGCATGTCCGGCGGCAATCAGCAGAAGGCGATTATCGCGCGCGAAATCACCCGCGATTCGCGCCTCCTTGTCGCGGTTCAGCCGACAAGAGGGCTTGATGTCGGCGCCTGCGAATATATCCACAAGCAGCTTATAACAGAGCGCGACAAGGGCAGGGGAGTGCTTTTAATTTCGCTTGAACTTGATGAAGTTATGGATGTAAGCGACAGAATTCTTGTTATCTACGAAGGAAAAATCGTCGCCGATGTACGCCCAAAAGATGTGACCTATCAGGATTTAGGGCTTTATATGTCCGGCTCCAAACAGCAGGGCGCCGCATGAAATTACCGGATTTCATTTCATCTAAGCGTCCGGCGCTTCTTACGGATTCTGTTGTTGAAGCGTTTTCTTCCGTAACAGCGATTATTGTCGGGCTTCTTGCGGGTCTTATTATTTTATTTCTGACTAACGCGCATCAGGCTGTTTATGGTTTTATCGCGATACTTACATCGGGTTTTTCCGACTTAAATAATTTTGGGCAGGTTTTATACTTCGCGACCCCGATTATTATGACAGGTCTTTCTGTCGGTTTTTCGGCGCGCACAGGACTCTTTAATATCGGAGCCGCGGGACAATTCATTACAGGCGCGTACGCCGCGATCCTTGTCGGGGTAAGATGCGATTTTCTTCCGGGGCATCTGCACTGGATAACGGCTTTGTTAGCCGCGATTATCGCCGGAGCGATCTGGGGAGCGGTTCCCGGAATTTTTAAAGCGCTTCTCAATGTGAATGAAGTTATTTCATGTATCATGACAAATTACATCGGCATGTATCTTGTTAATTTTCTTGTAACAAAGACAGTTTACAACTCGCTTCATAATCAGAGCATGCGGGTGGCAAGCTCGGCTAATCTTCCAAAACTGGGAATGGATCAGATATTCCGGGACGGTTTTAGAACATCAAGCGTGAACTCCGGTATTTTTATAGCGATCATCTTCGCTATTATTATTTTCTTTATTCTTGAAAAAACATCATTCGGCTACGAGCTTAAAGCGTGCGGTTTTAACCGGGACGCCGCGCGTTACGCCGGCATAAATGAAAAACGCAGCATTATTATATCGATGATTATCGCGGGCGCTCTCGCGGGCTTGGGCGGCGCTCTTTTATATCTTGGAGGAGCCGGCAGGAGCATTAATGTTGTTGATATTCTCGCGCAGGAAGGCTTTAACGGAATCCCTGTCGCTCTGTTAGGGCTTAACAATCCCATTGGAATAATTTTCTCGGGTCTTTTAATCGCCTATTTAAATGTGGGCGGTTTTAATATGCAGCTTTTCGATTATCCTCCGCAGATTATCGATATCATAATCGCTGTTATTATTTATTTTAGCGCGTTCGCTCTCATCGTTAAAAATCTTTTTAGTTCGATCAAGAAACGAAAAAGAGGCGAGTTATGAATGTCCTTAACATGATTTATTTCCTTGTTCAGCAGACAATGTTTTTCTCTATACCTCTTTTGATAGTCGCGCTCGGGGGGATGTTCTCGGAGCGCTCGGGCGTTATTAATATAGCGCTCGAAGGCATCATGATCATGGGCGCGTTTTCAGGCATTTTATTTATCAATGTTGTTCAGCGTTTTATTCCCGGGCAGCCTGTATTAATTTTGGCGGTTTTTGTTTCCGCTTTTACGGGAATCGCGGTTTCTGCCCTTCACGCTTACGCGTCGATTAACATGAAAGCGAATCAGATAATAAGCGGAACAGCCATTAATATGCTTGCTCCGGCAATCGCGATTTATATAGCGAGATCAATCCGCACTGTTCAGCAGATTCCGTTTGTTAACCAGTTCAGAATCGGGAAAGTTCCTCTGTTAGGTGACATTCCGGTTCTTGGTCCGATGTTTTTTACAAACACTTACATCACAACCTTCCTTGGTTTTTTAATCCTGATTCTTTCATCGTTCTTTCTGTATAAAACCCGTTTCGGTCTTCGCCTTCGCTCCTGCGGAGAACATCCTCAGGCAGCCGACGCGGCGGGCATTAATGTGTACGTTATGCGCTACGCGGGAGTTTTAATCTCAGGAGCCCTCGCGGGTCTCGGCGGTCTTGTGTTTGTAATTCCTACATCAATTGAGTTTAACCCTGAAGTTTCCGGCTACGGCTTTCTCGCTCTGGCTGTTTTAATATTTGGTCAATGGAAACCGGGAAGAATCCTCGCCGCCGCGTTTTTCTTCGGCTTTATGAAAGCGATTTCCTCGTCATATTCAGGAATCGATTTTATGCGAGCAGTCCCCATCCCCGCTTATGTTTACAAAATGATTCCGTATCTCGCTACTCTTATTGTTCTCGCCTTCAGCTCCAAATTCTCCCAAGCCCCCAAGTCCGCCGGCATCCCCTATGACATTGGGCACAGGTAAAGCATCCGCAGGATGCAGATTGTTAAACTCTAACAACCTATTGACACTTGACAGTAAAACCTTTCTATTTATAATTTAACAATGGAATTAGATTATACATATTGGCAGGAAGACGAATTTTATATAGGTTTCCTTAATGATTATCCCAAAGATTCCACTCAAGGACTGTCTCTTGATGAACTGGAAGAGGCGCTCATAGAGGTTTATCAAATCAGGCAGGAAGAAAAAAGACATCTTGCTTCTATTCGTAAATCCGGTAAGATAAAAATTCCTGCATGAAAAGAGAGCAGCGTTAGGTGTTACAGGAACTATTTTCAGCGGATATGCACGTTCAACATTTATTAAATGACATTTGCTCTTTCCTTATTTATTTGATTTTATTTTAACACTAACAGCAATTACAATTTGATCTTGTTAAAAAATAAAAAGCAAAAACTGCTATTGTTATTAAGATTAGTACACCAAAGAAAACCCATGTCCTTTTTATATTTATCATACGCTCTCCATTTTCACAATAATAAAATGCCAGATAAATAAAAGTTTATTCATTTAATCCAGCATTTTTATTATAACAAACTAACAGCCACACCTATGGGTGCCGTGTGTTCTATTTAAATTATCAATGTTGTTTTGAACTTTACAACCGCCAGTATAGCTATTAGTTTCCCAACTCCAAGTTGCTTTTTTTCCACAACTGCTCCGAGTAGCAGTGTTGTCTACATAAAGACCAGAAGTACCTTGTTGAATTGTAACAATGCATTCTCCATTTCCTATACATTTTGAACCGCCATCGCCACATCCGATCAATAGTAGCCCTAAAACCAAAAGTAAGCTAATTAAGGTTACTAAGCTAACAATAAACCTTTTTTCCTTCATAAAAATCCTCCATTTAGTGTATGATATTTCATACATTGCTATTGTAATGTTCCTAATACAAGAACATTTATACCTCAATTGAGATATTATCTTAATATATATACTTCAATTGCAATTTTGTCAAGCTATAAATACTGAAATTGCTATATTTTTTATTGATGAACAATAATTTCAAGGAAAATTTACGGACTGAACTTGATTATATTGGTTATACAGTTAAAGAATTAAGTATAAAAACGGGTATTGCTAAAGGTACATTAGATTGTTATTTAGGAGTAAGAGCATCAATGCCACCAGCGGATATTGCAGTAAAAATTGCATTTGCCTTAGGTGTTACTGTTGAATACCTTGTTAATGGCAAAGAAAATCAAAAACAAAATAAATTATTAGATCATAATATACGATCGATAAACAATATATTAGTTGAATTAAGTAAAAAAGATATTGAAACAATTCTTGGTCTTTCAACGATTTTAAAAAACCTATCAGAAAAAGTTTACAAATAAATGTGTTTCAACTTATTAATTTATATATTTTTCGGGAAACTCAAAATCGCCTTTCGTATAACGTTTTAAGTAACTAACGCTCTCACCGCATCGTACAATTACCATTTGTTAGGAGACGTTATATAATACAGTTGTTCAATAATTTCAATTATTGAACTAAACGAAGTTTGAAACTTCCATAAAAAAGCATAATTGCAAGGTTTTTACTTTATTTAATACTGGACTTGTAAGACAACTGACAAAATTGTCAAACAAGTCTAATATTTTTATTTTTTCACTTTTTAATTTTTAAACATATAGATAACAGTTTTACCTTTTTACCACGAAAATATCTCTAATAATTGTGCTTGCTCTTCTTTCTCTTGGATCATCAAGAGTATATGATAGCACACCATTAATCCATACTGCAGCTCGATTATTTCCAGTGTTATTGTTATTAATAAAATAACCACCAAGATACACATTATTATCCAGTATATAGATTGAATTTACGCCTGCTCCGTTATAACCAGCAGTAGAAAGTCTTCCAGGATCTATTAGATTCATAATTATAATACGTTCTCCATTTTTCCATAATGCACCCCAATGCTCAATGGAACCAGGACTACCAACCATAACTTGTACACGACCTGCAACGTAAACATCATTACCCGAAGTAAAAACTGAGTTTGCAATAGAGGGTCTTCCATCAAAATCACTTGTAGCGCTTCTATGATTATTTCTAGGATTAGGAAGATTAGAAGGGCGTCCGTTTGTCCATAAAACAGCATTATTACCAACCCGACCAGCTACATATACATTATTACCAGATATTGTAATTGATTGGGCAATACCGCCATGACTAAGAGTAACAGGCTGTCCGTCACTTCTCCAGTAAACAGCTTGAGTAATATCCCGATAAACTAAGTAACCTGCTACATATATATCTCTTCCTAAGACAGCCATTGAAGTTGCAACTGCTCTTTCTGCCTCCCCTCGAGGAAGTATCACAATTTGATTATTTCTCCAATATACGGCATCATCATCTGCTCTTCCAGTAATATATACATCATTGTCAAAAACAGTAATTGCTGTTGCTTCTGATATTCTTGCATTTCCACGAGGAAGATTTACAGGTTGTCCATTCCTCCAGTAAACAGCCTCAAAGCTACTAGCACTGTATAATATTTGACCTGCGATATAAACTACATTATTTGAAACAGCAATTGAGGTTGCAATTTCTCCTGTAGCACCTACACCAACACGAGGTAAAACAAAAAAATCTTCATTTCTCCAATAAACCGCATCACTGCCTGATTGACCTACAGCATATACATAAGTATTTAAAGGGATTTCGGGTCTCGGTATAGGTTGACCATAAAGAAGGTTTTCAATTGGATTAAAAAAACCTGTACAGCTAATAAAAATAAATGCTAATAAAGCTATTATTAAAAAAATAAATCTTTTCATTGTTCTTTCTTTTTTCTCCTAATTTTTTATTTATTATTTATTTACACTTAAAAAGTGTATTTATCTAACAAAATAAACCACATAAGGTAATATGTCAATATATTTTTCAACTAAATATGTTGAATTATTAGCATTTTCTTAGGAATTTCACCCATTTACGTTCTTGTTCTTTAATATTCTCTACATTTAAGTTGAAAGTTATGAATGTGAAGGCAATTTTTGGGAAAAATCTAAAATATTTCCGAAAAGAGAAGAAGTTATCCCAGGAACAACTGTCTGAAAAAGTAGACATTACTGTAAAACATTTGAGTGAAGTCGAGAGAGGGATTGTATTTGCCTCATCTAGTTTAATGGAGAAATTGTCAGAAAAACTTGGTATTCCAATATTTGCGTTTTTCTTGACAGACAATGGTATTTATTATGATAACATTATGCTTGCGAGAATAGAAAAAGAAATTATTAATAATATTGAATCCACTATGGATAATATAAAAAAGCAATTTTTAATAAATCTTTAATAAATTAATATATACATTAATTTATAATAGCACATTATGATGCGGTAACAGAAACTTGCGCGGCGATGGTAACAGGAACAAAATTTACTCTTTTTTAATTAAAATCTTTACAGCTTCGATAGCTGTTTTAATCGCGTTCTCTGTATCATGGCTTCTGGGATTTTCGAGCCCCGCTTTTTCGCGTTCCTGATTCCATACAACATTTAATACGCATCCGGCTCTCGCTCCCAGAGTCTGGCTCACGATATAAAGAGTCGCGCTTTCCATTTCTGACGCGAGGCATCCGGCTTTTTTCCACGCTTCCCATTTGGCTTTTAATTCAAATCCCGCGGGCATTCTGTCCGGATAATGCTGACCGTAGAACGAATCCTTACACTGAACAATTCCGGCGTGCCATTTCAAATTGAGTTTTTTCGCGGCGTCTACAAGAGCGTTTGTAATATCAAGATTCGCGACAGCGGGAAACTCCGCGGGCACATATTCGCGGGTTGTACCTTCCTGCCTTATCGCGCCTGTCGCGATAACAATATCGCCTCCGGTCACGGGAAGCGCGATGCCTCCGCAGGTTCCGACTCTGATAAAATCGCGGACGCCTGTAGCGTAAAGTTCTTCAACTCCGATCGCGGTAGAAGGACCGCCCATTCCGGTGGAAATTACCATCACAGTTTCGCCTTCGAGCGCGCCGAGCCATGTTGTATACTCGCGGTTCTGACAATGGAACCGCGGATTTTCTATATACGAAGCGATTTTTTCTACGCGGCCCGGGTCACCCGGAAGGATCGCGTACTTCGCGCCGTGACTGCCGTCAAAACCAATGTGGTATTGTTTTTCCATATAAATATTTTAATTTATAAATTTGCTATTAACAATAGATCATTATGTTAAATTGAACCTGTTCCAAAACTCCGGTTAAAATACTTTTCAAAAAATTCAAATATTGCGTCCGTACACAGCCTTGGGAGGCTTAGATGGCAGGAATTTTCAAACGTGTTTTACTGACGAGTCTGTTCAGCGTAATAAATTTACCAGTACAGCATGAGCGCCATATTAAGTATATATCTATTGGTGGGAGCAGGCTGCGGGTAGGCAAAACTATCTTTGGCGCTCTCTGTCGGAGAGACTGGTGTTCTGTCTTATTCAAATGATGCAATAATGTTAAGTTAATTCTTTATGTAATAAAGAATTAACGCATATATGAATTTTTGAAACCAAATAAGACAGAACACCAAGGCTCGTAGATAGGCTCCGCCAAAAGTTTTGCATACACGCAGACTGTCCCGCCTATATAATATACTCGATTATGCGGTCATTTTGTATTGGCAGTTTGAAAAAATTGTTTTTTGCAATTTTGGAACAACCTCTATAAATTTGAATATAGAAACATCGCCTTTTTTATGTCATACTGCATTAATAATTTTTTCAGGAGATTGTTGTGTACAAACAGGTTGACGCGAAAGTAAATTTTCCAAAACTGGAGGAGGAAATCCTTAAATTCTGGGAAGAAAACCGGATATTCGAAAAATCCATATCGCGAAGAAAAGACGCTGACGAGTTCGTTTTTTATGACGGCCCCCCGTTCGCCACAGGTCTGCCGCATTTTGGTCATTTTGTTCCAAGCACAATAAAAGATATTATCCCGCGTTATCAGACAATGAAAGGCAAAAAAGTCGAGAGGCGGTTCGGATGGGACTGCCACGGTCTCCCGATAGAAAACCTAATCGAAAAAGAATTAAAACTTTCCTCCAAATCCGCGATCGAGGAGTACGGCATCGCCAATTTTAACGAAGCCTGCCGAGCTTCGGTTCTCCGTTATGTTAACGAATGGAAGGCTACGATTACGCGCCTTGGCAGATGGGTCGATTTTGAAAACGATTATAAAACGATGGACAGTGATTACATGGAATCGATCTGGTGGGTTATGAAATCGTTATGGGAAAAAGGACTTCTTTACGAAGGTCACTATATTCTTCCTTACTGCCCAAGATGCGCCACAGTTCTTTCAAATCATGAATTGAATCTTGGCGGATATAAGGATGTGCATGATCCCGCGATAACGGTGAAGTTCAAAATTTCCGCCGCGAAGGATCATAAGACGCCGGATGGAAATAAAATTAAAATCCCGGAAAACACATTTTTTCTGGCGTGGACAACAACGCCTTGGACGCTTCCTTCAAACCTTGCTCTAACGATGGGACCTGATATTGATTACGTATTGATAGAAGACCTCTCCAGCTCTCAATATTATATTCTCGCGGAGGCGCGGTTATCCGCGTTCTATAAAAACGAAACAGATTATAAAATCATCTGGAGTAAAAAAGGAAGTGAGCTCGCGGGCATTCAATACGAGCCGCTTTTTCCGTACTTTAAAGACACGCCCCTCGCTTTCCGCGTATTTCTTGGTGATTTTGTTACTACAGAAGACGGCGCCGGCATTGTTCACACTGCTCCCGGTTTTGGCGAAGATGACGCGCGAGTTTTAAAAGGAAGCGGAATCCCCGTTATCTGCCCTGTTGACAGCGAATGTAAATTTACGGATGAAGTGACGGACTTTAAAGGATTATTTGTTAAAGACGCTGATAAAGCGATTATCGAAAAATTAAAACAGGAAGGAAAATTATTTAAGCGCGATCAAATCCTTCACTCGTATCCGCACTGCTGGCGCTGTTCAAGCCCTCTTATTTACCGCGCCGTAGGCTCATGGTTTGTCAGCGTTGAGAAAATTAAAAATGATATGTTAGCTGCAAACAGCCTGATATATTGGGTGCCTGATCATATCAAAGAAGGAAGATTTGGCAAGTGGCTGGAAGGCGCGCGCGACTGGGCAATCAGCCGGAGCCGTTTTTGGGGCAACCCTCTTCCAATCTGGCGATGCGATTCCTGCGGAAAAACGATCTGCGTAGGCAGCCGCGCGGAACTTAAAGAGCTTTCGGGCGTTTATCCTGACGATCTTCACAAGCATTTTGTCGATAAAATTTCGATTCCCTGCTGGTGCGGAAAAACTATGTTACGCGTAAATGAGGTTCTGGACTGTTGGTTTGAATCAGGAGCGATGCCTTACGCGCAGAATCATTATCCTTTTGAAAATAAAGAATTCTTTGAAAACCATTTCCCGTCGTATTTTATCAGCGAGGGGCTTGATCAGACGCGCGGCTGGTTTTACACGCTCACAGTTCTCGCCGCGGCTCTTTTTAAAAAGCCCGCTTTTAAAAACTGCGTTGTAACCGGTCTGGTGCTAGCGGAAGACGGCAAGAAAATGAGCAAGAGCCTTCGCAATTATACTGACCCAAACGAAGTTATAAACCAGTTTGGCGCTGACGCGCTTCGGCTTTTCCTTGTGCATTCCGCGGTAGTAAAAGCTGACGATCTTCGTTACTCGGATGACGGAGTGCGAGAAGCGTTAAAAAGCATTATCATCCCGCTTTGGAACGCTTACAGTTTTTTTATCACTTACGCGAATATTGATAAAGTGACTGTAAGCGGAGCTTGCGATAATCCTGTAAACCCGCTGGACATCTGGATACTCTCAGAGGCTCAGACCCTTATCGAAAAAACCACAGACGCGCTGGACGCGTACGACTTAAGCCGCGCGATCGATCCAATTCTAAGATTTATCGATCTGTTAAATAACTGGTACATACGCAGATCGCGCCGCCGTTTTTGGCGTCCCGTCTCAGGCGATGAGCGCGGGAACGACAATGATAAACTTGAAGCGTACGGTACGTTATACGAAGCCATTAAAACTCTTATTACTGTCGCGGCTCCTTTTATGCCGTTTACAACCGACGCGATCTGGCAAAATCTAAGGCGGGAAAACGATCCTCTGTCCGTTCATCTGGCGGATTTTCCCGCGCCAAACGAAAAAAGACGCGATAAATCCCTTGAACTCCGCATGGCGTCTGTTATGTCCGCGGTTTCCATCGGAAGGTCTTTGCGCTCGCAGTACAATATTAAAATGAGGCAGCCCCTTCGCAGGGCGGAACTTGTTACGTGCGATAAAGAAGAAAAAAAATCCCTTATCCAGATGTCTGACATCATCCGCGAGGAATTAAATGTAAAAGAATTAATTTTTTCAGATAACGAGGAAGCGTTAGTCCAATACGAAGTAAAGGCTAACTTCCGCGTTCTTGGAAAAGAACTTGGAAAAGACATGAAAGCCGCCGCCGCTAAAATAGAAGAGCTCAGCCACGCGGAAATCCACAGCGTAATAGAAGGCGCGTCTTTATCAATTGACATACCGTCGGCGGACGGCGGCTTTCGAACCCTCGACATTACTTCCGAAAAGCTCGATATCCGCCGCAAAGAAAAAGCGAACCTTCGCGTGCTTAACGAAGGAACCATCACAGTAGGACTTGACACCGAAATCACAGGCGAGCTTAGGATGGAAGGCGATATCCGCGATTTGATTCGAGGCATTCAAAACGCCCGGAAAGAAATGGGTTTATCTGTAACTGATCGAATCGATTTAATCCTGTACGGAAACGATTCCCTCAAGGAAGCATGGAACCGGTTCGGCGATATTGCCGCTTCCGAAACCCTCGCTGTAAAATCCGAATGGATGAAAACAAGCGGGCAAATGCCAATAGAAGCCGGAGGCATAGGCGAGGCTTCAAACGGAGATGAAACATGGTTAGTAAAAATTGTAAAGCGTTAAGTGTCATCAATCTTTTGCGCGCTTTCGCGGTCATTTCTCTTCTTGTTACGTGCAAAACGATTCCTGTCATTCCCGCTTCGTTCATGCAGGAGGAAAAATTTGTTCCGCTTGAGAGAGGCGCTTCTGTATATCTTTTCGCGAATGTAATCGAGGCGCGTTCCATTCTTAATCTTCTGCCAATTGAAGAATTAAAGGACGAGAGGAATTCTCAGCTTTTGGATAAAACAGGAATGGCGGTCGCCGCTTTGTTCCCGGAGAACAGCGGAAAGCGTTTCCAGCTTGCCGCGTGGGGGAACTATCCAAGTTTTGGCGCCGGCTTTGCTTTTACTTTTGATAAAAACTGGAAGAACAGAAAATCTTCTTCAGGAAATTTCTGGTATTCCGAGGCAGGCAGGTTTTCTATCGCTCTGACTTCAAAACAGGTTTTCGCGGCGGCGGCGTTAAACGAAATTCCTTTGGAGCCGAGAACCGCCGCTTCTTCGCGCGCGGAAATCCCTGAAGGCTTTAACGCGTTCAGGGAGGGTTCTCCTCTTTCTAGCTGGCTCATCGATCCTGATGTAACGATTACCCGCGTTTTTCAAAACGCCGGTATTCCCATCCAAATACCTGTTCAGCAGCTTTTTATTAATATTTTTCCTTTAGAAAGCGGATATGAAGTTGTTTTAAGATTCCAGCTTGATAACGCGCAGCACGCGAGAGGCATGGCGGCGATGCTGAATGTAGCGCGTATTTTTATTTCTGAGGATTCCGGTTTAATATTCAGCGCTCTGCTTTTCGCTAACGCGCCTATTCAAAATAATAATAGCCTTGAAATCAAAACCGGCATTTTAAATGACAAGGAAATGCTCGAAGTTATTAATATGTTTTTTAAGATTTAGTTGTAACCTTACAGGTAAAAAGATGTATAGTATTTAAAACTTATATATTTTTAAGGAGCTATAATGGACATAACGCAGACAGTACCGAGAAATCCTAATTATGATGATATTTGGATAATACTAAAAGAGCTTGCCGAAAGTAATAAAGAACTTAGAGAAGATAATAAAAAACTTGTCGAAAGTAATAAGGAACTTGCCGAAGGTTATAAAGAACTAAAGGAAAGTAATAAAAGTATCAAGGAAGGTCATAAAGAACTAAAGGAAAATAATAAAGAATTTTGGGAAGGTAATAAAGAACTTAGAGAAGCGCAAAAAGAAACCGACCGGCAAATGAAGGAGACTGACCGGCAGATAAAGGAATTCAACAAGCGATTCGGGGATTTCACGAACCGTTTCGGCGAGATTGTTGAATACATGGTTGCTCCTGGACTTCAGAAAAAATTCATGGAAATAGGTTTTAATTTCCAAAGGGTTAATAACGAAAGTAAATTCACCGACAGCAATAGAAATTTTTTATTCGCTGTTGATATAATGCTGGAAAACAGCCAGAACGCGATGCTTGTGGAAGTTAAATCCAAACTTACTACAGAAGATGTAAGCGACCACGTTGAACGGCTCGAAAAAATGCGCGAATACGCCGATTCGCATAATGATAAAAGGATTTTTTACGGAGCTGTTGCTGGCGCTATAACGCCTCCAAATGTAAAAAAATTCGCTTTAAGCAAAGGCTTTTTTGTAGTTGAGCCGTCCGGGGAAACTTTTAATATTACCGCGCCTGAGAATAAACCAAGGGAATGGTAAAACATATTCGCGTTATAATTTTATTTTTTCATGGTCTTTTGTACTGTTGACCATTAAATTATATTTTGTTACTATTCCATGCGCGGGAAATCCCGCTGTATAACGCGATAAGGATACAATAATGCCTACTTATGAATATGAATGTAAAAGCTGCGGACATGATTTTGAAATCTTTCAATCGATGAAAGATCCGCCGATTAAAGAATGCCCAAAATGCGGGCAGGAGATTCGCCGCCTCATCTTCGGCGGCACCGGCGTGATATTTAAAGGCTCAGGTTTTTATGTTACCGATAAAAGCAAGTCTTCAGGTAAATCAACGGCAAATGCTGGGAAAACCGAGGCTAAAACAGAACCAAAAACGGACGCCTCTCCTTGTAACAGCTGCCCAAATAAAGACGCTTCCGATAAATGCTCAGCTTAATTTAAATAAAATGTGATTTTCTCTCGATAATATATTAATGGCGTTTAAAAGAAAGCCGCGTTTTTATTGCGATAATTGCGGTTATGAAGTCGGCAGTGAGGTAAAACAATGCCCTTATTGCTCCCGTTTTTTCGCGTCTATCCGCTGCCCTATGTGCTCATTCTCAGGTCCGGATCGAATGTTTATGAACGGCTGCCCGATGTGCGGATATTCGGCTCCGACAACTCAAGGCAAAAATACAAAAATGAAGCCGCCTCCCAAAACATATCAAAGCGCTGAACCGCTTCCATTCTGGATGTATATCGCCGGTTTTGGCGTGCTGTTCGCTTTAATCGCTCTTTTTTCATGGCTTGTTATGAATTAGAATTTTTCCCGGAACCAAACATCCTGTAAGATACTCTTTCTTCGAATGTCAATTTATTTCTTCGCTTTCCTTCGTTTTCGGGAAAGCCAATTGGCAGCACAACGCGTAAACTATAACCATTTAAAGGGGAATTTTCATATATTGAGGCATTCGTTTCCCGCGCCTTAAAACCTGGGTTTAATACTGGCGCGCCAAGCGCGGCAAGAGCTGTTTTTTGCTTTTCTTCTTCAAAATATGGGCTGTCAAGCCATAATGAGACATATCCAAGAGCAGTAGCGGCCAGCAGCATTTGCGCCGCGCTCACGCTGTAATCCTCAATCTCAAAATTATATTTTCCGGAAGTTACCGAATTATCAGTTAATAGCGCGATAGCGGCAGGAGCTGACAAAAGAATATCCGAAGGAGACGCGTCGTATAGCGGTTTTATCGCCTTTTTATCCGGCAGTATTATCAGCCGGACGCATTGGCTGTTATTTCCTGTGGGAGCGGCGAGACCCGCCTTCGCGATCAATTCAAGGTCTTCCAGCGGAACGCTGACGGGTGAAAACCTCTCTTTATGCGAGTATCTTTTTTCGATAGTTTCAAAGAATTCCATAGTTTAATTATATCACAGGTGAATGTCACCTAGTAGTCCGCGCAATGTTTCATATTATATCTAACCATTAGGGTGCAAAAATCTCATGTAAAAAACTAACCATAGAAAATCTTACATATTCTAAAAAACGCGGTTTTTTGGAGGGGAAAAAGCAGCTTCGTTTATTCGTGGCGAGGGTTTAATACCCAGCCCTTCAGGGCGTTTTTTTCGGTATTAAACCCGAGACCAATACCTTATGAGAACAACATACCTCGTCCCTTCAGGGCGAGGTTGTTGATTCGGCTAGCTTATACTTGTATCTTTCTACGTAGTGTGAACACGCCCTAACATAGGAAAACTTATTCTTAAAGACTCCAATCCGCTCCATATGCAAATAATCTGCCGTTGCGCGGAATCGCGCCTGCATCAGGCGTACTGCCTGTAGGGCGGTATTGAGAGTCCACAGTGCCTCTGGCGTTGCCGGATGACTGCATGCGTCCCTGCGCCCTTACTGGAAATGGAATTGTACCATCTAAAAAATTCCTGTCTTGTTCAATACGTACGCCGTCTTCTGTTCCGGAATATCCTATATCGTTTGTTTTTATATTCACAAATAAATTATCCGTAACACTGACAGTGCTTGCATCCGCGTTGTCTGACGGATACGCGTAAAACCCGATACCAAGATTTGAGCCGACAACTGTATTATTATAGACATTTATATTTTTTGCCCACAAGTTTACTTGTATGCCTGTACTGCCGCCGATAACAATATTATGATGAATGTCAATGTTTGAGCAGTAATTATCCGGGTATAAACCATTGCGCGGTTTTGCCATTGCTCCATTATCGCCTTTGTCACCGACTATTACAAAATTATTAAATATTTCTGTACCGCCGCCGTCAGCCATAAATGTAGAAAAAGCTCCGCTATCGTAGTTTAAAATTGAGTTGTTTTCCATGTAGTTATTGCGAATAATAATATTTTCGAAAACACCGGTAGCCCATAATGCGATATGCTGTCTTCCTGAATCGATAATGGTGTTATGCGAAATCTCGATATTTTTTGCGCCGTCCCAAACGCGCGCTCCTGAAGTTCCCAAGCCGTTATAACCTGTATCATGTACGATATTATTTGAAAAAATGTGATTTTCTCCGGCAAGCGCGATTCCGCTTGCCGCTGACGGACCGAACTCGCAGTCTATAATTTTATTATTCGAACCGCTTACAAGCATTGGCATTGACAGCTGATCTCTGATTATAGAGTATATATAGAAATGCTCGGCATATTTTACGCGGCAATTTTCAAGCGTGCTGTTTCTTGAATCTTTCATACTTACGCCGCCGCCGAAAAATGTTATGTTTTTAATTATTACATTTGAAGCGTTTTCCGCCTGAAGCGCAATATCACAGAAACTGCGAAGGGAAAGATCGCGCTCGCCGGGAGAGCCGTTCCATGGCGGGTAGAAATATAAAAGACCGGAATTGGAATCAAAGTAATATTCGCCCGGCGCGTCAAGAAGCGCTAACGCTCCTGTTATATAAAACGCGTTCCCGGGATATGGAGTATATACGTCATTTTCCGGTGTATAAGGATCTATCCGCGTCATATCTCTTGATAAAATTATATTTCTGCCATTTACTGAATGAACAAAACATGTAGACGAGAACCAGCCTGCTACCCATTCTGCTCCCGGCCATACAACTACTCTGGCTCCTGTAATGTCAGCGGGAATATTGCGGCTCGCTGTAATGATATTTTTATTAGTGCCTTTTTGAGCGACATCGCGTTTATAATCCATGATTGCAGACATAGAAGGGCCCATATTCGGGAATCTAGCTTCCACCATGGAATCTCCGTCAGCGAAAAGCTGAGGATATTCAGTGTCAATTTCATTTATATACCGGCTTATATCAGCAACATGAATATTTCCGCTATGCTGCCTCCATTGCGCGGTTATTTGGACTGTAGGCGTTATTATCACTTCAGCCCCCGGCATTGCTGTAATTGTTACAGGTTTTCCTTCCGATCCGCTTGGTATTCTGATTCTTTCATAATAAACGCCTGAGTCCACAAGAACGGTATCACCGGGTTTTACATAATAAAACGCGTGATTGATTTTTTTGAAAGGACGAGCCTGCGTTCCATCCCCATTATCCGATCCTCTGTCTGCGCTCACATAATAATTCCGTGTCCCGTCAGTATTATTTTCTCCGGCGGTTTGAAGCGCCGCGGAGGGGGCATAATCCCATGATTCAATTTTTATTTCTAAATTATCAAAATAGTATATTGAATTCTCATCGATTTTTTCTGGAGAAATCTGTAAATAAATAATGGTCTCTGTATCTGAAGGTAAAGTTCTTGTTATTGTCCCGTTCATGCGATTCCATGTTCCTGTTTGGTTATTCTCCAATAACACAGTTCCGTGTAATCTCCAGTGCAAAGCTCCGTTCTCTATTTGCGCTCCTATTCGCATAACATCAGCAGAAAGGCGTATATAAATTAGTTTCCCCCTATAATCATTAAGTGAGTATGAAAAAACATTCCAGTCACTTTCATCATCACGGCTTAATTTAATTACATCTGTTCTGTTGTCCCCGGGAATATTAATAATTTCATAATTAGCCGCGCATGATATAAATCCATTTATATGCATGTCATTGCTGACTTTTCTCACATTTTCTTCCAGAACGCTTGTCCTTGGCCCTGGCGCTGCATCCCTGGAAGAACTGATTTGATTGCTTTGACAGCTCATGATTAATACAACCGTAAACAACAATATTGGCGTTAAATTAATAATTTTTCTCATAAATTCATCCCTAATTGAATATTTTTTCAATGGCCAACCTGTGGTCAGCCGGAATTTCTACAGTCTGTGTAACAGCCATAGGGCAAAGATAGCATTAAAATCAAATTTGAACAAGAATTTATACTATTGCTCGATTATTCATAAGACATAGCTTTTTATTCGTGGCGAAGGGTTTAATACCTGAGAGCTCGCTTCGCGAGATCACTTCAGGGCGAGGTTGTTATATCCCTTTTATTCTGCTATGTTAACCGCATGACTATTACGCAAACCGTAGAAATTCCGGCGGAAGGTCTGCGTACAATTGAAGTTCCCCGCGAAGTTCCTGCCGGGAAGGTAATTCTCACTTTTACTCCGGTTGCGGAATTAAACATGATTGACTTTAAAGATGCCTCAAAAGAGGAGGTGTCCGCTGCTGGCGCTAAAATAATTGATAAACATATTTCCGCATTTAAGGCATTAGAAGAACTTGTAAAATAAGTCAAAAGCTAATTATTTATTCCTTTTCCTTTCTATGTGAAACCTGATAAATAATCTGACAGAGGCGGTGCAAGCCGATATGAGAAAACATTTCCGGGATTCCCTGCGTATGGAGACCAGCAAATAAAACAATAACAATTAGCTCGAATAAAATACCGCGTTAAAATACGCAAATCTTTCTTTTATTACTCTCCGTTTTCGGATTATTTTAACGTGGTGGGCTCCGAAGCAGGTTCCTCCGGAGTTTTCACATAGCGGATAGCGCCGTTTCTGTTAGAATTTGTTATAAGTTTTCTCAGCAAGAAGAAAGCGGCTATAGAAATTTATTAAATTTTTACCTTAACCTCTTGACACATTTTTTATTATTTGATAGATTGTAACTTCACCCCTTTATTTTTCTTAAGGGGCAAAGGAGACAGTCTAAGACTGTGTCCTTACATGAAGCTTGTAGACAAGTTTAGGAGTTTTTGAGGAATGCCAACTATTAACCAATTGGTTCGTTCTGGACGGCAAAAGATCACATCCAAAACGAAATCCCCAGCGTTAAAATCCTGTCCGCAGAAAAGGGGAGTTTGTACCCGCGTAATGACTGTAACACCCAAAAAACCTAATTCAGCGTTAAGAAAAGTCGCCCGCGTGCGTCTTTCACACGGAACCGAAGTAACAGCTTATATTCCGGGGATCGGTCACAATTTACAGGAACATTCAGTAGTATTGGTCAGGGGAGGGCGCGTAAAAGACCTCCCCGGCGTACGTTATCATATTGTCCGAGGCGCGAAAGACACATTAGGCGTAGCGGATCGGAAACGAGGCCGTTCTAAATACGGCGCGAAAAGGCCAAAGGCATAGGTTAGGAGCATGGGAAGGAAGAAAAAATCAATCGACCGCGGTATTTTGCCTGATCCAAAATATAACAGCGTTGTTGTTTCAAAGTTTGTAAACAGGATGATGTGGGAAGGCAAGAGGTCGCTCGGTCTTCGCATTGTTCATGACGCGCTTGGAATTTTAGGGTCAAAAGTTGATAAAGAACCACTTGAAGTTTTTTTAAAAGCTTTAGATAATGTAAAACCGGTGATAGAAGTTAAGTCGCGGCGCGTCGGAGGCGCGACATATCAGGTTCCTGTCGAGATACGGGAAACAAGACGCGAGGCTTTATGTATGCGCTGGATAATAAACGCGGCGCGCGCCCGATCCGGAAAAGGAATGGGAGACAGGCTTGCCGCTGAGCTTTTAGACGCGTATAATAATACCGGGACCGCTTTCAAGAAGAAAGAGGATACGCATAAAATGGCGGAAGCCAATAAGGCGTTCGCGCATTATAGATGGTAAATACAACGCCTGCGGTGTTTCGCTTTTAAATGTTTCGCTTAGCGAAACTTAAAGGCTTAATGTACGCTAGGTTTAATATAGAGTCGTTAGATTGCTTGATTAATATTAAGTGGTCAGGCCAAACCGATCGTGCCGGCAGTTTGTCGCGGCATGAGACAGGTGGAACGATGTGGATATTGCTGGAAGACGCGCTTAAAATGCGCCGCCGCTGATTTTCCGCGACAAGCAAAGCTTGTAACATGCGCAGCTTGTAACATTCGTTTCCCTTCGCGCTGTATTATTCTAAACTGATGTTTAGAAATATATATTTTTGTTTATTGGTACGGTAGTTAAGACTGTCTGTACGGCGAAAAAATAACTAGTGTTCATTAAGGAGGACACAAATGGCGAAGGATAAATTTATCAGAGAAAAGATCCACATGAATGTCGGAACGATTGGCCATGTCGATCACGGCAAGACCACTCTTTCCGCGGCTATTACCATGCATTGCGCCAGAAAATTTGGTGACAAGGTAATGAGTTATGATGAAATTGACAATGCTCCAGAGGAAAAAGCCCGCGGTATTACAATTAATACCAGGCATCTTGAGTATCGCTCGGACAAAAGGCATTACGCGCACATTGACTGTCCGGGACACGCAGACTATATCAAAAACATGATCACAGGCGCCGCGCAGATGGACGGAGCGATACTTGTAGTATCAGCCCCGGACTCGGTTATGCCTCAGACAAGAGAGCATATCATTTTAGCGCGTCAGGTAGGCGTACCTAACATGATCGTCTTTCTTAACAAGATCGATCTTCTTGACGACCCTGATCTTGTTGAGCTTGTCGAAGAGGAAGTAAAGGACGTTCTTACAGCTAACGGATTCCCCGGCGATAAAACCCCGATTATTAAAGGCGCGGCGTTTAAGGCGATGTCCGAACCTGATAATCCGGAAGCGACAAAATGTATCGACGAGCTTCTTCACGCGATGGACTCGTATTTCCCCGATCCGGAACGCGATTCGGACAAACCGTTTATTATGCCAATCGAAGACGTATTTACAATTCAGGGACGCGGAACAGTCGTAACGGGAAAAGTAGAACGCGGCGTTCTTAAACTCAACGAAGAAGTGGAAATTGTCGGTATCAAGCCAACAAAGAAAACAGTTATCACCGGCATTGAAATGTTCAATAAGCTGCTTGACGACGCTCAGGCAGGCGATAATGTCGGCACTCTTCTCCGCGGCATCGATAAGAAAGAAGTTGAACGCGGACAGGTACTCGCCAAGCCCGGTTCAATTAAGCCATTCAGCAAATTTAAAGGTCAGATTTATTGTTTATCAAAAGAGGAAGGCGGACGTCACAGCCCGTTCTTCACAGGATACAGACCTCAGTTCTATTTCCGTACAACGGATATCACAGGAACTGTAAAACTCGCTGAAGGCAAAGAAATGGTAATGCCCGGCGATAATACGGAAATTATCGGCGAGTTGATCCACCCGATCGCGATGGAAAAAGGACTTCGTTTCGCTATCCGCGAAGGCGGAAAAACCGTAGCTTCCGGTCAGGTCACAGAAATTTTAGAGTAAGATTCCGGCGCTTGGTTATGTGAAGATATTATTCGCGTAAACGCGGATGATTTTTTACTGCCTCGCGCTGAGTGTTGGAGGAATGATGGCAAAGGATGCAATCCGCGTACGCTTGCGCGGTTTTGATGTCGAATTAATTGATCAAAGCGCGAAATCAATCGCTATGGCTGTAAGAAAAGCTGGCGCGAAGGTTACGGGACCGATTCCGCTGCCGACAAGAATTAACAAGGTGACGGTATTACGTTCACCGCATGTAAATAAAAAGAGCCGCGAGCAATTTGAAATGCGGACTCATAAAAGGTTAATCGATATTATTAACCCTTCAGCGGAAGTTATGGATTCTTTAATGAAACTTGAGCTTCCCGCCGGCGTTGATGTAGAGATTAAACAGTAATCCAGCGCCTAGTTTAATGTAGGATGACTGTTGTAACGATTTTATTTTAATAGGTGCTGGAGGAGTGCCGCGATGTTAGGGCTGTATGCCAGAAAAGTTGGAATGACTCAGGTTTTTGACGAGTCGGGGAATTTGATGCCGGTATCGGTTTTACGAATAGACCCTAATGTTGTCATCGCCACAAAAACCAAAGAAGCGGACGGATACGCCGCTGTTGTAATCGGTATAGACGACGCGAAGAAAAATCGTCTGACAAAAGCCTGCGCGGGGCAGTTTCCGGAAAGCATTCCGCCAAAGAAAAAAATCCGCGAGCTTCGCGATTTTGATAAAGAAGTCGCGGTAGGCGATTCTCTTGGCATCGAGGTTTTGGAAGGCATCCGGTATGTTGATGTATCGGGCGTTTCAAAAGGCAAAGGCTTTCAGGGCGTTGTAAAACGATACGGATTCGGCGGAGGCCGTAAAACCCACGGTTCAAAATTTCACCGCGAGCCTGGTTCTACAGGACAGAATACATATCCCGCGAGAACTTTTAAAAACAGAAAGTTACCCGGGCGGATGGGACGCGAGAGAGTGACTGTGTTAAGTCTTAAAGTTGTAAAAACAGATACTGAAAAAAAACTTATTCTGATTAAAGGCGCCGTTCCCGGTATCAATAAAGGTTTGGTATTTGTACGCTCCGCGGTAAAGAAGGGACGGTAGGCTATGGATGTAAAAGTATATTCAAAAGAAGGCAAGGAAATCAGAACCATCAGCCTGGATGATAATGTTTTTGGTATTCCCGTTAACGATGATTTAATCTGGTACGCTATAAATAATGAGCTTGCCAACAGAAGGCAAGGAAACGCCAGCACGAAAGGAAGAGCTGAGGTTCACGGTTCTAACGCGCGGCCTTATAAACAGAAAGGCACAGGACGCGCGAGAAGAGGCGATAAAAAGTCTCCGATACTCGTAGGCGGCGGCATAACTTTTGGTCCAAAGCCGCGCGACTTTTCCTATTCAATGCCAAAGAAAGCCAAAAGACAAGCGTTAAAATCAATCCTCAGCTTAAAAGCGCAAAGCGATACCTTAAAGATTATTGAGGATTTTTCTGTTGAATCAGGAAAAACAAAAGACTTGGCTTCGATATTAAACAATTTTGAAAGCGATGTGCGCACCATTTTAATCCTAAAAGACGATGATTCAAAAATTAAACGCGCCGCCGCGAATATTCCGTGGTTAAAATATCTTTCATATAACCGTTTACAGGCGCATGAGCTTTTTTACGGCCGTCAGGTTTTAATGCTGGAAACAGCCGCGAAAAACTTGAGCGAGTTTTATAGCGCTGATGAATTACCTAAAGTATCATCCAAGGAGGCCGTTCAATGATTTCTTACGAAGATATTTTAATAGAACCGGTGCTTTCAGAAAAATCAAACCAGATGCGCGAAGAGGGAAAGTATGTTTTTAAAGTCGCTCAGTCGGCTAATAAAACGCAAATCAAAGAAGCGGTGCGCAGATTATTTAATGTAAATCCGATTTCATGCACAACAATGGTAGTCGGCGGTAAACCAAAAAGGCTTCGCTACCGCAAGGGATATACTTCCACATGGAAGAAGGCGATTGTACGGCTTCCCAAAGATGAAAAGATCGCGATCTTCGAGGGAGTATAAGGTAATCGAGTATGAGTATCAAAAAATATAAACCGATAACGCCGGGCATGAGGCAGTATACAAGCCTTGATTATTCGGATTTGACTAAAAATAAAAAACCGGAAAAAAACCTTACAAGCGGAAAAAAATCCGGTTCAGGTCGCGATTCATTTGGGCGTATCAGCGTTCGTCATAAAGGCGGCGGACATAAACGTAAATACAGAGAAATTGATTTTAAACGCGACAAGATCGGCGTTCAGGGCGTAGTCGCCGCGGTTGAATATGATCCAAATCGCAGCGCGAACATCGCTCTTATTAATTATAAAGACGGCGAGAAACGCTACATTGTGGCTCCCAAAGGATTAAAAAAAGGGCAGACGGTTTTATCCGGTCCTTCAGCTCCGATTGAATCAGGCAACGCTCTTCCGTTAGAAAATATTCCGTTAGGTTTTAATGTTTACAATATAGAGCTAACGCTGGGTAAAGGCGGTCAAATGGTACGATCTGCGGGAACCGGGGCACTTATCGCCGCGAAAGAAGGAGATTATGTAACTGTCAAGCTTCCTTCAGGCGAGATGAGAATGGTATTTAAAAAATGTTATGCGACAATCGGCAATGTCGGCAACGAAGATCATATGAACACGAATATGGGTAAAGCGGGCCGCAAGCGCTGGAAGGGTATAAGACCCACAGTCCGCGGTATGGCTATGAACCCTGTCGATCATCCGCACGGCGGAGGTGAAGGAAGAAACAAGGGTATTCACCCTGTAACCCCCTGGGGGCAGCCCACCAAGGGATACAAGACCCGCAAAAAACATAAACCTTCTTCAAGGTTTATAGTAAGCCGGGGCAAAAAGAAGTAGGAAGGGAGTATGTCAAGATCAGTAAAGAAGGGTCCTTTTATCGAAAAGAGCCTTTATAAGAAAGTGCTGGAACTGAGTAAGTCAGGAGAGAGAAAACAAATTAAAACTTATTCCCGCTGCTCAACAATTATTCCCGAAATGGTAGGCGGAACAATTTCCGTTTACAACGGTAAAACATGGATACCTGTGTATATTACAGAGAACCTTGTAGGTCATAAACTGGGCGAATTTTCGCCGACACGGATTTTCCGCGGACATGCCGGTTCCGATAAAAAATCCGGAGGAAAGTAGGCGCATTTATGAAAGAAGAAAAAAGTGGCTATAAAGCAATAAGTAAGTTCCTTATAGGATCGCCTTATAAAATCAGGCCGGTCGCGGATCTTGTGCGGCGCCAAACATATCCGGAAGCTATTTCCATTTTGGAAAATATGCCTCATAAGGGCGCTAAATTAATCCGCAAGACTGTAAAGTCCGCGGCAAGCAACGCGTTACAGGATAATAAAAAACTCGATGAAGATATGCTCTTTGTAAAAGAGATTTATATAGACGATGGTCCGCGCCTAAAAAGAATATGGTTTCGCGGAAGGGGAAGGGCGGATATGCAGTTAAAGAGAATGTGTCATATAACTGTAATTATCGACGAAACAGGAAAAACGGCGAATATGAACAGTAAAAAGACAGAGACCTCAAAAAAGGCGGCTAAATAATGGGACAGAAAGTAAACCCGACAGGGCTGCGAATCGGTATTAATAAAACATGGGGTTCGCGCTGGTATGTTGATCCAAAAGAGTATGTAGACGCTCTTCATGAGGATCTTTATCTGCGTAAACTTATTATGGATATGCCTGAAACAAAAGGCGCCGATATCGCGGAGCTTGAAATTATCCGTCATCCTCAGCGAATTACAATTACGATTCATACTGCCCGTCCAGGCGTTATCATCGGCGTTAAGGGCGCCAACATCGAGAAGATCGGCAATGATTTACAGAAAAAAGTTAACAAAAAAGTTCAGATAAAAATTAAAGAAGTCAGAAACGCTGATAATAACGCGCAGATAATTGCGCAGAATATTTCCCGCCAGCTTTTAGCGCGTTCCTCTTTCAGGCGCACAATGAAGCAGGCGATCACAAACGCGATTAAGAAAGGAAACGCGCAGGGCGTTAAAGTCAGGCTTTCAGGGCGTCTTGGAGGCGCGGAAATGTCGCGCACCGAAGAAGCCAAAGAAGGACGCATCCCTCTTCATACATTGCGCGCGGATATTGATTACGGGTTCGCCGAAGCTCACACTCCTTTTGGATCAATCGGAGTTAAGGTTTGGGTTTATAACGGCATGAAATACGGCAAGGAACAGAAAGAAGACGCGGGCGCTCTTGTGCGTAAACGACGCGAACGCGCGCCGGCGAGGGGATAATATGAAAACGCGTTTCATGTACGATTTAATACGCGGCGTTCGCGCCGTACGGGATAGAGGTTAGGTAAGTATGCAAAGTCCAAAACGTGTAAAACGCCGAAAAGTGCAAAGAGGCAATATGCCTGGAAACGCCACAAGGTGCAACAGCGTTGTATTTGGCGATTACGCTCTTGTCGCGATGGACAGGATGTGGATCACAAACAGGCAGATAGAAGCAGCCCGCGTCGCCATCAACCGTCATGTAAAACGCGGCGGGAAAATGTGGATACGTATCTTTTGCGATAAACCTTTTTCAAAGAAACCCGCCGAAACGCGCATGGGTAAAGGAAAAGGCGCTCCTGAATACTGGGTGGCGGTCGTAAAACCGGGAACAGTGATGTTTGAGCTAGGCGGCGGTATCGCGCGCAATCTCGCGGAAGAAGCGATGGCGCTAGCCGGATCTAAACTGCCGATTAAAACAAAATTTGTCGCCCGTGCGGAAATGGAATTGGGGGCGTAATGAAAAACACATTCAAGAATCTATCTTACGCCGAGCTTAAGGTTAAGCGGGATGAACTTAAAAAGAAGTATATGGAATTTCGTTTTAAAGTTGTTGTCGGTCATGTGGACAACCCTTTGCAGAAACGTACGATGCGCCGTCAAATCGCGCGCCTTAATACCTTAATCCATCAGCATGAATTAAACATGAAAAAGCAAAACGCGTCGCCTGTTAAGGAGGCAAATTAATGCCTGTGAATACAACGGAAAAAACCGCGAAAAATAAAAGCGGTAAAAAAGAATTTATCGGATTAGTTAAAAGCGACAAGATGGAAAAATCAATTGTGGTTTCGATCGAGACGTTAGCCCTCCATCCTCTGTATAAAAAATATGTCAAGCGAACAAAAAAAATTAAAGCGCATGACGAAAAGAACGACGCCAAACAAGGCGATCGTGTCCGGGTGATTGAATGCAGGCCTATAAGCAAGGAAAAATGCTGGAAGCTTGTGGAAATTATAGAACGCGCCAAATAAGGAGAGAAAGAAAATGATTCAAGTGGAAACTTTCCTGAATGTGGCGGATAATTCAGGCGCTAAAAAAGCCCAGTGCATAAAAGTGCTTGGCGGCACTAAGCGCAGATACGCGGGGATCGGCGATATTATCGTTATCGCGGTAAAGGAAGCTCTGCCGACATCGGCGATCAAAAAAGGCGCTGTAGAAAAAGCGGTTATTGTCAGGACGAGCAAGGAATACTGCCGCCCGGACGGAACTTATATCAGATTTGACGATAACGCGTGCGTTATTATTGACGCTGCGTTAAACCCAAAGGGCAAGCGTATTTTCGGGCCGGTGGCGCGGGAATTAAGGGAAAAAAGCGAATTTATGAAAATCGTGTCCCTTGCTCCGGAAGTATTATAGCAAAGGGTTATTGAGGAGATTGACATGGCAGAAGCAGTACATAAATTCAAATTAAAAAAAGAAGATACTGTCGAAGTTATCGCGGGAAAAGATAAAGGAAAACGCGGACGCGTTTTAAAAATTCTGCGCGAAAGCGACAGAATTATGGTCGAGGGAGTTAACATCGTCAAGAAAGCGCAGAAAAAAAGAAAGCAAAATGACCGCGGCGGCATCGTCGAAATAGAAGCGGCTATTCATTCATCAAATCTTATGATCGTCTGCAAAAAATGCGGACCTACGCGGATTGGCTGTAAAATTGACGGCGATAAAAAAGCGCGAGTATGCAGAAAATGCGGGGAGACATTATAATGGCAGCGGAAAAAACATCAGCGAAAGCGGCGGCTACAGAATCAAAAGTTCCAAAGGATTATGTTCCGCGGCTTAAAAAGATATATAAGGAGCAGATCGCTCCTGAGATGCAGAAAGAGTATAACTATAAGTCAAATATGCAGATACCAAAACTTGAAAAAGTTATTGTAAGTATGGGTGTCGGTGAAGCTCTGCAGAATAAAAAGCTTTTGGACGCCGCGGTTGACACGCTGACTCAGATAACAGGGCAGAAAGCGGTAAAGACAAAGGCCAGAAAGAGCATAGCGAACTTTAAAATCAGGGCGGGGCAGGAAATCGGAGCGAAAGTGACTCTTCGGGGCGCTGTTATGTATGAGTTTTTTGACAGGCTTGTAAATGTCGCTCTCCCCCGCGTTAAGGACTTTCACGGTATTAATCAGAACGCGTTTGACGGTCACGGAAATTATTCGCTCGGGATTCAGGAACAAATTATTTTCCCGGAGATTGATTTTGATAAAATTGAAAAAGTAGCGGGTTTGAATGTCGCTATTGTTACGACAGCGAAAACAGACGCTGAAGCCAAAGCATTCCTTTCAAAATTCGGAATGCCTTTCAGAAAATAGAAACTGCCCTCGGACAAGGGCATAATTTAAGGAGTAAAAATGGCACGAAAAGCAATGATAATAAAAGCGCGGCGAACTCCAAAGTATAAGACAAGGAAAGTCAACCGCTGCAGGATATGCGGAAGACCAAGAGGTTTTCTGCGGAAATATGAAATGTGCCGTCTTTGCTTTCGGAAACTCGCGAGCGAAGGTATGATTCCCGGCGTTACAAAATCAAGTTGGTAGGAGATTAGGATGAGCGTATCAGATCCAGT
>JGI24695J34938_10000757_pt1 | contig 30318 bp, 26 predicted proteins | sample TergutCo191P3_FD_34938 | JGI IMG/M metagenome (IMG submission 34938)
GCAGGTATCGAAGTGGTACCCTCAGGCTCCATCCTTTTAGATGAAGCGCTTGGAATCGGCGGCTATCCGCGCGGGCGAATAATCGAGATTTACGGTCCTGAATCCTCGGGTAAAACAACCTTGGCGCTTCACGCAATTGCCGAGGCGCAAAAACTCGGCGGAAACGCGGCATTCATCGACGCAGAGCACGCGCTGGACCCTGTTTACGCAAAAAATTTAGGCGTAAACATCGATGAACTCTGGGTCTCTCAGCCTGACAACGGCGAGCAGGCAATGGAAATCACGGAAAGTCTTGTTCGCTCAGGCGCTGTTGACGTAATCGTTGTAGACTCGGTTGCGGCGCTTACCCCGCAGTCAGAAATTGAAGGCGAAATGGGTGACGCTCAAATGGGCGCACAAGCGCGTCTTATGAGTCAGGCGCTGCGTAAACTCACGGCGACAATCGGAAAATCGCGCACAATTTTAATCTTTATAAATCAAATCCGCATGAAAATCGGCGTCTTCTTCGGAAACCCCGAAACCACAACAGGCGGAAACGCGCTTAAATTCTATTCGTCCGTAAGACTGGAAGTGCGTAAAACAGAAACAATCGAAGTCTCTAAAGACGCGGATGCAATCGGTAACAGGGTGCGCGTAAAAGTTGTAAAAAACAAAGTCGCTCCGCCTTTTAGAAAAACCGAAATCGAGCTTATGTTCGGCAAGGGAATTTCTGCCATCGGAAGCATTTTAGACTGCGCGGTAAAATACGAAATAATCAAAAAGAGCGGAGCATGGTATTCGTATAACGACGAAAAAATAGGGCAGGGTAAGGAAAATACGCGCGAGTATTTAGAACAGCGCCCGGATTTTGCAAAAGAACTTGAACTAAAACTTCGTCAGCAAATTTTTCCGGGAAGGGATTTTCCGTATTTAAAACCTGCGGCAGCAGAAAAACCCGCAAAAAAAGCAAAAGCTGATAAAGAGGAAACCAAGGATGAGCTGCAAGAGGATAATAATGGGTAAGGAAAATAACTAATTAAGCAAACAAAGATTTACACGGGTTAATCGTATTAATTCGTGTAAATCCGTGGATTAGCTTTCCTTCTTCCAAAGAAAGCTTTTTAAAATCTCCATCCCATGCCAAGACTTACCTGAAAACCGCCGACAAGATAATTTCTTATTAAAAATGTGCTGTCATAATCTAAATTGCTGACATCAGGAACAAACCTTCGCTCTCCTATAGCGGCAGTGTAACCTAATGACGGTTCCATTATAAATCCTCCGGGTTTATTCTTTCCAAAATCTATCCGCCACCCAAGCCTTGGTCCAAAAACAAAAAAGTTGTAATTACCATAATCTGTTAAACCGAAATATGCATATCCTAGCATTCCGCTGACATAAAATGCGCTTGCGGATGGATAAAATCTAAAATGTCCTTCTCCCGAGAGAGACAGCATTTCGCCGCTGTATCGTATATATTTTATATTGAATCTTGCCGCCGCAGACAGCCTGTATGTCAGTTGGTATTCATATTGCAAAGCGGAAAGGAACACAATATTGTTTACTGTATAATCATAAAAATAAGCCATTATAAACATGGAAATTCCTGTGGATAAGACATCGAGAGTGATTGTGTGTCTCAATATTTCTTCATCGGCAAATGCCGCTGAGCTCGCAATCAATAGAAATATCAGGATTAAGGCTGTTTTTTTGATCATATTAAATCTCCCTAATTATCTAATATACCACAAAAGAGGTTTTTTTTCAATGACTTCCTTAAATATGCCGTTTCTGGTATATTTGTGTAAATGGAAACCAAACCCGATCCGCGCAGTTTTAAACTCAGCGAGTTTGAAGGGCCTTTAGACCTTTTGCTGTACATGATCCGTAAAAACGAGATTAATATATACGATATTCCCATTGCCCAGATAACAGAGCAGTATATCGGTTACATTCGCGCTATCGATACCATGGACTTGGAAGACCTTACGGCGTTTCATGCGATGGCGGCAACCTTGCTCTATATTAAAAGCAGAACGCTTTTACCTGTAGAAATGGACGACGAATTCGGCGAAGACCCAAGAGCGGAACTTGTTGACCGCCTTATCGAATATCAAAAATTTAAAAAGCTGTCCGAGCTTATGGTAGAAAAAGAAAAAGAAAATGAATGGATGATCGAGCGAAAACGGCTTCAGCATAATCTGCCTTTTTCTGATGATGACATTTGGGAAAAGGTCGATATCTGGGATCTTGTAAAAACTTTTTCTACGCTTACTGTAAATATTCCGGCAGAAAGAATAATTGACCTTTACGAGGAAATTACTGTAAACGAAAAAACAACGCTCCTTTTTGAATATTTAGAAAATAAGGGAGAATGCCGGTTTACAGAACTTATAAAACGCGCAGGAGCTTTAGACGTAGTGTGCGCATTTTTAGCAGTGCTGGAAGCCGCTAAAATGAGGCTTATTGTGATATTTCAGCACCGTCTCTTTGGTGATATTCTTATTAGGGGCAAGGAGAATAATTCGTGACAGACAATATAGAAAAAGAAACCGCGCTTGTAGAAGCCGTTTTATACATGGAAGGCGATCCAATCGATGAAGGAACAATCATGCGCATTTGCGGTCTTTCCAAGGAAACGGTAACCGCCGCGCTGGATAATTTAAGCGAACGATACGAATCTATCGACTGCGGTTTTGAAATTTCGCGTATCGGAGGCGGAATTACCATTTCTGTAAAGCGCGAATTATGGGATAATTTAAAAGAGCGTTACGGCAAAAAAAACGAAGCGAAAATTTCACGCGCTGCCATGGAAACGCTTGCGATTGTCGCATATTCTCAGCCAATTACACGCGCAGAAATAGAAAAAATTCGCGGCGTTTCTGCGGATAACATGATACGCCTCCTTATAGAAAAAGGCTTTGTAAAAGAAGCGGGAAAAAAGGACATCCCCGGCCGTCCTGTCATGTACGGCACAACAAAAGAATTTTTAAAACAATTCCATTTAAGCTCGATAGCGGAACTTCCAAAACTTGGAGAAATTGACGCTGAAAGATTCGAGCTAGAGGGAGAAAAATATTAGGTTACAGGTTTATCTTTCCCATGCGGGGATTGCGTCAAGACGGGCGGCGGAAGACATAATCGCCTGCGGCAGAGTTTCTGTAAATGGCGTAACGGTCAAAGCTATGGGCAGTAAAGTGCAGGACGGCGACACTGTTCTCCTTGACGGCAAGCCTGTTAACTTGGAAACTAAAAAGCTGTATTTTGCATTAAATAAACCGCCCGGCTATATTTGCAGTTCAAGTGACCCGCAAGATCGTCCTTTGGCATTAAGTCTTTTGCCGCCTGTAACAGAACGTCTTTACAATATAGGGCGGCTTGATTTTCAATCATGCGGTTTAATTTTTTTTACAAACGACGGAAAATTTGCAAATCAGCTTAGCCACCCAAGAAATGAGCTTGAAAAAGAATATATAGTAGAGGCGACAGGCGTTATACAGGACGAAGTAGCGGACGCATTTTTATCGGGTATAACTGTCGAAGGCGTTTTTTACAAGGCAAAACTCGCCGAAAAAACAGGCAGAAAGAGCCTTCGTATTATTTTAATCGAAGGCAAAAACAGGGAAATCCGCAGGGTCTTCTCGCATTTTCATCTGCATCCCAGCCTGCTTCGAAGAATACGCATAGGCTCCGTTCACTTAGGAGACCTCCCTCAGGGAAACTCAAGACCATTAACAAACAAGGAGATAAATACATTATACACGGATTAACACGGATTAACACGAATTTTTTTGTGAAAATCTGTGTAAATTCGTGGACAAATATATAATGCTTTTAAGGAGGATTTATGGTAATTGCGATTGATGGGCCTGCGGGGTCAGGGAAAAGCACTATAGCAAAAATGCTTGCGGAGAAACAGGGGTTTACCTATATTAATTCAGGCAGACTTTACAGAGCAATAACGCTTGGCTGCCTCAGGGCAAAAATCGATATAAAAGACAGCGAAAAAGTGATTGAATTCGCCAAAAACATCGATATCGGGTATGAAAATAACGCGCTATACCTTAACGGCGAGGAAGTCTCCAAGCACCTTCATACAGACGAAATTGACCGTAACTCTTCGCCGCTTTCCGCAATTGTCCCTGTAAGGCACATAGTAAACGAACTGGTTCATTCACTTGCAAAAGGACGCAATATCGTCGTAGAGGGCAGGGACATGACCACAGTCGTTTTCCCCAATGCCGAGCACAGGTTCTATCTTGACGCTTCTGCCGATTCAAGGGCAAAAAGGCGTTTCGAGCAGGGAACATCGAATTTGTCTTTAGAAGAGATAAAAACCGCTATTTTAGAGAGGGATGAAATCGATAAAAATAAAGTCGAGGGCAGCTTAAAAATCGCACCCGGCGTGCAATATTTAGACACTAGTGACTTGACCATTGTTCAAGTTTATGACAAATTAAAAGAGTATATAGACTAATTTATAAGGAAAGAAGATGGCAGATAGGGAAGTGCGCAGGGACACAAGTCCTACGGACACTGGTCCGGCAAAAGACGGAGAGAACATTCAAACCCAGTTACAGGAAGAATACCTGAAGTCGCTTGAGCAGCTTGAAGAAGGTCAGCTCATAGAAGGCAAGGTTATCCAGGTTACCCAGGATCAGGTATTTATCGACGTAGGCTACAAATCGGAAGGTAAAATTCCGATTCAGGAATTTACAGAAATTCCAAAAATAGGAGACTCTGTTTCTGTTATCCTTATTGCAAAGGAAAACAAATACGGAGAAGTAATTGTTTCTAAACAAAAAGCCGACGCTAAACTTTTCTGGAAAAATCTGCGTCAGGCATTTGCAGATAAAAAAGCTGTCGATGGAAAAGTCGAAAAACAGGTTAAGGGCGGTTTCGATGTAAACCTGGGAGCAGGCGTTCATGCGTTCCTTCCTGTAAGTCAGGCAGATGTCACCAAACTTGATAAGCCCGAAAAAATCATTGGTCTTAAAATTCAAGTTTATGTCGAGCGTCTTTATTCCGACGGAAAAATAAATATCGTTGTTAACAGAAGAAAATTCATGGAAGAAAATCTTGACACCAAACGAAAAGATTTCTTCGAGAACACGCCGATTGGAACAGACGTTACGGGCACTGTAAAAAGTTTTACGTCTTTCGGCGCATTCATAGACCTTGGCGGTTTTGACGGACTTTTACACATTAACGACATGAGCTGGGGACACGTTACGCGCCCAAAAGACTTTGTAAAAAAAGGTCAGGAAATAAAATTAAAAGTTATTAGAATCGATCGTCAGGAAAAAAGAATCAATCTTTCCTTAAAACATTATTCTGATGATCCTTGGGTACACTTCGAAGAAAAATACCATGTAAACGATATCGTAAAAGGAAAGGTAACAAAGCTTACGGATTTTGGCGCGTTTATCGAGCTTGAAGAAGGCATCGAAGGACTTGCGCACATATCGGAATTTTCGTGGTTAAAGAAAGTTCAAAAGCCGCAGGATATGCTAAAGGCAGGCGACTTGGTCGAATGTATGATCCTGGGTTACGATCTTCAGGCAGGACGCGTATCGCTTGGACTTAAACAGGTTCAGGAAAATCCATGGGAAGCAATCGAGAAAAAATACGAAGTCGGTTCAAGAATTTCGCGCAAAGTTGTCAAGGTTACAAATGCAGGCGCGTTTATCGAGCTTGAAGAAGGCATCGACGGGTTCCTTCATGCAGATGACATGTCATGGACAAGAAAGGGTAAAAATTTCGGTCTTAGCGCAGGTCAAGAAATTGAAGTTATGGTAATTTCCATCGATGCGGAAAGCAGAAACATTAAGCTTGGAATCAAACAGCTTTCAGAAGATCCATGGAAGGATTTTAACGATAATTATAAACCGGGTTCTCCTGTAGAAGGCGAAATTGCGTCCATCACCGATTTTGGATTGTTTTTGCGTATCCCCGGCGGCATCGAAGGGCTTATTCACAAGACAAATCTTATTGAAAACCGCGATGAAGACCCGGATGAAGCGCTTAAGAAATACAAAGTAGGCGACAAGTTAAAAGCCGTTGTTCTTGAAGTTCATGGCGATAAACAAAAGGTTGCTTTCTCTCTTCGTGATTATCAGAAGAAAGTGCAAAGGGAAGAAATTTCCCGTTATATGACAGGTGAAGAATCCTCCGATTCTACATATACTCTTGGAGCTATCCTCAAATCAAAGAACTCATCATCTGAGGATTGATAAGGGACGGCCATGCTGTCGAAGATCGATGTAAATAAATTCCATACTCTAATAGAGATTAACGCTCTTATAAATTCAAATTATAAGGACATTAACAGTCTTTTAACGCGGATTATGGAATCTGCAACGCGCCTTTCCGGAGCCGAGGCTTCGTCTCTTTTATTAATGGATAAAGAAAAAAATACACTTTCTTTTGAAGTTGCGCTAGGTTCCAAAGGGGCAGAGGTTCAAAAATATACGGTAAAACTTGGAGAGGGTATTGCAGGCTGGGTTGCTCAAAAGAACAAATCGCTTATTGTAAATGACGTTCAAAATGACAAACGTCATTTAAGTTCCATTGGCGAAGAGATTAATTATAAATCAAAAACAATCATGGCAGTTCCCATGAGGATCAAAGATGACTGCATTGGCGTTTTAGAAGTAATCAATAAAAAAGAAGAAGAAGGCTTTACCCAGGAAGATATCGAGTGGCTTGAGATTTTTGCAAATCAGGCTGCCATATCGATTGTAAACGCAAGACATATCGAAGAAGCGCAGAGTAAAATCCAGATTTTGCAGGATAGGATTCAGGACGAGTATCACACGATTATTACCAAAAGTCCAGTTATTCTGGAAAAGATGGAGATTATCGATAGAGTAGCAAAGACGGATTCCTCCGTTTTATTATTAGGCGAAAGCGGCGTAGGAAAGGAATTATTCGCAGAGCAAATACATTTAAAAAGCGCAAGAAACGCATCCCCTTTTATAAGGGTAAACTGCGCGGCAATCCCCGAAGGACTTTTAGAAAGCGAGCTTTTTGGTCATATTAAAGGCGCGTTTACAAGCGCAATTGCAAACAGAAAAGGACGTTTTGAACTTGCGGACACCGGAACAATTTTTCTTGACGAAATAGGAGATCTCCCGCTTTCGCTTCAGGCAAAAATTTTGCGCGTAATTCAGGAAAGAAAATTCGAAAAGGTGGGATCGGATACAACAGTTAACGTAAATGTGCGCATAATTGCTGCGACAAACAAAGATTTGGAAGCTCAAGTGGCAAGAAATGAATTTAGGCAGGATTTGTATTACAGGCTGAATGTGTTTCCAATTGATATTCCGCCTTTAAGGCAGCGCCCGGAAGACATTGCAGAGCTTGCGCATTTTTTCCTTAAAAATTTTATGCGCGAAACTAAAAAACAATTTGACGGGTTTTCGCAGGAAGCACTTGATACAATGCTTTCTTACTCATGGCCAGGCAATGTCCGCGAGCTTCAGAACTGCATAGAAAGAGCATGCGTAATCGGTAAAAATAAATGGATAGGGACAGAAGACTTATTTCTTAAATCGGGCGACAGCGCGGAAGTTACAGAGCGTAATTTAAAGACCGCCATCAATGTTTTTAAGACAAATTTCATTCTAAAAGTGCTGGAGGAAAACAATTGGAACCAGACAGAAACCGCCAGGGCACTTGTCATACAGCGCACTTATTTGTCAAGATTGATAAAAGAGCTTAATATAACACCCAAGGAGTAAAAATGCAAAACGAAAAGGAAAAAATGACAGTTGGGGATAAAATGAATGATTTTGTCCAAAAGAACAGAACCGGAATATTTGTTATTATTGGCATTCTGGTAATCGGCTTTCTTGGAATAATCGCTTATTTTGCAATAAGCGATTCTATTAACAAAAGGGATATTGCCGCATTTGAAGAATTAAACCAAAAGTTTATAGATCTTAATGAGCAAATAGAAGCCGGCGAAACAAATGATGAGGTTGAAGAATTCCTTTCTCAGTTAATTGAGTTTGGTCATAAAACAAGAGGATTCTCAGGCAGCAAGTCGTTATCTCTGGCGGCTCAAATTTATACGTACAGGAAAGAATGGCAGCCTGCAAAAGAACTTTGGCTGGAAGCGGCAATGGTAGGAACAAAAACATATCTTGGTCCTATTGCGTTATTTCAGGCAGCCGCAGTCAGCGAAGAAATGGAAGAATACGAAGACGCTATAGACCTTTACAAGCAGTGCATTGCTCACAAGTTCGAGTTTCCCGCCGCTCCCCGCGCACAGGTTTCAATCGGCAGGTTGTACGAAAAAATTGAAGATTACCCCGCGGCAACAGAGGCTTACCGCGAAGTTATAATTAAATGGCCGCAGATTGACGTTTGGCAGAATCTTGCCCGAAGCCGCATTATAGCAATTGAGGTAAGATGACGTGAAGCTGATTTTGAAATGCGCGTTTGCGCTTTTCTTATGCTTTTTACTCACAACCTGCGGACTTATGGAATTTTACTTTCTTCCGCAGGTTCCGCAGATTGACATAAATGACGCATCTCTTACAGGTGTAGAATTAAAACTTCAGAATTTGACATCCGTATATGCCGACGGATACAATGTTTTTTACAAGATATACATAAGCGGATATAATCATACAGGCCAAACAATACCTCCGCAGCAGTATAATCTTATAAGCACGACCCTTGTTCAGGATTATAACGCCTATGTAAATTTATCAGATCCGTCAACCACCTCGGCGCTTTCAAATATAAACACTTTTACAAACCGCGGGTTTTTTGAGCTAGAGTATGATTTTGCAAGCGGGGTAGACCATTACCTGATCGATGGTATAACAACTGTAATCAGCTTCCATCCAACGCAATATGACAATCCAGTTATCATTATTAATAACGATCCTCCTGTTAACCTGCTTCGTTCCAGCAGGTGGCTTCCTTCTTCATATCAGCCTCCGGGAGTTCCCTTATTCCTGAACACGCCTGAACTTAATGCAGCCGAAAATGCATCAAGCAACATAAATTCCGATGTATCGATAGCGTCAAGTTTATCCGCAGAAGAAACAGACCGTCATGCCTATGTTTCAATGTATGTAATAGCAGTAGGCATTAACCCTGAAACGATTGAATTCATCTATAGTAAACCAACGCACGTTGGCATATTTAAACTTCCATAAAGAAAAAGTAAGGATTAATTGCGTATTTAATTGCCCATTGTTTTGTATATACTACTAATCATAATGTATATTCTGTCTACCAACTGCCGTATAAGTGATTGAATACATCAAAATACGAAGCCCATTCGCCGTTTTCGTTAATTATGTTACGCGCAAGTATTTCCTTGCGTTTTAAATAAAACAATGAGTTTAATTCGTCCAGGCGGCTTTGCCTGTATGTTTTTTCATGCTTGGCGCTGACGTAATCGATTCCTTCCTTGCCTTCATAGGAAAAACCCCATAACAAGGACGCAAGCGAATGTTTCTTTTGTCCGCTTTTGATATAAAAACATTCAGCCTGTTTAATTGAAATTCCGCAAGGCAATGCCATATTAATTTTTTCTTTAAAGACGTCTGTGTTTATCTCTTTAGAAAAATCGACAGATGCGTATTCACAAAATGCCGAAATCCCGGTAGTCAAAGGAGACGCAAATTCCATCTTTGCAAGCGGATTAAAACCTTGGGTATAATTTACAGGAATGCAGGCCCGCCTAAACGCCATGGAGAACATTTCGATAAGACTTAAATGACCGTGAAAAACAGCGCTTCCTTCCTTGTTGAATTTAAAAATAACCCTGTAAACATCAGGATCGCATTTATTTAGTTCGTTTTCGTTAACCTTGTCATTTTCTTGGTTAACGAAAATACTATTAACAAGTCTCGATGAATTGTCTATTCGTGTTGATGTATCGCACACGCCGCAATTACTGCACCTTATCTTACATGACGGCGTTTTATCTGTCTTTGCAGATTCTTTTTTTATAAACTCATCTGAAATGCAGGAATTTATCTGCGCCCAGGGTAAGGGCTCCATTTTACCTGAATAAATCGAATCGATGTAATCTTTATTTTCCTGTAAAATATCCAGCCATTTATTTCTGTTTATATACTCGCTCCACGGATCAAGCCTGGAGCCGCTCTTCCATGCTTCTTCGCAAAGAAACCCCGATCGTTCGTCTCCCCTGCTTAATAAGCCCTCTATCCTTGAAATCAAAGAATCGGAAACGCTTATCTTATGACCTAACGGTTTTAGTTTGGACTTGATGTAGTTCAATTTTCTTTCTGCGTCTTCACTGTTAATTTGAGGAACATTTTGATAGGGTGTGTACGGCTTTGGAATAAAAATCCCGACATTGATGTTAAAGTGCATTCGTGTTTTTTTGCCGATATCCGAAATGAACTTTACGATTTCTTCATCTTCCTGTTTATCACACTCTGTCCCAAGGCTGGCTTTGTTGGGAAGCCCAATCATAAAATAAAACTTGGCTCCTTTCCAGCCGCTTTTTCTCGCTTCTTCGATTATTGCAATAACAGAATCGCCGCTTACTTCCTTGTTAATAAAAAGCTGCCATATCTCAAGCGGCGTTTCAACCGCAAATGTTAAGCCGCTCTTTCTTGTGACAGAAATTTTTTCCAGAATGGAAAGCGCAAAACTTGATACTTTTAACGAAGGCAGCTGAAAAGAAACATGTTTATCTTTAAACTGGTTATTCAAATTGTCAATTAGCGTATCTATGCCGTCATAATCACCTGAGGAAAGTGAAGAAAGGCTTATTTCCTGCCAGCCGCCTTTCGTAACCATTTCATGTACTTCGTTAATAATTTTTTGCGCATTTTTTTGCCTGGCAGGTCTGTACCAGAATCCTGCATGGCAAAATCTGCAGCCGTTAGGGCAGCCGCGCATTATTTCTACAGACCCATGATGCTGAACAATCTTCATGCTTGGAATCGGGTATACGCATGATGAAAAATCGTCATCGCAGAAATTTTTCATAATTGCGCGTTTAGCGTTTTTTTTATCTTTTACCCAAATATTGGGATGTTCACTTAGAATGTTAAGAAGCTCACTTCTTCCCTTTCCTTCATTTTTAAATTTTACAAGTTCAGATACAAGATCAAAAAAACCCGCCTCAGCCTCCCCTATCCAAAATGCGTCAATAAAAGCTGAAAATGGATGCGGATTGGAGACAGCAGGTCCTCCTGCGATAATTATTGGATGATTTTTATTCCTGTCTTTGCAATGCAATGGAATACCGCAGACATCAAGCATGGTTAAAATTCCGTTTAAACCAAGTTCATAACCAAGCGTAAACATTAACAGGTCTAAATCTGCAAGGTTTACGCCTGTATCAAGACCGTAAAGAGGGATATTTTTTTCGCGTAACAATTTTTCAAAATCAGGGGCAGGAGCAAATGCGCGATCGCAGGAAACGCCTGAGATATTATTCATTCTGTTATAAATAATACGAAGCGCCTGATTTCCCATTCCTATTTCATAAAGATCCGGAAACGCGATTGCGGCGTTAAAATCTTTGTCTTTTTTTGCAAGAATTCCAAATTCGCCGCCTGTATAACGTCCGGGTTTTTCAACATCTAAAAGAAAAGGACCTAAATCAGAAACAGGATCAATATATCTCAACGATTATACCTTCTTATAAAAATGCTAAGTGCAATGCCTATTCCAATCATGGACGTTATAACAGAAGAACCGCCGTATGACATAAAAACAAGCGGAAGCCCTGTAATCGGCATTATGCCCATTGTCATGCCTACATTAATAATAAAATGGAAACTGTACATTCCTGCAAGCCCTGCGCAGAAATACTTTGCAAAAGGATCGATTGTTATTTTCATTGTTACAAAAAGTCTATTGCAAATTAATAAGAAAAGTCCAAAAATAAAAAGTCCGCCTAAAAAACCGGCTTCTTCAGAAAAAATAGAAAAGATAAAGTCTGTGCTTTGCTCCGGCAGAAAACGATAATGGCTTTGCGTTCCCTGAAGAAAGCCCATGCCTGTAAAACCGCCAGCTCCAATCGCTGTTACAGATTGAATAATATTCCATCCTGCGCCGCGAGGATCAACAGATGGATCCAAAAAAACAATTAGACGCATTATCTGATACGGTTTTAAAATATCACGCGCAACAAATGACGCGCCAATGGAAAATATTACTATTGTAGAAATGTAAACGATCCAGTAAAAATATCTTTTTTTGAATTTTATATAACCAAAAATTGCTATTGCCGCAATAATTATAAAAAAAAGAACCGTAATTGCCACAATGCGTAAATTTGTAAGAACAACAAGAAAAGGGAGCGGCCTTTTAAAAATATACTCCTGCCAAAGCGGCAATACCAAAAAAACACCTGTAAGCGCAATACAAGAAACCATAAATAGCACATAACGCATTTTAATGCCCGACATTAAAAGCATTGTTATAAGAATTGCAATATAAACAAGAGCCGTTCCAAGATCGGGCTGCAGAAGAACAATTACCATTGGTATAAAAGCAATTATGCAGCTAATAATAAAACGAGAGAATGCTTCTTTGTTGCGATCTGTATCTGCAAGAAATCTTGCAAGCATGATTATAACCGAAATCTTTACAAATTCTGACATCTGAAGCCCGAACGATCCTATTCTAAGCCACCTTGCGGCATTATAGATAACATGTCCGAATAAAAGAGTATACAAAAGCGGTATTAAAGAAATTATGTATATATAAATCGCAAAATTATAAAATCTTCTGTAATTAATAAGAGAAAGGATAATTGTAATCAATAAACCGACTGATGCCCAGACAATCTGCCTTATATATTCTCTGGAAACAAGAATACCGTCCGAGTTAATGCCAGATGAATAAATAAAAAGCACTCCCATAACAAGAAGAATTAAAACAGGAAGAAGTAATAAATAATCAATTCCCAATATGCTCTTAATATTCATTATCTTTCTCCTGCCTGCAATAAATGCCAAAGCCCAAGTGTTCTTGCGGCAGTTTCAAAATCCTGATTCATAAAATACCCTTGAAAAATTACCGAGGCTATAACAGAAGGAGAACCCATTTGATATGTTGTCGCTTCCAAAACAACAGTTACAACAATTTTATCATCCGGGTTTGTGCTGTTAAAAGGCGCATATGCAGTGTACCAAAGATGCCAGCGATCGCCTAAACCAAACTGCGCGGTTCCTGTTTTTCCTGCCGTTTCAATCTGTCTTAAATTAAAAGCCGTTCCGTGAGTAACAACCGATCTCATATCCTGCCTTATGGATTCAAAAACAGAAGGAGAAAGACTGCTTTCGTGAATAACCTGCGGATGAATAATATTTTCTATTGCATTTGTTATCGGGTCACGCACTTCTTTTAAAACAAAGGGCTTATAAATTTTACCATTATTAACAATCATGCTTACCAAATTGCACATTTGAAGCGGCGTAACTAAAGTGTCACCCTGCCCTATCGAAATGTTCATTGTATCACCTAACTGCCATCTTTCAAAATTGCGCTGTTCTTTCCATTGCGGCGTTGGAATTAATCCTGCTATTTCGCCCGGAAGATCAATACCTGTAATGGAACCATATCCGTAATCTTTTGCATAACTAATAATTCTGTCTTCTCTTACATAATCTCTTCCTACAGTCATGTAATAAATATTGCATGATTCGCTTAATGCACGCCTTAAATTTACCCTGCCGTGACCTGTCCGCCTTTCATGACAATGCCATGGTCTTCCTCCGTAATTTATGGAACCGTCGCATCTTATCACCTGATCCGGAGAAAATAATTTTTCCGCATAAATTGCTGTTGATAAAATTATTTTAAAAGTAGAAGCCGGAGGATAATTTGATTGGATAGTTCTATTTAAAAGCGGACGCGCAGGATCGTCAAGAAGAGCCCTAAAATCTGATGATAGACCGTCTGTAAAAATATTAGGGTCATACCATGGATATGAAACCATTGCAAGAACTTCTCCCGTAGCAGGTCTTAATACAACTGCGCCGCCAATATTTGGTCCAAGCGCTTTTTCTACAAGAGTTTGCAGATTGTTGTCAATTGTTAAAACAAGATTTCTTCCCATTTCCGGAGGATCGCGGATTATATTTTCCTGCCCTGTTATTCGACGTCCTCTGACGTCTACAGTTCTTATTTCGCTTCCTCTTTTTCCCCTTAAAATTTCATCATACTGCCTTTCTATGCCGGTTTTTCCAATCATATCACCTTGCTGATAACCCAAATTATAATGGGTTGTAAGTTCTGCGCGGGTAATATCTCCAACATAACCTAAAATATGCGAAAGGCTTCCTACATTAACATAATTTCTTACCTGCTTTATATGCCATGAAATGCCGGGCAGCGTGTTTTTTCTTTCCGCTAATGCCGATATCAGTGAAAACGGAACGTTAGCTGCAATTTCAACAGGCTGATACTGCTGTAAATACTGACTTGGAAGCTTTCCCCTTATGTCTTCCGGTGAAATATTTAATATACGGGCAACTGCGTTTATTACTTCTTCCATTTTGCCGCGCGGAACGTCTGCGGGAACTAAAGTAACTGCAAAAATATCCCTGTTAATAACAAGAGGACGCGTAAAATTTCTGTCGTATATTTCTCCTCTTTGCGGGGGAATTGAATAAGTTCTTCTGGAAATTTCCTGCGCTGCTCTTTGGTGAACATCGCCTGAAATAATCTGTAAACTAAAAAGTCTTACCGTATATAAAGTAAAAACAATAATAAGTATTATTCTAAATATAAATATTCTTGAATCCTGATCTTCATGCATATTAACCGCGCCCAACTATAATTGGTTTAAAGTTTCTTAATAATAAAAATATTAAAGGAGCGCAGACAGCATTAAGTCCAAGTTCAATCAGAAAAACAGACGGAGTTATAAGGTACACAAGCGGAATTGCAGGTCCTATAAGAAGATGAAGCAAAAGCACTATCAATGCTTTAATGATGGTTGCAAGCGCGCAAAGAATAGCAGGCATAAAAATAATGTCTAAAAACAGCGCTCCTTTAAAAATACCCGCCAAAGCGCCTATTATAGTGCGCGTAAGGCAATTAAGACCAAGGGGAGCATAAGATAAAAAATCAAGCAGCAAACCGGAAAAGAATCCTCCAATTTGCCCGGGCATGGTTCCGTTTACATAAGCTGAAAAAACAATTACGCATAACGCAAGATCAGGTATTACCTTAAAGATGGGTATTCTTCCAAGTACCGCCGACTGCAGAATGCCCGCGATTACGCTGAATAAAACTGTCCATACAACGCTTTTAGTCATTTTCCTGTCCTGTAACAAAATCAAGATTTTCAGATTCAATTACAAAAATATATTCAAGTCTGGAAAAATCGATCATTGGCGTAACTTCAATTTCCAATGTAGTTTCATATTCAAGGGTATTTACGCCGTTTACCCTTCCAATATTGATACCTGCGGGAAATATCCCGCCCATACCGCTTGTTATAATTACATCCCCGATATTTATTTCTTCTCTTGCCCTTCTTGGCACAAAACGCATTAAAAGCGAAGCTTCTGAATTTCCCTGCCCTTCGATTATTCCTTCAAAGCGCGACACGGAAAGACGGCTTGATACAAGCGAGTTTGTATCAAAAATCGGAAGAACAAGACTTTCAAAAACGCCAGTCTGCACAACTTTTCCGACAAGCGCCTGCGTTCCGTTCTGCCATGCAACAACAGCCATATCATTCGAAATGCCGGAAAAGCTTCCCTTGTTTATTACAACTGCAGAAAATAAATTATCCGGGTCGCGCCCTGAAATTTGCGCAGGGATGCGCCTGTAACGCAGCGTCCTGGAAAACTCAAGCTGTTCTTTAAGACGTATATTCTCCTGATAAATTTCTGCGTTACTTCGTTCAAGTTCTTCAAAACGATCTAATTGTTTTAAAAGATCCGCATGTTCTCTGCGCAGATCGGAAAGCTCGCTGATAGAAAGCACTGTGCGGGAAATAAAAGACGTAACTTCGTAGATGCCTCCCCTAATCCCTGAAAATATAGAAAGACCTGCATTCTTTACGTTATGCATAAAATTACTGCTGGATAAAAGGAGCATTACAGTAGAGATTATTGTCAATATAACAAAAACAAAAACAGATGAATTTATCTGTGCGCCCGGAACTCTCCCTCTTCCATCACGAGCCATATGCTAACCGTTTAATCTATCATAGATATTCTTTGTAAGGTCTGCGCCTTTGATATAATCAAAATATTTACCGGCTCCAAGGGCAACGCATATTTCAGGATTTTCTGCAATGATTGCGGGAACTCCTGTTTCCTTTTGTATTAATTTATCAAGTCCCCTTAAAAGAGAACCGCCGCCTGTCATAACAATTCCGCGATCTACAATATCTGCGGCAAGCTCGGGCGGCGTTTTTCCGAATACGGTTTTTATTTCGTCAATAATTTGAGTAACAGGATCGCGCAGCGCTTCTCTTACTTCTACAGAATCAATTTCAAGACGGCGCGGAAGGCCTGTTATTGCGTCATTCCCCTTTACTTCCATTTTATCAATCATTTTATCCGGAGATGCGTTGCCAATCTGAATTTTTAATTTTTCCGCCATCTGTTCGCCGATTATCAGGTTGTGAACGCTTCTTATGTGTTTAATGATTGAATCATCAAATTCATCGCCGCCGATTCTGATCGCGCTTGTTACAACCATACCGCCCAGGGATATGACAGAAATTTCTGTAGTTCCTCCGCCTATGTCTAAAATCATGTGACCTGCAGGTTCCCTGATTGGAATGTCAGCTCCAATTGCGGCGGCAAGCGATTCTTCTATTACGCGAACTTCTCTTGCGCCTGATTTGTAGGCGCTTTCTTCTACAGCGCGTCTTTCTACTTCTGTAATACATGATGGAACGCCGATAACCATTCTTGGTTTTACAAAACGATAACGCGGAAAAACGCGATCAATAAAACATCGAATCATTTTTTCTGTTGATTCAATATCCGCGATAACGCCGTCGCGCATTGGCCTTATTGCAATAATGTTTTCAGGAGTTTTCCAAAGCATTCGTTTGGCATCGGCGCCGACGGCAACAATTCTTTTCGTACCGCGTTCTACCGCTACAACAGACGGTTCGTTTAATACAACGCCTTTCCCTTTAATGTAAATAAGGGTATTACAAGTTCCCAAGTCAATTCCAAAATCAGACGAAATGTTGCCAAACATTTTTTACTCCTTTATATATTGAGACGCGCTCTTGCTCCCGCATGAGACGGATCCTGTCTATATGCCATTCTCCACTCTGAACGCGCTCTTGTCGTGTCTCCTCTTATGTTATAAAGTTCGCCTAACTGGAAACGAACTTCTGCGTTTTCTCCCGAAGTTTCTAAAATACTTGCGTATTGGATTTCTGCGTTATCATATTCTTCCGTATTTACATATATTTCAGCTAACAAAAGCCTTGCCATAGCGACAGATCTTGAATCTGGAGAAGTCTCTACGCAATTTTGAAGATAATTAAAAGCCATGCTGTATTCGCCCATTGCTATGTAAGATCGCGCAATTGACAATAATAAATTATCAGATGCCGGTCTTCCGGGAATAAAGGCTTGAGTAAATGAAGCAACACTGTTTCTGTAATCGCCGTATGACGCATATGCAAGACCTAAAAATTCAGGAATATCCTGCGCGTCAAAATTTAATTTTTTAGATTTTTCCAGATACTTAACCGCAAGGTCTGCGTATTCTGCGCCTTTATATCCGTATGCTTTTCCTAAAACATAAAAAACCCTTCCGTCTTTTGCAGATTCTTTTTGTAAAATTGCTTTTCTAAGCGAAAAAATACTTTCGTTAATATAATTTAATAAACTATGATTATTTATTTGAGAGATTCCCATTTGATATGCGGAAAAACCGTTTATTGTTAATAAAAAATAATCAACCGGGTTTTCTTTTAATGCATTTCTGCTGAATTCATACGCTTCTTGATAATTACCTTCGTTCCAGACGCGTAATAGTTCGCGTCTTTCGTTTCTCTCTGTGCTATTTAACTGAGAAACGACAATAATTGTCACAATTACAGCAATAACTGCGCAAAAAATAAGCCCAAAAGATCGAATTCTTTTGAGAAGATATACATGCCGTCCGTAACTGGACCAGGTTTCATTGCCATTCATTGTTTATAATAGAGATCCTATATAAATTTCGGCAAAGTGTCAATTAATTTCGATTTATTTTGCTAAATTTCGTCAAAATAGCCTTGAAAAAGACTTAATGAAGACGTATATTAAACAAGTGATGAACCAGACTGCCGCTCTGCCCGGCCGTTAAAAATGCTTATTTTTTTTGTATTTTTTTAATTTAATTGGCATTTTTAATGGCTAGGTTAGGGAGGAAAGTCCGGGCTCCGCAGAGCATGATGCCGGGTAATCCCCGGGCTTTAGTACCTGGAACCTGGGTGCTAAAGACAGATAGCGCCACAGAAAACAAACTACCTGTTTTATAACAGGAAAAGGTGAAAAGGCGGGGTAAGAGCCCACCTCGGCGGCGGTAACGACGCCGGAAAGATTCCGGCGAAAGCCGGAAAAAGGCAAGCCTCATCAGGAGCAAAGTCAAACAGCGCGTCGGCTGCTCGCCGGTTAAGCGCAGGTAGACTGCTAAAAGCAGCCGCAAACGGCTATTTAAGACAGATGGCAGTACACAAAAAGGTCAAAACCTTTTTGCGCACAAAACCCGGCTTATGGTTCATCGCTTTTTTTTATTCTTCAGAATCGATGTTGATGATTTCTTCTTCTTCATCGTCATCTTCGTATTCATCTTCTTCCATTTCATCAAGATCGGAAAGCGCGCCCGTGTCTTCTGTGTTAAAGTAGTCTTCTTCGCCTTCGGCTGATTCTTCGTAAAAAAGAATACGCGAACAGTAAGGGCAGAATATAAATTCTTCTCCGTTTCGCACTTCGTTTGCAAATTGAACAGGAAGAATCATGTGGCAGCCCATACATACATTGCCTTTAATTGCTACAATGCCGATGCCCATTTTATTTTTAATGATTCTCTCAAATTTAAAAACAACTTCTGTGTCAAGATTCTCTGTCAGTTTGCTTTCTTTCTTCTTAAGATTGTCAATTTGTTTTTGCTTTTCGTTAATTTCAGCCTCGATTTTTTTGCGGCGATCTTCCATGTCTTTTTCCTGACTTTCTATTAACGATGCCTGTTGTTTTATCTGTTCATCAAGTTCAGAGAGGAGACGTTCTTTATGCTGTAAATCTTTTCTGTATTGCTGTTCTTTTTCAAAAGCATCTTTAATTTCTTTATCAAGAGCTTCGTATTCTCTCTGTGTAGCGATGCTGTCCATGTTCTTTTCAGATTTTTCTCTTGCAGACTCGGCTTCAAAAAGCTTATTTCTTAATTCACTTTCTTCGCCTTTAACTTTTTGATAATCTGCATTCTTTTCTATAAAAGTTTTTTTAAGCCTGTTTAAAAGTTCTTCCTGAGTTCCAAGCAGTTTAGGAATTTCCTGAATACCTTTTTCAAGACCTATTTTTTCGTAGATTATCTCCTGTAAAGATCTTAACTTGTCTAAATCGTTATTCGTTACCATATTTCCCCCAAATTTCTTTTAGCTTAATGATCTAAATAATCTTTTAACGGCCGGCTTCTCTTTGGATGACGCAGCCTTCGAAGCGCTTTCGCTTCTATTTGCCTTATGCGCTCGCGCGTTACGTTAAAACACAATCCTACTTCTTCTAAAGTAAGAGAATATCCGTCATCAAGTCCAAAGCGCATTTTTAAAACTTCCTGCTCGCGCACAGGAAGCGTAGAAAGAACGCCGCTTAACTGTTCCTGTAAAACTTTAAATGCGGTTTGGTTTGCAGGATTCTCAACGTCTTTATCTTCGATAAAATCTCCTAAAAGCGAATCTTCTTCTTCGCCAATCGGAGTTTCAAGACTTATAGGTTCGCGCGCGACATTTTTTACCGTTTTTACGCGTATAGCTGTCCAGTTTCCGCCGAGTTTTTCCGCAATTTCCTCGTCAGTCGGTTCTCTTCCCAATGTTTGCAAAAGCTGTCTGGATTCGCGCACAACTTTATTTATCTGCTCTATCATGTGAACCGGAACGCGGATAGTTCGCGCCTGATCTGCTATTGAGCGCGTAATTGCCTGACGAATCCACCATGTTGCATACGTTGAAAATTTAAAGCCTTTTTGGTATTCAAACTTTTCAACAGCCTTAATAAGACCGATATTTCCTTCCTGAACAAGGTCAAAAAAATGTAGTCCCCTGTTTGTGTATTTTTTTGCAATAGCTACTACCAAACGAAGATTTGCCTTTATTAATTTATCTTTTGCGTTTTTCATCATTACGCGTCCGTGATAAATTTCGGACGCCATTTGATTAATGTTTTCAATCGGCTCTTCAAATTCAATTTCCATTGCCTTTAGTTTTTTTTCTGTTACCTGAACAAGGCGTATTTTTTCTTTTATTTCATCCGAAGAAAGCCCAAGCTCCGTTTCAAGTTTTTCTCTTTCCTGTTTAATGGTAAGGCATCTTCCAAGGGTGCGAAGATCTTTTAAAAATTCAACCTTTAAGTGCTTCTGAAGCCTTTCCTGCTCTTTAATATAACGTTTGATTTTTTTTGACGCAATTATAAATTTGTCAGAGAAAACCTGAATTTCGTCAGGATGAAGCTGGGTGTTTTTAACGGCTTTCATTATGCGTTTTCTTATATTAGAACAGTCTTTATCTTCTTTGTAATCAACATCTCTGGATAAAAGCTGTTTTTTTAATTCCATATAATTTTTTAAATCCAATTGAATCGCGCGAAGCGTATCTTTATAAAATTGATTGAGCCTTCTGTATTCTGTCATGTGCTCTGTCATTTCTTTTTTTGTAAGATTTAATTCGCGCATATCCCTTTTAGAAAAAACTTTTTGGGTAATGGAATAAAATTCAGGGATAATCATGCCGGATTTTTTAATTACATTTTTAACGATATTTTCGCCTTCTTCCATCTGGCGGGAAAGGGTAACTTCCTGCTCTGCTGTTAATAAATGTTCTCTTCCTATTTCGCGAAGATATAATTTTATTGGGTCATCAACCAGCGATGAATCTTTTTCGCTTCCGCTCTGAGTTCTTTTTTTGGAAGATTCCTGCTCTTTTCTTGTATCAGCTTCATCTTCTTCCGACGCACTTTCTTCTTCTACAAGCTGAATATGATTTGCTTCTAAAAGAGCCAGAACTTGCTCGATCTTATCCGAGTTTGTGATATGTTCAGGAAGAAAATCGGATAATTCTTCGTAGGAAAGCGTCTTTTTTACTTTTCCGTATTCAAGTAATTTAATAATAGCAGGATCCGCAATAGACTGATCTATGCCGGCAAGAATACCAACATTTAAAGTTTCTGAATTATCTTGTGCAGGTTTAATATATTTTCTTTTTACGGTATTGCTGTGAAAATGTTTTATAAGGGGAGGCGCTTTCTTTACTTTTAAATTTAAAAAATTAAACATTAATTATCTTCCTTCCAGTTTTCTCAGCTGCATGTCTACAGACATTTTTTCCGCCAATAAATCTTCAATATTTACACTCTCGTCTTTTTTTCTTTCACTTTCGCTCATCTGCGCTTTTATCTCTGTAAGTCTTTTTTTCAAACCTTTCTTTTTTATTTCCTTTAAGCCGTCTTCCATAAGTTTTTCAGAATCACCTTTAAACTCGTCAGACATTCCGCTTTGCGCTACAAATTTTTTAAGTCCTTCATCGCTTATCCTTAAAAGAAGAGAGTCAATGCCTCTTTCTTCGTGCATAAAACACTCTTCCAGCGCAATGAAGAGCTCTTTTGCCGCAGGATCGTCTATCTCCTTAATTTCCAGAGCGGCACGGAATTTTTCGTACAGCTCCATATTCAGCGCAACAACGGTTAAAAGGCCAAGCTCTGCATTTCGCGTAACCTTTAAACTCTTTTTTATAGCGGCAGGCGCATCCTGCCGCTCGTTATAAGTCCTAAAACTGCCGCCTGACTTTCGCTGTAAATAATCCTTTTGCACCGCGCTTCGCTCGATTTTAAGGACATCAGCAATCCGGGTTATACAGTCCGCTTTTTCTACCTCAGAATCCAGGGCATCCAAAAATGGAAACATAACCTCAGCATTATAACCGGCTGCTGCGTGTGAAATTAGGTACTCAAAGTCATTTATAACAAATTTTAACTTTTTATTCAATATCTCAGAGCCGAATTTTTGTAAAATATCGGCAGGATCCTTAAAAATTTCATCATTTTGCCCTTCTTTCGGGTCAACAAGAGCGCATAAAAGACCGTTTTTCCGGCATGTAATGATAGCTTTATAAGCAGCTTTCTGCCCTGCCTCGTCATTATCAAAATAAAGAATCACCTTGTCCGCCCAGCGGCGAAGCCATTGCGCTTGTTCGTCTGTAAAGGCGGTTCCAAGCGGGGCTACGGCATTTGTTACGCCTGCCTGATGCATTGCCATGACGTCCATGTAGCCCTCTGCAAGGTAGACGGTTTTACTGCGCCTCATTTCATCTTTTGCCAAATCGTGGGCAAAAAGGGTCTTCCCTTTTTTATAAATTTCAGTTTCAGGCGAATTGATGTATTTGGGCGGTTCTTTTCCGTCGGACTGCATAATGCCGGGAAGAGCTCTTCCGCCGAAGGCGACGATACGCCCCTGTAAGTCTTCAATAGGAAACATAAGGCGGCCTGAAAAAAGCGGAATCGTTTTATAATTAGAAGAAAAAAGCCCGGATTTTTCCAGGAAATCGTCTGAATAGCCTTTTTGTTTTAAGAATTTATGAAGAAAGCCGCGATCACAAGGGGCAAATCCAAGGTTAAATTTTTCTATTATTTTTTTTGAAAAGGCACGGCTTTCTATATATTCTAGCGCGTTTTTTCCCTCCGGTTTTTCATTTAAAAAATGCCTGAATGTAACGTTTGTTCTTCGGTATAATTCAAAAAGCTCTTCTTTAATTGAATTATCCGCTTCATAATCCGCTCCACCGTCTTCGTAAACTATTTCTATGCCGATTTTTTTTGCAAGACTTTTAATAGCTTCAGGATACGTTAATTTTTCCATTTCCATTACAAAGTTGATTACGCTTCCGCCTTTGCTGCATCCAAAGCAATGGAACATTTTTAAATCCGGGTCTACTTTAAAAGAAGGGGTTTTTTCCTGACCGCCTCCGTGAAAAGGACATCTTCCCCACCAGCGGCCGCTTTTTTTTTCCAGGCGGACATAATCGCCTATAACAGAGATTGCATCAAGGCGAAGATTTACTTCGGATATGGTCGTTTTGGATATCAGGGCCATTCTGGTTTAACATAAAGGTCTCCGGCTCTCATATGTTCATTATAAGTCCGGGAAAAAGTATGTCTTCCGCTTGATGCGTCCAGCAGGCGAAAATAAATATAATCAGTTGACGCAGGATTCATTACAGCGCGAAGAGCGACAACTCCGGGCGCAGAAATCGGACCTGGAGGCAGACCACGGTATAAATATGTATTATACGGATTTCTTATTTCCAAATCCCTGAATAATAAAACACGCGGATGAGGCTGACCCAATATTTCTGTAATAATATACTGAACTGTGGCGCATGACTGCAAAGCCATATTTATTTGTAAACGGTTATTAAAAACGCCTGCAATAAGCGGCGCTTCATCTGCGATTCTGTATTCACGCTCCACAATGGAAGCAAGTATTACCCTTTCATTTAATTCCTGCGGGCTTAAGTTGATAAAAGAAGGATTAATATTCGCAAGATTACTAAAAAAAGTATCAGCCATTTTTTTTATTGTAAGCTCTGCAGGATACGCGCTTGGAAAAAAATAAGTATCCGGAAAAAGGTATCCTTCCATTGAATCATTTGGTATTTTATAATCGCTTATAATCTGCGGATTTTTTGCGGCGATTAAAAATTCTTCTGATGGGCAAATGCCTGCCTGCTCAACTATTACCGCAGCTTTTCTTATTGTAACGCCTTCGGGGATTGTAACTTTATGAAGAACTTCCCTTCCAGAAACTAGGAGCGTATGAATTGAAAGCATGCTTGCAGGGAGCTCAATTCTGTATGTTCCTGTTTTTAAATGATTGCTGTTAAAACGGCAGTAAAGATTCCAGATATATCTGTTACTAATGAACCCTGTTCTTTCAAGACGGCTTCCTACCGATTGGGATGTTTCTCCCCTGCGGACATCAAATAAAAATGATCCGTCATCTGTTCTTCTTATTCCGTCATTTTCTGAAACAATAATTGCGTTATTCTGCGAATTAATGGAATTATTAAAATACATAATAACGCCGATACAAACAGGAATAAAAATAATCAGTAATGCGAAAATAAAGGTTAAAAATTTTATAAAAAAAGAAACAACTTTACTTTTCTTTTTTCTTTTTTGTTTTTTGTTCTTATCTTCTTTAGCCAATACTCAATACCTGTATTAAATTGAAATTTCAAGGCCTTCGTAAGCCAGTGTTATTTCAATTCCCTTTAGATTCATTCTTTCCAGATACCACTTTGCCGACTGAAGGATTCCATAAAGTTTTTGATCGTCATAAGTCGGATCATGATGGAACATAACCATGTGTTTTATGTTCCAGTTAGCTGCAAAGTCAACCGCAAGACTGAATGCGCTGTGTCCCCAATTATATTTTTCTATCGCTTCACCAAGAGTATACTGGCAGTCTATTACAATTAAATCCGCGTCTTTAAAAAAGGCAGTATTTTCATCGTTCTTTAAAAAATCGCCGGATGTAAGTTCTGTGTCAGTAGAATAAATAACGCGCTTTCCATTTTCGCATACGCAATAGGCGTAAGAGTCGCCGGGATGATTCATTTTTTTTGCGTTAATTGTCCTGCCGCAAATATCAACTTCTTTTTCCATGTAATGAAATGTTTTTACAGAACCCATTACATCCAGAGGAACAGGGAAATAAGGGCTTGTCATTTGTCCGCGTAAAACGCCTTCCAGTCCGCCCACAGGCGAATAAAAATCAAATTTAATTGCCGGGTTATAACATGGACCAAAGAACGGAAGCCCCTGAATGTGATCCCAGTGAAAGTGCGAAAAGAAAATATGAAAACGGTTTGCCTTTCGTTTTTCGCTCATTTGAGCAACGCCAAGATCTCTTATACCTGAACCGCAGTCAAAAACCAGCCACTCATCATTATTATCGAATGAGATGCTTACGCAGGGGCTGTTGCCTCCTACTGTGCCGAAAAGCCACGGTGGAAGACCTGCTAAAAATCTTTCCCTGGATTCTGCGCTTACAAGGTCTTCGGGAGTTATCTGCTCGACAATCGCGGATATTTTACTTTTGATACGGGCAGGAGATGTCGGTGTAGGAATAGAACCGCGGACTCCCCAAAACTTGATTTTCATTATTGTTCGCTATCTCCCTTAATTATCGGCTCACTTTCGCGTTTATAAATATGCTCCTCTATTGCCGTTTTTGAATGAAGCTCTCCTGTATTAATTCCCGGACAACCGCTTGCCGCAATTTCCCAGTTTTGTTCAGATGAAATAATCGATTCCCAAAAAGGAAAACTAACGCATTGATGGGGTCTTGCGCTGTATATGCTACAGCCATTATCCCATAAAATGCAGTCTTTGTTAGACTTTTCCTTTAAAGAAAGAACTTCATCTCCTCTCCAATTCATAACCCATCTGCAATACGTCTTTATAAAGCCTGTTCTGTCCATTTTTAACAAAGAAACGATCTTTTCCAGGTCTTTTTCCGATAAAAAAACAAAACCCGTATCGTACCTGCAGCAAGAAGAGCAGCGTTTACATGAAAAGTTCAAACCTGATGCATAAAAACGCTTCTTTTCCATGGGTATTTGGAGTATATCATGATTTATGAGATTTATCAATATGTCAAAATCGGGTTTTTAACGAGCCTGCTGCTGACGAGCTGTCGCGATATTTTGCTGGGCTTCTGCTAAATCTGGATTAATTCTAAGCGCAGCCTGCCAGTCTGAAATAGCTCTTTGTAAATCGCCTCTTCTTGCATGTACATTGCCGCGAATTACAAAAGCCGCCGCATTATTTCTGTCATGTCTGATTGCCTGCGTACAATCGGCTACTACTCTGTCATAATCGTTTAACTCAAAATAGGCTCTTGCTCTTACAACATAGGAAACTGCGGAAAAAGGGTCTATTCTTAGCACATTATTACTGCTGATTATCGCATTTTGATAATCGCCGTTCATGAGGTATTCCAGGCTTTGTTTAAAATGTTCAAGAGCAACTTGATTATAGGGCTGCTGGGCGCCTGCAAACGGAATAATAACGGTAAGGATTAAAATGACAAGTATTCTTTTTCTCATATTGTCTCCTGATAATATTATAGCATAATATATTAATAATTTCCAATATCTTTTCTAAAATAGATACCATCAAAGTTGACTGTTTGCGCGGCTGTATACGCTCTGTTAACGGCAATTGAAAGAGAAGGCGCAACAGCGCTTACGCCCATAACGCGCCCTCCCGACGTTACAAAGCCTTTTTTGAAAAAATCATAAGCAGTGCCTGCATGGTATATGACGGCTTCGCTGTTAAAAAGAGATCCGTTTTCGTCAAGGCCGTTAATTAAAAATCCTGTTTTATAACTGTCGGGATAACCGCCGCTTGCAAGAACTACGCAGGCGCTGTAATCATTTTTCCATTTAATGTCGATATCGGCTAATTTTTCATCTGTAACTGCTTCAAAAATATCGAATAAATCGGTTTCTAAAAGAGGAAGCACAGCTTGAGCCTCGGGGTCTCCAAAGCGGCAATTGTATTCGATTACTCTTGGACCTGCGGGGGTGAGCATAAGCCCGAAATACAGGCAGCCTTTAAAAGGACAGCCTTCGCTTTTTAACGCATTTATGGTAGGCAGAAAAATTGTTTTTTCGCAAACCTCGGCGATTTCTTTTGTGTAATGTGGATTAGGTGCAATTACTCCCATGCCGCCTGTGTTTGGTCCCTTGTTACCGTCCAAGGCGCGTTTATGATCCATCGATGAAATCATGGGCTTAATTGTTTTTCCGTCTGTAAATGCCATTACTGTGACTTCGGGTCCTGTTAAAAATTCTTCGATTACGACATTCGATCCGCTTTCGCCGAATTTTTTTTCTACCATCATTAGATTGAGGGTGCTAAGAGCTTCATCGCTATTTTGCGCAATGATTACGCCTTTTCCAAGAGCCAGTCCGTCTGCTTTTATTACCATTGGAAATTTTGCGCTCATTAATTTTACATGAGCGCACGCCTCGTTATAATCAGAAAATGTATAAAAAGCGGCTGTAGGAATACCGTATTTTTTCATTAAATTTTTAGAAAATACTTTGCTGCTTTCTATGCGGGCGGCTGCTTTATTAGGACCAAAGCATTTTCTTCCTCTTTTTTCCAGCGCGTCAACCAATCCAAGTGAAAGAGGATCATCGGGTCCTACAACAATGTAATTTATTTCGCATTCAACGACAAAATCACATATAGCGGAAATATCCGTAGCTTTTACAGACCCGCACTGCGTTTCCTTCATTATGCCGCCGTTTCCGGGAGAGCCGTACAATCTTGTGATGCGCGTGCTTTTCTTTAAAGCCTTGATAATCGCGTGTTCTCTTCCGCCGCCGCCTACAACTAATACTTTCATTTTATTTCTCCCTTACAAAACATTTCTACCGCTTTTGGAAGCAATACCCATTCGCATTCCTGCATTACGCGTTTTTGAAGCGCTTGGGCCGTATCACTTGGAAGCACATCAATCGCTTTTTGTAAAATTATTTTTCCGCCGTCTACAACTTCGTTTACAAGGTGAACTGTAGCTCCTGTTACTTTTACGCCATAATCTAAAACAGCCTCGTGAACTTTTAAACCGTAATATCCCTTTCCGCAAAATGACGGAATTAAAGAAGGATGAACGTTAATTATTTTATTGCTGAATGCGCTTAACACTTTTTCTCCCAGAATGGAAAGAAACCCCGCTAAAACCACAAGATCCGTTTTTTCTTCTGTTAACGCGGATGCAAGTGTTTTATCATAATCATTTATGTCTTTAAAACTTTTTCTTGCGATAACGAGGGTTTTAATGCCTGCGTTTTTCGCCCGCTCAATTGCATAAGCGTTTTGAACAGAGGAAATAACAAGAGATATTTGTATGTTTGCATCGATAAGCGCCTGTAAATTAGTGCCGCCGCCTGATACCAGTACCGCAATTTTTAACATGATACTTCCCTTTTTATTAACTACAAAGAATATGTTCGGGTTTGTTTGTGTGGTTAGTGGTAAAATTCTTCCTATTCAATTTGCACTCCGGTAATGCCTTCTTGCACAACGCCTATAATGTGCGCGTCTTCTCCGCAATTACGAAGGATATTTAACGCTTTGTCTGTGTCATCGGGCGAAGTAATTACACACATTCCTACTCCCATGTTGTATGTGTTAAACATGTCGCGTTCATTTATTTTTCCTTCTTTGGCGATTATTTTAAAAATTGGCGGCACTTTTACCGCATTTTTATGAATAATCGCGCCTAAGTTTTCGCCGAAGGCGCGGGGAATGTTTTCCTGAAAGCCGCCGCCTGTTATGTGACATATCGATTTAATATTTGATTTTTCAAGCGCTTTTAAAATTGTTTTAACATATATTTTTGTGGGTTTTAATAATTCAAGACCCAGTATATCGTTAAGATCGTCGTATTTTTTTTCCAATGCTTTTTTGTTTTCTTTTATACCAAAGACTTTTCTTGTTAATGAAAAACCGTTTGAATGCACTCCCGAAGAAGCAAGCGCGATAATTACGTCTTTATGCTTTACATTGTTTTTATCCGGTATCCTTGATTTTTCTACGATGCCGACAGAAAAGCCCGCGATATCATATTCGTCTTCTTTCATCATTCCGGGATGTTCCGCGGTTTCGCCTCCGATAAGTGCGCATCCTGCCTGTACGCACCCTTCCGCAACGCCCGAAATTATTTTTTCAATTTTTTCCGGGAAATTTTTTCCGGTTGCGATATAATCAAGGAAAAAAAGCGGTTTTGCGCCTGCGCAAATAATATCGTTTACGCACATTGCAACGCAGTCGATTCCGATTGTATCGTGTTTATCTAAAAGCATGGCGATTTTTAATTTTGTTCCAACTCCGTCAGTGCCGGATACGAGTACGGGTTCCGATATTCCGTCTTTTGGAAGCGCAAAAAGCCCGCCAAAGCCTCCGATTCCTTCATCAAATACGCCTTGTACTTTTGTGCGCTCGACATGCTTTTTCATTAATTCTACCGCTCTGTATCCTGCGGTAACGTCTACGCCTGCTTTTTTGTAACTTTCGCTGAAACTGTTTTTCATTTATATTCGCCTATTTTTCTGCTATATTTGTCTTTTGCAATTACGGGCTCGGGCACAGGATATACCCCCGTAAAACATCCGTAACAGAATCCGCAGGTTGCGTTATCTGCAATTTTTTGCACATTTTCTATAGAAAGGTATCCAAGGCTGTCAGCGCCAAGGTATCTGCAAATTTCCTCTGTGTTCATTTTGCATGCGATTAAATTTTCTCTTGAATCTATGTCCGTTCCAAAATAACACGGATTTACAAAAGGCGGAGAGGAAATTCGCAGATGCACTTCTTTTGCGCCTGTTTCGCGCACTAAACTTACAATGCGTCTCATTGTAGTTCCGCGCACGATGGAGTCGTCTATTAAAATCACCCTTTTATTTTTAATGCTTGCCTTTATTGTATTAAGTTTAATTCTTACCGCGCGGTCGCGTTCTTCCTGAGTCGGCTGAATGAATGTGCGTCCTATATAACGATTTTTTATAAAACCCACTTCGTACGGTATTTTCGATTCTTTGGAATAGCCCAATGCCGCATCAAGCCCCGAATCGGGAACGCCCATTACAACATCAGCGTCTACGGGATGCTGTTTTGCAAGAAATATTCCCGCGTTTACCCGCGCAGTATGCACGCATGAATTTTGTATTACAGAATCGGGGCGCGCAAAATAAATATATTCAAAAACGCACATGCCGCTTTTTTTGCCGCAGTGGGTTTTAATGCTTTTTATTCCTTCTTTATTAATGACAACAATTTCGCCGGGTTCTATATCACGCGTAAACTCGGCTCCGATACTGTCTAGCGCGCACGATTCAGAGGCAAAAACGGTATCATTTCCAAGTTTGCCCATGCAAAGCGGACGAAACCCGTAAGGGTCGCGCACTGCGATTAATTTGCTTGGAGACATTATAACAAGAGAATATGCGCCCTCAATTTCTTTTACAGCCTCGCTTATTGCGTCTTCTATCGTAGAGGTATGCATCCTTTTTTTTGTAATGATATTTATAATGATTTCCGTGTCGCTTGTCGTATGAAAAACAGTTCCTTC
>JGI24695J34938_10000761_pt1 | contig 30272 bp, 20 predicted proteins | sample TergutCo191P3_FD_34938 | JGI IMG/M metagenome (IMG submission 34938)
ACCATAGCGTAACCTTGCTTTTCTTAATTAATATCTATCAAAAACACCTAAACCAGCTCACATAATATTGCATTAAGTAACACTGTTCGTTGTAGTGTTAAGTTAGGTCTGCTCTAATTTTGTATCTAAGAGTTAATAATAGATATAATAAGCATATAGGAGTGTTTTTGATAGTTTGTTTTATCTGGAGGGTTATTTTTGGGTTTAATAAAGGGGGTAACAGGTTTTTTAGACATAAACTATAAACAAGCAGAAATCTTTTGTGTATATGATGACAAATAAAGAGATTGTTGCGGCAATACTTGCTAAACAGCCAGAGTTATCTGAGCAGCAAATTCAAGAAATGCTCGTATGTGAAAGAGAGCGTTCAGGTGGTTTGATAAGTGACGAGACACTTCTCCGGTTAATAGCAACAAGGTATGGTGTTGAAATTGTCAAACATGTAGAGCTTAACAGGATTTTGTCATCGAGTCATTTGTTTTCAGGTTTAAATGATGTTTCAGTTGAAGGTATTTTGGTAGCTGTTTTTCCAGCGCGTACTTTTAGCGGGGAGAAAAGTGGCAAGGTTGCTAACTTGGTAATTGTTGACGATAGCAGTATTTTACGTGTTGTTTTATGGAATGATAAAGCGGAAATTGTTGAGAAGAGTCAGCTGCAAATTGGGCAAAAAGTTAGATTTTTGCACGGGTATACAAAAGAGGATCAGTATGGTAAAATTGAAGTGCATCTAGGCATAAAAAGCAGAGTCGAAATTAGCGATATGGAGCCTCAGAATAGTTATTTAAGTATAGAAAAGTTTGCTACAAAAATAGGTGAAATTACTAACAGCACTTTTAGCAACGTGAATTTGACAGGGGTTGTTAAGGAAGTGTTAAGTTCAAAAACGTTCACTAAAGGGGATAATACAGAGGGAAAGTTTTTACGGTTTACTCTTGTAGATGATTCTGCAGAGATCACTGTTGTTGTTTGGAACGGTAAAGTTGATGCATTGGAGAGGCAGCTTAAACCCAGTGTTTGCCTGTACGTGATTAATGGTAAAATTAAAGAGAAAGAGAGTGGCGGTTTTGAAGTTCATATTGATGCAGCAAGTTTTGTGCAGATTTATCCAGTTACGCCTCAAACAAGTAAATTATCAGATTTAAAAGAGGGTGACAATGTTAACGTGGAAGGAAAAGTTTCAAATGTTGACCCGATACGGGAGGTAACTACGGGCAAAGGTGAGTTAATTAAATTGCTCACATTTGAGTTAAAAGATGAAACCGGTTTTGTTAGAGTTTCAGTATGGCGCAGTCAAGCTGAGCAATTATGTGACCTAAAAGTAGGCGATAATGTTACTGTAGAAAATGGTTTTGTTAAGAAAGGTTATGGAAAGAAATTGGAGTTAACCACACGTAGTGGAACCCAATTTAAAATAAATGCTACTTGATTTTTTCAACTATGGCAAGGGTCATGTCGCTTGTTGTCGCTTTGCCACCCAAGTCAGCTGTTCGAACTTTTCCTTCAACAAGCACAGCAACTACAGCGTCTTCAATTTTTTTAGCTGCTTCTTTTTCGCCTAGATAGTCAAGCATCATTGCTCCTGCAAGTATAGTGGCAATTGGATTTACCCTATTCAAACCGGTATACTTTGGTGCACTACCATGAACAGGTTCGAACATACCATAGGTTTCACCAATATTTGCACCTGCCGCAAGGCCGAGGCTACCTGTTACTTGTGCTGCCTCATCACTTAAAATGTCGCCAAACAGATTTGTTGTAACCATAACATCATATATAGCAGGCTGTTTGATTAACTGCATAGTTGCAGCATCAATATGTAAATCATCAACCGTAACTTCAGGATAACGTTTTTGAACTTCTTTTACGGCATCTTTGAATACGCCATCGGTTATGCGTAAAATATTGCCTTTATGAATATATGTTAAATGTTTTTTACGCTGCATAGCTAATTTAAAAGCGTACTCAGCAACTCTAAGTGACGCCTCAGTAGTGATAATTCGAAAAGCAACACTAACTCCAGGCGCAATAAGAGCCTCCTGACCAGAATAAAGACCCTCAGTATTTTCTCTAACCACAACAAGATCAATATCAGGCTTTAACGACTCTACATTAGGAAAACTTTTGCAAGGACGAACATTAGCATATAAACCAAACATCCGACGCAAAGTAACCGCAACACTAACAGGAGCACCCGGCTCCTCAGGAGTAGTCATAGGACCCTTAAGACAAGCAACCGTTTTTTTAATAACCTCAACAGTCTCTTTAGGAAGATTTGTACCATACTCTGCAATACAATGCGCCCCCGCCTCACTATAAAGATAGTTAAGTTTAAAATTTGAAACTTTTTGAACAGCATCAAGAACCCTAACTGTTGCCTCAGTTACCTCAGGACCAATACCATCGCCCTTAAGAACCGAAATATCATAAATTTTAACCAATCTAATCTACCTAAAAACAAAACTTAATCTCTCCATTTATCAGCATATCGCTTAAACAACCAAATTCCAACAAACAATAGGGTGGCAGCAAAAACGTGTATAAGATCTTAGGCGTAATTAGTATTTGGTGGAAGGACGCGTATTTTGTCAGTGTACAAATGAGGTGTTTGTGTTTTAAGTATCGAAGAAATGAATCATTTATAATACATACTCAAGAATAGTGAATACTCAAATAATTACGTCTAAGGTCTATACTGTTTTAAATTTTGAAGTTTTTACTGCTCGATTCGGATTATAGTGGGAATTTGGCCGGCGGTTCCTATTTTGCCTTGGTACATGATGAGTACGCCTAATACGTCGGGTATATTTAGGGCGCATTTTATCCCGGCAGTGATTCCTGTGTCGGTTTTGCCTTTTACTGCGTTGCCAACGGCTGTGGCGGCGGCGTCTGCTAGACCGGCGTTTTTGCAAAAGACTGTTGCGGCTTCTGCATCGCCGAAGCTAAAGGCGTGGCTGAAGCGTCCGGAACTGGTTGCTATTCCGATGGGAAATTCTGTGAGTCTAAATCCGAAGCGTTTTGATAGGGGTTCGTTGCCTGCGGCTAGGGCTACGTCTATGGGTCTGTTGGAGGCTGCGGCGATTTCGCCTCCGTCTTCTACAACGGCTATTTTGCAACCTGTTTTTTGCATGTCAGCTAGGGCTAAGTCGGCTATAACGCCGGCGACTGCTGCCATGGGTCCAACGTTTGCTTTTTGTGCGGCTAGGGCCATTAATTTGGCGACTATAGGTTCATCAGGTATGGGTAGGGGATCAAATGTGTAGAAGAATTTTTGGTGTTTTCGTATATAGTTTTCGAGTTCTTGGTAATTGTGTTTGATTGATTCTTTAGCAACAATTATACCTTGTGCGGTGTCGCTGATTAGATGGCAGACGCTGTCTTTGTATGTATAGTCTTCTTTGAAAAGTTCATTTGTCAACTTGTTTTTCTCGGCGTACATTATTATTATCGTTATTTTTGTTGTGTTTGTTTTCGGTGTTGTTTGAGTATTTTATAGAGTTTATGGCTCTAACGGGGCAGACGTCTACGCATATGCTGCAGACGCTTCCGACGCATTTTTCCTTGTTAAATTGTATAGTTAAATCTGTGTCTACGCTGATTGCTCCTACGGGGCATAGTGCAACGCATGAGCCGCAGTTAAAGCAGCGGTTAGTGTCTACTTCGATAAGTTTGGGCACTGTTACAGTTGTGCCTTTCTGGCGAAAGGCTGATACAATGGCGTCGACTTTGTCGTCTTGAACTTCTAGAACAATTTCGCCGCCTTTAGAGTTTATGTGGGCTGATAAAATCGCAATTAGCACCTTATTTTCTAGGATAACCTCTGAGACGATAGGTTCTGAGACAGAGTTTTCATTTAGTCGTACGAGTATTCGTGCCATTTTTTATCGCCCCAACAGTTTAGAGACGTCCTCAGAGGTTATTATGCCTAAGACTTTATGTTCAGAGTCAATTACGGGTAATGCGGAAATGTTGTGTTGTGCCATGCGTTTTGAAGCGCTTTCTAGGGGTTCATCAGGTTTTGCTGTTATAACTCTGCGTGTTTCGATGTCAGTTAACGCTTTTTTGCCCTCAGCCATTGCGCGGGTAATGTCCCATGAGGTAACTATGCCCAAGAGTTTGCCATCTGAATTTATGACTACTATATGGTTTACAGATTTGGTAACTATACGTTCAGCTATAGCGCGGATTTCTTCATGTTCCAAGCAGGTAACCGCTGGGTGCATAACATTTGAGACAAAGGGGATTTCCTGTGTTTGTCGCATAGGCTTAAATACGGTGTCAAGAGGTAACCGTTCAATAGGTGCAGTTAAAGTAAATTGGCCGTCATTTATCCAGTTTTTAAGGGTTTGTGCGACTTTTTTTGCCATTTTTAAACTGGAAAGAGAGCTAACTCTGACGCGTTTATCATTAATGGAGATAGTCCCAGATTTAAGTTCAGCATATGAGACTTGGCGTAAATTAGGTTTATCTCGGCGCATGACGCTGTAATCAATTACGTCAGTAAAAATTTCAGCGTCACGAATGGCAGTTTTTTGCGCTATGTCCTCATTTAGAATGGGTATAGGTATGCCTAAACCGATATATATAGATGTTCCGTAACGAGTAAATGCTGCGCCCTGCAAAAATTCAGGACTCATTTTCTTAGCATCACCCTTAACCATTAGGTTACCACTAAGATTTTTAGGGTTATGCTGTGTACCCTCACCAATAATATAGCCCTGGCCCCCTCCCAAAAAAATTTTTGTGCCAAACCCAATAGTTTCATAGTTGGGATCATTTACAAGAGGGCTTATTTCGCCGGCACCAGAAAAAGTGGCGTTGCGCATACGCGGCAAGAGCTTGCTCATATAAGTGTAAATTGTCTCATCACTGCAATTAATTGCACAATTGTAGTGTTGATAACAGTTACGAAAGTTTAACAGATAAAACTGGTTAAGATCATCCTTTGTTATAGTAGTTTTAACAGCTGTTCTAGGATAACAATCAGTACCATACGCAGTTGCACGCAATTCAACCTCATTACCGGCAACTAACTCTTGAATTACATGACCTCCACCATACTCAAAAGGTTTTTTTTCGCACGAATTTGTCGCACCAATAAACAAATCAGCCGCGGCGCCTGGGTGACAGACCTCTACATCGTTGAGCCAGGCTCGTTGAATTTTAATAGGCGGATCAGAATGTCCAAGATTAATAACCGCGCCAGAAGAACACATAGCACCGAAAGTACCAGTTGTTACAACATCTACCTCTTTGAAGGCAACCTCTACACCACTACTCTCTACAAGTTTTTTCATCTCTTCAGCAGTTAAAACCTGAGCGTCACCTTTGATGATTTTCTGATTAATCTCCTCAATAGTTCGAGTTTTCTGATCACGCTTAGACAAATAACATTACCTAACAATAAACAAAAAGTAACCCAAACAATATAATATTTACGCAAAAACAACTAAAAGAAAGAACAAGCAGAAACATCAAGTAATGACTGTCTTTTTAATTCTTTAAAATAACAAATAAAACAGGGCTAAAACAGAAGAGAAGAGGATATTAAAAAAAGAATGTTGATTTTTACCAGTATTTCCAGGGGATTTTGTCCATGTATTCGTTAAGGCTGCAGATGGTTTGTTCGTTTTGACTGTTTTTCTTTAATACGTCTACTAGAGCGGCTGCAAGTTGTAGATTTGTTATAACGGGTACGTTGAATTCTACGGCTTGGCGTCTTATGATATAGCCATCTGTTAATGTGTCTGAATAGTTTGTTTTACTGTTAGTAACAGGTACGTTGATAACTAGATCTATTTTTCGTTCTTGGAGGTAGTCTAAAATGTTTGGGTTGACTTGGGCGTCTTTAACTTTATAGAGAATTGTAGCGTTTACGCCTGAAGCTGTTAGAACGTTTGCTGTGTTGGCTGTGGCGAAAATGCGGAAGTTCATTTCTTGGAAAGCTTTAGCTATGGGGATGACTCGTTTTTTGTTTTCTTGACCGCCACCGACACTTATGAGAATTGCACCGTCTTTGGGTGGAATGTGAACTTCTGCGGCTTGCAATGCTTTACTAAATGCGTCCGAAAATGTTTCACCTATACAGGCAACTTCGCCGGTGCTTAGCATTTCTACGCCCAAAACAGGATCAGCCCCACTTAGGCGCATGAAGCTAAATTGGGGAACTTTGACGCCTACATGTGGAACAGTGTCCATGGGGGATAATTGTACGTTGATTTTTTTGCCTAACATTACAAGAGTTGCCTGTTCAATCAAGTTTATGCCACGTGTTTTGCTAACAAAAGGCATTGAGCGGGAAGCTCGTAGATTGCATTCGATAACATTTACAACATCATCTTTTACTAGGTATTGAATATTGTATGGGCCACGGATGTTGAGGGCTTTTACTATGCGTTTGGTGCAGTCTTCAATGTCTTTTTGAACTTCGATTTTTAATGCTTGCGGTGGAATGGTCATGGTGGCGTCTCCACTGTGGACTCCGGCGTTTTCTACGTGTTCCATTATTGCACCAATTAACACGTTATCGCCATCACAAACGCCGTCAACTTCGACTTCTTTTGCGCCAGTTATAAATTTGCTAATGACCACGGGGTGGTCGCGTGAAACTTTGGCTGCAAGATTTAAAAAGTTTTCAAGAGATACCTCATCATATGCTACGCGCATGGCGCTGCCAGAGAGTACATAGCTAGGACGAACGATAACGGGGTAGCCGATTTTTTCTGCAGACAGTTTGGTATCGTCTATGGATACAAGTTTGCTCCAAAGAGGTTGGCTAATGCCTAATTTGTCAAGAAGAGAGCTAAATTTGTTGCGATCTTCAGCTAAATCGACATTTTGTGCTGATGTGCCTATAATGTTAGCACCAGATTCCGTCAGTTTCATAGATAAATTGTTGGGAATTTGTCCGCCGACGCTTGTAATTATGCCAAGTGGGTTTTCTTTGTCGTAAATATCCATAATGCGTTCAGTTGTTAACTCTTCGAAATACAGTTTGTCCGACACATCATAATCAGTGCTGACGGTTTCAGGGTTATAGTTTATCATGATGGCTTCTTTTACACCGTTTCTCTTTAAAGCCCATATAGTGTTTACAGCACACCAATCAAACTCTACACTGGAGCCTATGCGAAAAACGCCTGCGCCTAGCACAAGCACTTTGCTATTGTTATTTGAGAGATCAATATCGTCTTCATCTCCACCGTAGGTCATGTAAAGATAATTAATTTTAGCAGGATACTCAGCGGCTAATGTGTCAATTTGTTTTACGGATGGAATAATTTTGGCGTTTTTGCGGAAATTGCGTACAGTTACTTCATCAGTGCATTGGCAAACAGCAATTTGCATATCTGAGAACCCTATACGTTTTGCTTCTCGAATGATTTTGGCAGCTTCGCAGTCGTTAATGTCTAGTTTACGTAGTTTATCCTCCATGTTGAGGATGTTTTTGATTTTACTTAAGAAGAAAGGATCAATGCCGCTTAGTCGGTAAATTTCAGATATACTTAGACCCATGCGTAGAGCTTTGCTTATTTTAAAAAGGCGTTCATCCGTTGGATTTGCTAGCTCATCACGTATATGCTGCTCTGATTCAAGTTCAGAATCTTCAGGGTTGCAGACTAGACCAATTTTGCCGATATCAAGCATGCGTGTAGCTTTCTGTAATGCTTCTTCGAAACAGCGTCCAATTGCCATGACTTCGCCTACACTGCGCATTTGTGGTCCAACATGGCGGTCTGCGTTTTGGAATTTTTGAAGGTCCCAGCGGGGCACTTTAATGGTGACATAGTCAAGGGCTGGTTCAAAGCAGGCAGTGGTTACTTCAGTAACTTTGTTAGTTAATTCAGATAACAGATATCCAAGAGTTAATTTAGTTGCAATATACGCCAAAGGATACCCGGTAACTTTACTAGCTAAAGCGCTGCTTCTAGACATTCTAGAGTTTACCTCTATAACGCGGCATTCCTCTGATTGGGTATTTAGGGCCCATTGTATGTTGCATTCACCAACTATATTCAAGTGGCGAATTGCGTTTATAGAAAGTTGGCGGATTTTATGGCATTCACGATTAGTCATAGTTTGTGAGGGAGCAACAACTATGCTATCACCTGTGTGAACACCCATGGGATCAAAGTTTTCCATATTGCAAATAGTTAAACAATTGTCGGCATAGTCACGCATGACCTCATATTCAATTTCTTTCCAGTGACCGACATACTCCTCGACTAGTACTTGTCCAATGCGGCTCTGAGCAATGCCTCTTGTAACAATTTCTCCAAGTTCCTCAACATTGTGTGCAACACCACTGCCTTTTCCGCCTAATGTGTAAGCTACGCGAACAATAACGGGATATCCGATTTCGTCTGCAATTTGTGTAGCGGCCTCTAAGCTTGTTGCAGATCTGCTCTTTAAAGGTGAAACATCAGCTTCAAGCATGGACTGGCGGAAACGTTCTCTGTCGCCTGTGTCCTCTATAGCAGCTATAGAGGTGCCGAGAACTTTAACGTTGTACTTGTCAAGAATGCCCGTTTTAGCAAGTTCAATACCGCAGTTAAGTGCAGTTTGACCGCCAAATCCTAACAGAATTCCATCGGGGCGTTCTTTTGCTATGACTTTTTCTACAAAATCAGGAGTAACAGGAAGAAGATACACTTTACCTGAAAGTCGCGTGTCAGTTTGGATTGTAGCAATGTTTGGGTTAATAAGAACGGTTTCTATGCCTTCTTCATGTAAAGCCTTTAAACATTGGCTACCACTATAATCGAATTCAGCGGCTTCTCCAATTTTGATTGCGCCACTTCCAAGAACAAGAACTTTATGTATCCAGTCAAATTTTGGCATTTATTTTACCTCCATAGTTTTTTTGAATTTGTCAAGCATAATGTCAGTATCACGTGAGTCAGGAGCGTCTTCAGGGTGCCATTGAACTCCAAAGACAGGTTTAGTTTTATGTTTTATACCTTCAACTGTTTTATCGTTAGGATTTACATACCAAGGCTCAAGAGATGTTTGTTTTAGAGTATCTATATCTATGGTATAGCTATGATTTTGGTTAGTTATATAACAACGTGAACTAGATAAGTCAAGAGCGGGTTGATTTTGAGAACGGTGACCAAACTTTAGTTTAAAAGTATCTGCACCAAAAGCTAATGCCAATATTTGGGCGCCCAAGCAGATGGCCATTAACGGAGTTTTTTCAGCTAATTCACGAACAACTGCTATAGTTTTTGTGTTTCGTTTAGGATCCCCAGGTCCACTGCTAACAAGAATGCCATCGGGATTGTATGAGAGAATTTCGTCAACAGGCATGTCATAGGGCACACGTACAACATTTATTCCGCGTTTTAATAAACTGCGAATAATACTAAACGTTGTTCCGCAATCAATTAGAACAACAGTTAATTTACCATCAACATTATATGTACAGGGTTGTTTAATTGAAACTTCTTTAACAAGATCCGTTAGGTTTGGATCAATAATATTAGAACAATTCTGTAAGAGATTCTCAAAATCTGGTTCTTCCTCTTTTTTTGCAGAGTCAAAAACTTGTAGTATACCAAGCATGCTGCCACAGGTTCGTAATTTTTTAGTTAACCGTCTTGTGTCTATACCATAGATACCTGGAATGCCTTCGTCAGATAGCCATTTGTCAAGTGTGCGATTAGAGGCCCAATGAGAGGGTTCAAGGCATAGTTCATGTATAACTAAACCTTGGACTTGAATGTTGTCTGATTCAAAATAAAGAGGCAAACCAAGCTCTAACTCTTTTTGGGGAACACCATAATTGCCCACCAGAGGATAGGTAAGAGTTAAAATCTGTCCTTTAGATGAGGGATCAGTTAAAGTTTCAGTATATCCAACCATAGAAGTTGAGAAAACCACTTCACCGCTTGTTTTACCCGTGGCACCAAAACCTTTACCGATAAATGACGTCCCGTCTTTGAGAAATAAAATGGCTTTTTTATTTTTATCTGACATATTGTGTTGTGACTCCAAGCTTGATCTACCTATATTTTCTATTTGTGCTGTTTACTGTGAAGAGTAGGAACCTACATAACACTCAATGTGTTTGAGGTAACAGTTGAAAGCGCAGTTTTAAGGTTTAAAACTGCCTTCTCAACTTTTGAGAGGCTTTTAAGTCTTTCTTTTAAAGCCCTTTCAACTTCTATATATAATATCCTATCTTGAATTTTATAAAACTTAACCATTTGACAATAAGCGGAACATATGGCAGTGTCCACTAAGTTAACAATAGTTATAATATATTTGACATTTTTTCTTGAAAAAGCAAAATGAGCAACATCCCCTTCAGTATTACCGAATCGTCCGCCACACAACATTTTAGACGCTTCTCATACCTCCTCAAGTTCACTTTTTGTTTTACATTATAACCTTTGAGGCTTTCGGTTACTTTAACACTTTTAATGCATCACACAACTTGTTTGCACACCTTCAAACATTAAAACTGTTAGACACCAAAAACTCGTTTTTACAACTAGCCACCAATTTGCAAAAACAGAACACATTAAACTATAAGGTTAAATTTCTATTAAAAACAAGTGTGAGTCTAGTTTTCCAGTTTACTTTTTAATTGCTCACCAACTATTTTTGCAACATATCAACACGTAAAACAAGCAACTCACCTAATCGTAAACTCTTGACTAACTTTTCAACACTATAACTACTAACGTTCAGGCGAAAAAAGAGCAATAAATTTTAGGTTTTGTATAAAGCAAAAATGTAAAAACAGCACGGAAAAGATACCCCATCCAGAAAAACAAAACAAGCTCAAAATGAGCTTTAAATGATAAAAGAACGGGGCAAACCGTCTCAGAAACCATAGCCCCCCCTATTTTAAAAATGCACATACAACTCACCTTAACCGCTAGGTAAAAACAACAAACAACTAACGCTCACCATCTCCAACAACACATAACACACACTAAAAAAAGTTGTCACCATACCTTCAAACAGTTAAACCCATCAATCATAGTAACTTTTGCCACCCCAAGCTCACGTTTTTTAGACACGTAATTTTATCGCTACAAAAAACAAAGCTCAAATGCGGCAGTACTATAAATAGAGTGACATAAAATAATGGACATTGATTAAGAAAGATCGTTTTTCCAGTGTTTTCGTGACCAAAACAGGCACACACAGTTTAAAGTAATGTTCGCTGTAATGACATAACTTGTAACATACGCTACTCGATATTTTCATTTCCTACCCTTGCTAAACTGTAGTTTTTTGTTTTTAGCTTTTGCCCAACCATGATAATACACCCACGAAGGCTTAAGCTCATTTTTCCCCATCAACACTCGGATCTCTTGCATAAATGTAGAGAGCTTGTTCAAATTATAACTTACATTCAGCAGTTTGACCAAAAACAGGCAAAAATGAATTATTGCTCGTTAAATATCCAAAAAATAAGAAAAATATCGCATAAATAACTAAAACCTTGTAAAAACCTGTAACATAAATAATTCAACCTATTTTTTTCCGAACTGCTAAATGTGAGTTACAAGTACAAACCCGCCCCAAATAATCAACTCACCATGCACCATTTTTCATAATTCTTCTTACAAAACACCAATTTTCTGCATAACAGCCACAGGGAGCAAACACACCAGACAAAACCATCATACATACATCTTGATTTACCCTAGTTTCAACTAGCCATCATTACAAACCATCTAACGTTACATTTACCATAAAACAAGCAATGTTGGGTAATTAACTGGTTTAGTAACCACGTCAAACGCATGAACTGTGCTGTTTATGACATTTTGTGACACTTAACACTTTTTTAGACATCTTTTGTTACAAATAGCTAATTTTTGTTACAAAACAACCATAACCACGTCAATCCAACAACTGCTCGTTTATAAACATTGGGTCAGTTTTGCTTCATGCGTTTGTCGTGGCAAGTACAAGTATCATCGTAGGGGACTACTTGAGAGCATTCCTCATATCAGATTTATTCGTGGGGTTATTGTTGTGCGGGGGGTTGATTTGGGAGTGGTTGTGGATTTTTTGAATAAGTATAATGCAGAGTTATGGGTTTGGGACGTTACGTTATCGTCTGAGGATGAAAAAACCCTAACTAGAGAGCCGTAGAATTTTGTCCCAAAGCCGTAGTAGGCATAAATTTTATAACCCCTCAGTTAACACTACAACGAACAAGGTTTGAATGCGGTGTTGCTATGAATGGAGCAGACGTAATTTTGAGGGATATTGATTAAGAAAGAGTGTTTTTTCAGTGTTTTTGTGACCAAAACTGGATATAATATACGCAGTTTGAAGTAGTGTTCGTTGTAGTGTTAAATAAACACGTGTTTCCAAACGGATATGCTATTTAACGGTTTTAGACATGTTAACTTTTGCAGATATAAAGTCGGAAATTCAGATTTCTATTCAAGATCTCGCTAGATGTTGTTTGATTTTTATAGTTGTTAACTGTAAGCGGTTAACTTTAGAATTATACCATTATGTTAAATTCAATTGGGCGTAAAAGACTAGTTTAATAGCTTTAAGTACTGTAAAATTAATTAAGTGTAATGATTAGATTATAGTTGGTAATGATTACAATGAATGATGCACGACCTATCATATTGAAACTTGGGGGCTCAGCCATCACTGATAAAGCTGTGGTGGCAAGTCCTAGAAATGAGTTAATTAACCGTATGGCTGAAGAAATTAAACGCGCGGATTTGGATAATTTAATTATAGTTCATGGCGGAGGCAGTTTTGGTCATCCAACAGCTGCAAAATACGGCATTAGTGATGGTTATAAAGAAGATAATTTGTCGCAAAAGTTTGGTTGTGCTGAGACGCATCATATGATGACTGTGCTTAACGGTATTGTTATGGATGCTCTTATTTTGCATGAAATACCAGCATTTAGCGTTGCGCCATTAAATTGTATAGTAACAGATAATGGTAAAATCAAAATGTTTGATGAGGCAGCTCTTAGAGCTATGAGTAAATTGAGTTTTACACCGGTAATGTATGGTGATGCGGTTATGGATGAAAAACTTGGTTTTACTATTCTTAGCGGGGATCAACTTGTTTCGTATCTTGCAGTGAAATACAATGCAGAGAGAATCATTATAGGTGTTGACACTGATGGAATTTTTGAGGCAGATCCAAAAACTAGTCCAGAGGCTAAACCTATAAAGCATTTGACACTAGCAGAACTTAAAGCGTTGCAACCTAAACTTGGAAAAGCTTCAGGAGTAGATGTTACAGGTGGTATGGCAGGAAAAATTGCTGAACTTGTTCCAGCTGTTGAAGCAGGCATACCTGTTACAGTTACTGGAGCCACAAAAGGCTTATCTATTTACAGAGCCTTAACAGGTCAAAGCGTGTTAGGTACTGTAATAGAGAAGACGTAAGATGGCTGCAGAAAAAACTGAAAAAAGAAAAGCAGAACATATACGAATTTGCCTTGAAGAAAAAGCACAGGCAAGAAAGGTAACAGCAGGGTTTGAAAACATAAAGTTTGTTCACAGAGCTCTGCCAGAAGTTGATAGAGAGAGTATTAACCTTTCAACTTCTTTTTTAGGCAAAACGTTTTCAGCACCCTTAATGGTAGGCGCTATGACGGGCGGTACAGAGGAAGCTATTGAAATTAATCAAAATATCGCCATAGTCTGTGAAAAACTAGGATTAGGTATGGGTGTTGGAAGTCAAAGGGCGGCTGTTGAAAACTATGTTCTTGAGAAAACTTATACAGTGGCACGGAAAGCGGCACCAAAAACTTTTTTGATAGCAAACATTGGAGGCGTTCAGCTTGTTCACGGTTATGGTATAAAAGAGGTAAAAAGAGTTATAGACATGATAGACGCTGACGCAGTTGCTATTCACCTTAACGCATTACAAGAGGCTGTTCAACCGGAAGGGCAAACTAGATTCAAAGGGGTTTTAGCAAAAATTGGTGAAATCGCAGGCGAATTAGACAGACCAGTTATTGTTAAAGAGACAGGTGCAGGCATTTGCGCGGAGGATGCTAAAGCGCTTAAAGATGCAGGTGTAAAAGCTATTGATGTTGGCGGCGTAGGCGGAACCAGTTTTGCTGCGGTAGAATATTTCCGTGGTGAAAAACAGTTAGGGGAAGCGTTTTGGGATTGGGGTATTCCAACAACAGTAAGTGTTGTAGAAACTGTACAGTCCACAAAGCTACCGGTTATAGCATCTGGCGGTGTTCGTAGCGGAGCAAGCATTGCAAAAGCATTAGCTTTAGGAGCAAGTTTAGCAGGCATTGTACAGCCAGTGTTGGAAACAGCGGTTAGAGGCAGTAGAGAAACAGAACAGTTTCTATCAGGTTTGATAGATGAATTAAAAAATGTTCTATTTCTTGTAGGCGCAGAAAACGTGGCGTGTTTAGCTAAAGTTCCATTATTTATCTGTGGGGAAACTGCAGAGTGGTTAAAAGTAAGAGGTTTTAACATAGAGAGCTATTCATGTAGAGGAGTATGTTAACTTGGACATTGAAAAATTTCTTGAAGAAAAAGCATCGTTAATTGATAAAGTTATTGAAAGATATCTGCCACGTAAATTTTCCGAAAACTCTATTCTTTTCCAAGTTACTCCGCCAGTTTATAGTTATAATTTGGAAACGATAGATAAAGCTATAGCAGAGCCTATTTGGGACATGTTAGATAGAGGAGGAAAACGCTGGCGGCCTGTCCTGTTTTTGCTTATCTGTAAAGCGTTAGGTAAAAAAGAAGATGATTACATAGATTTTGCAGCTATCTCAGAGGTTATCCATAATGGCACGCTTGTCATAGATGATATTGAAGATAGTTCAGAGCTACGACGTGGAAAACCTTGTACATACAAATTGTATGGGATAGACATTTCAGTTAATGTTGGTAACGCCATGTATTATATGCCCCTTTTGTCTTTGATGACTAAAGAGATAAGATTACCAGCTGAGGTACTTTGCGGTGTTTATGAGGTTTATGTACAGGAAATGATTAACCTTAGCATGGGACAGGCTATGGATATTGCATGGCATAAAGGATTAGCAAACGCGGACAATATAACTGAGACAGATTACCTACAAATGTGTGCATATAAAACAGGCACTTTAGCACGTATGGCCGCAAGAATGGCAGCAGTTATTTCAGGTGCAGAGAAAAATTTGGTAGACAAACTAGGCCGATTTGCCGAAAGTATAGGTGTAGCATTTCAAATGCAAGATGACATCTTAGACTTAACAAGCCAAGAGTTTGCTAAAAAAAAAGGCGGTGTAGGTCAAGACATTACAGAGGGCAAACGCACACTAATGGTAATATATACACTTAAAAACGCAAATGAACATGATAAAAAACGTCTAATTGAAATTCTCAACATGCACACAAACAACCAAACCCTTCGGGATGAAGCAATTGCACTTATGCAAAAATATAGGGCTATCACGCATACAGCGCAGACAGCCGAGAAAATTGTGGCTGACAGTTGGAATGAGGTAAAATATTTACTACCTACACCGGAGGCTAAGGAAAAAGTAAAAGCATTCTCCGAATTCTTGATTAAACGCAGTATGTAACATGTAGGGAGCGTAAAAAATTTGGCACTTGAACAGGATAAAGATCTTAGAGAGTTAATACGGAAAGCAGCGTTACTTAACGCAGTTTCACATGATGGTAAAGCGCAAGCAGGTGCAATGGTTGGAAAAGTTTTAGGAGAAAGGCAAGACTTACGATCATATGTTAAGGAACTCTCAGCTGTTATTAACAGTGTAGTTAACGAGGTTAACAGTTATTCATTATCTGAGCAAAAAGATATTGTGGAGCAAAATTGGCCGGAAACACAAAAGAAAGAAAAACCTGAAGAAAAAAAACTCCCCGCCCTACCTAACTTAGACAAGTTTAAACAAATAGTTACAAGATTCTCACCTAATCCAGATTGTGTACTACATCTGGGCAGTGCTAGAGCAATTATGCTTAGTCATGAGTATGCACGCATATATAACGGTAAATTTATTCTCCGTTTTGAAGACACGGATCCTAAAATCAAAAAGCCGGCCTTAGAATTTTATGAAAACATACGCAGAGATCTAAAATGGCTCGGCGTACAAGTAGATGAAGAATATATCCAAAGCGATAGATTACCCATTTACTATGAGCACGTAGAAAAACTAGTAGTGTTAGGTGCGGCTTATGTTTGTGAGTGTGCGCAGGAAACTTTTCACAAGATAACTGTTTTAAGACAAGCATGTCCATGTCGTGACTTATCGCCTTTAGAGCATTTGGAACGGTGGCATAAAATGTTAAACGGTGACTATAAAGAAGGCCAAGCTGTTGTGCGAGTTAAAACAGAACTTGATCATCCTAATCCAGCAGTTCGTGATTGGCCCGCTTTGCGCATTATTGACACTAAAAAACATCCACACCCACGTGTAGGCAGTAAATACACTCTCTGGCCACTTTATAACTTGGCAGCAGGCATAGACGACTATTTAATGGGCATAACTCATATTATCCGAGGTAAAGAGCATTACACTAACATGATACGCCAGAAATACATGTATAAAGCTCTTGGTTGGGAATACCCGGAGGCTATACATTATGGCAGACTTAAAATTACAGATGCCTTTCTAAGTAAATCCAAAATTATGGCAGGTATAAGAGAAGGAACATACGTAGGGTTTGATGACCCGCGTCTTGGCACTTTTGCAGCTTTACGTAAAAGAGGCATTACATCTGAGGCAATCAAAAAAATGATAATAGACGTCGGAGTAAAGGCTAATGATGTAACTTTAAGCTGGGAAAATCTGTATGCGCATAACCGTAAAATTTTAGATAACTCAAGTGACAGATACTTTTTCGTGTCTGACCCCGTTGAACTCAAAGTTAACGCAATACCGAAAACGTTCATTTCAAAAATACCGTTATATCCTGAAAAACCTGAACGTGGCTTTCGAGAATACACCATAACACCAAACGTAGAAGAAAATGCGTCAAGTTTTTGGGTTTCTAAAAAAGATACTCTAAATATGGAACTAGGTAAAATAGTTAGGTTCATGGAACTTTTTAACATAGAAATTACAAAAATAAATCAGCAGGCAACTATTGATGCTATAGAACCAAAAATGTTAATTGTTGAAGCTAAATATTATAGCGAATCGTATGATGACGTAAGAAGAATTAAGGCACAAATTATTCAATGGATTCCCAAAGGCACTGAGGTCAACTGTGAAATTGTTCTGCAGAACGCCCAAACAATAGAAGGATTTGCAGAAAGCGAAAGCAAGAAATTAAAACCAGACAGTACTATACAATTTGAACGATTTGGGTTTACACGCATAGATAAAGTTAACCAGAAACTGGTGGCTTATTATACCCATAAATAATAATATGATGAGAGGCTATGTAAATGCGAAAATCAAGTAATGCAATAATTTGGCCGGTCTACTTTGATGTTGCAAAAAGCAAAAGCGAAGGCAGACGAGTTCCCAAAAATAGGGCTGTTATTAGTCCTAAAATTTTGGAAATCAAAACAGCAGCAGATAAACTGGGAATACAAAATGACATTAAGCCAACAGCGGGCTATCCTAAAACACCTTGGATAAAAATGGGTATGCTCACTGTAAAGAAAAACGAGCCAAAAGAACAAATTATTTTAAGACTTGCAACCCAACTGGTAGATATAAAACAGCAACAACAGGCGGAGCAACAAAAACAGTCGCAACATTATCATTATAGAAAATAAAAAGAAATAAAAATTATTGCTTTTCTTTGCCAGCGATTAGAACAGCGTTTATAACTCCGTCTGCACCTGGTCGACTAGTTACTTTTGCGTGACCAAGAGATGTGTCAATTTCAGCTCCTTTAGTAATGACACCTCGACGGTTATAGTCAACGTTTGCGCCGTTTCGAATTACGCTAACGATTTCTACTTTCTGTGTTTGACCAGTTCTTTTATCAGTTACTGAGGCAAAACTTTCTGTTAAAACCTTAATTTTAATGTTACCGCCTAGACCATCGGTACTTTTGCGTTTAGGCTCACCTAGAACTGTTTCAGCAGGATAACCTGCCGCTTCGTACTTCTTTTTTGTACGGTGAACTCTTTTTTTGCCGCCAGTTAGTTTTCTTTTACGTAAACTGCTATGAGTAGACATTATTCTGCATTCCTTTTAATTTGCGTAGACGTTAACGGTTAATTTCCATATAAACATATCCGTTTAAGGTTGTTCTCCTTCCTTATATACACTGCCAAAAATGCGTTTCAACTCCCGCTTCATAATAGAAGTATCCTGTGTTAACCCAAAATAATCTGCAAAATGATCCGTAGTTTTAAGCCCCATTGAACGCCCAACACGTTCAGATACAATCAACCCCATGTCCTTTAACAATTTCACATGACCATAGGCATGCTGTCCACGAACTTCAACCACACGCTTCTGCGTAATAGGCTGTCTAAACGCAATATATGACAAAGTTTTAAGTGGTCCAGACGAGAGTAACGGTCGATTAACCAATTTTTTTATAAGGGGAGTAAAATCAGCTTTAACCTGCAAAACATATCGTTCATCTTTTAAAGCCAAAATTTCTAGGGGCGAATTTCTCTCAACATATGCATGCATAACAGATTCAACATACTTTTTTATTTTTTTCTTAGACCGACTGCCGACAACTTGACATAACTCATTTAAATTCAAAGGCCGTCCAGCCACATACAGAGCAGCCTCAATAAGGGCTAAACTATGTTTTAATTTCTCAACTGCTTTAACTGTGTTAAGTTCTTTATCCTCAACGTCATCACCCTGATCAACTGAAGATGAACTAACAGATTCAATGACAGACTCAGATTGTGAAACATTCTCCAATATTGACTGAGTTTGAGACACCTCTACTGAATCTACTTCAACAAAAGGACTAGAAATAGTCTGCTCAGTTTCCTCTGTTAGAGTTTCAATAGGGTTGCTTGGCTTTTCCAACTTTTAGATTCCCCACTGCTATGTATAATTCTTCTGTTTCTTCATTTTGCCACAAACTCACTAAACCGTCTTGTGCTAAGAAAAGCAGATAAATAAACATTCTTAAAGCCTCTATACGAGTTAAGCCCTTAGTTAGCGTTGAAAAATCAATAATACCTTGACCATGCACTTTTTCAACTAATAAAGCATAGAGCTGATCAACTTGATTTTCCAATTCAGCCATAAACTTGTCGAACTGTGGAAGCAAATCTGAAACTGCAGGTAAAACGGGTGTTTGAACTACCACACGGTCTAATCGGGAGAGTTTTTCGCCTTTTAAAACTTCGTCTAAAACCTCGATAAGGTGCTGTATAGTCGTTGACGTTAATTCATGCCGAAGAGGCAGAAATAAAGGAGGAGGAACAAAATCTGGTGGAAGTTTTTGAACTGCTACAGAGGGAGGCTCGTTTAAAGCTAAGAGGAGCTTGGATTTCATAAGATAAATTAAAGCAGACGAGTCTAATGCAACACCTGAAGCTCGAAAATCAACTTTACCGGTATGATCCATTTCCGTGAGAAAAGAACGTAGAAGGTAAGCAATGTTTACACTCCAAGGGGTACCAAGTTTTTCAAGTTTGTTAAGTTCAAAGAGAATATTCCATGGAGGACGTAAATAGAAGGGTTTACGAGAAGGAGCTGATTGAGGGGACGATGATTTAGAGGACACTATTTAGACAACTCCCTCTTTGATGGCACTTCAGGCGGAAATTTGGCAGTTACAACATTTGAGATACCATTACGTTCGTATACACCGTAGACTTTTTGGGCTTTGTTGACCATTTCTGGACGCAGGCTGATAACTATGAATTGTGTTTTGGGAGCTTCTTCGAGCAATAATTCAGCGAGTTTAGTTGTATGGAAAGCATCTAGGTGGGCATCTGCTTCGTCTAGAATATAAAAAGTTGCGGGAGAAAATTCTCTGAGGCTAAAAATAAAAGCAACAGCTGAGCAGGAGCGTTCGCCACCGCTGGCTGCGCTGACGACAATTTCAGGTTTGTTTGGAAATTGCACAAGCAAATCTATACCACCGGTGAAGGGGTCATCGGGGTTTTCTAGTCTCAGTGTGGCAGTTCCACCTCCTGTTAATTTATCAAAATAACCCTTTAAACTAACATTGATTTTATCAAATGCTGACATGAAAACGCGACGTTTTTTTGCCTCAATTTCGTCCATAAATGCAACAATAGCTTGTTTTTCACGTTCCAACTCGTTTAGGCGTATGGAAAGTTCTCGATATCGCGAAATTTGATCATCATAATGTGAAAAAGCCAGTTGATTAACGGCGCCTATGCGTTCTAATTCAAACTGCATCATACGAATAGAGATATCTGCGTCTTCAACTTGTTTTTGACTAACTTCAAATGCTTGTTCAAACCCGTATTGATTAAGTCGGTTTTGTAATGTTTGATGTTGTAAATTACTGGTTTGAATTGTCAAAGTTAACTGGTTGAAGAGTTGAATAGCCTGCTCATATTCAATTTCCAAACGGCGTAATTCGGTGTCTATATTATCAATTTGTGAGGTAAACTTTTTTGACTCTTCACGTGCAGATAAAACAGTATTGGAAAGCTCGTCACGTTTTTTTTCTAACTCTTCAATTTCTTTCTTTAAAGTGTCGCGTTGCTGTAAGGCCTCGGCAATTTCTTTTTCAAGCTTTTTCTGTTGTTGGCTAGTTTTAGATATTTGAATTTTGATGTTTTGGTAACCTACACGTAGAACATTGTCAAACTGAGATTGACGTGTAGATATATCTGTTTGTAGAGCGCCCAATTGTTGTCGTAAAGTGGTTATTTCTTCACCAATTTTTTCTCGTTGAACTTCAAGGTCTTGGATATGGCTAACGTCTGTTTTTTTACGTAACTCTGAGAGTTCGATATGATTTTTCTGCATGACTTTTTTAATTGTGTTGCGCTCAGTCATATACATACTCATATGGCCTTTGTATGAGGCGATTTCGCGTTCAAGTTTTCCACCATACTTTTCGGTATGTCTAATGTTAATTTGAGTGCGTTTAACACTGCGCTTAATTCGCACGACTTCTCGGTCTAAAGTTATGATAAATTCATTAAGGCGTGTCATCTCAATTTTTGCAGATTCAATTTCTTCGTCAATGTTTATTATATCTGAACCTCTTTGGGATAGATGTGTTTGAAGGGTGTTTACGGCTTCATCGAGACTTTTTAAAGCGTTTTCACTTGGAATTATTGTTGAAAAATCAATAGGAGAACGGAAAAATCCGCTTTCAAAAGCGCCCGATTCATACAAATCGCCGTTAACTGTTACAGACCGATAACCATCATTTGAAAGCGCAAATCCAATTTTATCATTTGAAACAACAACTGTATCGCCAAAAACATAGTCAGCTGCGAACTCGAATTTTTTATCATACTTAAGAAACGCTACAAGTTGACCAATTACACCCTCACGCATCGGCGCAATTTTTGTTTTCTGCGGAATAGCACCCTGTAGAGGTATAATTTTAATTCGCCCCAATTTCATACGTCGTAAAGTTTCAGCGCACATAAAAGCTGCGTCGACATCTTTAACTACTAATGCATCAAGCCAACCAGTTGCGGCGGCTTCAACAGCTTTCTTGTAGTTTTTGTCGACTTTGATTAAACTACGAAGCCGTCCATAAATGCCATTAATAGCACCCACATCACCCATTTCCTCTATGCTACGCAACGCTTTTTCTTCTTGTGCTATAGTTGCAGCTAGATCCTTTTGGGTTGCAAACTCTATTACTGCGTCTTTAGCATCTCGTGCAACACGTTCAGCGGCGGCAATGTCTTTTTGAAATAACTCTTTTTGTTCAGTTTTACGGTTTATAGTGTTTTCAAGAATTTTTATCTGAACTTTTTGATCTTTTTGTACTTGTTCAAGATCTACAAGAGACTGCTCTAATTCAGATAAATTAGTCAAAAACTTTTCTTTACGTACTGTGAAATTTTTTAGTCGCCCAACACATATACGCATCGCAGACTTGTCTTTAGTATACTCAGAACGAATATACGCTAACCGTTTAGTACTGCTCTCGATTTGTAACTCTACGCCGCGAACTTTTTGGCTGTTACCGCTAAGGCCTTCCCAAAGCTGGACAGATTCTTTAGATAGAGTCTCATAAATAGCATTTTTTTCCGCGATTTGTGCTTCAAATTTTTCCTGTTGTATTTTAAAGGCGCGAATTTTTAATCGGTTGTCTTTTATTTCGTTTTGCATAGAGTTATGACTTTCTTGATAGTTTTGTGCAAAACGTTTTAGACCGTCAATACTTGCTTGACTAGCGCTAATTTGTGTTGTTAACGGTGTTAGGCGTGAGCTTAACTCACCAATATCAATTTGAACTTTTCGAATTTGAATACTGCCTTCATCAAGAGCTTCTCCGCTAAGCTTGCGCCATTCACCTTCAATTTCGTATCGCTTATTTTTACGCAAGTCAAGTTGTTCTTTAGATTTATTAACGCTAATTTGTACTTTCTCAAGGTTAGCAGTAGATTCTTGAAGTTTCTCGTTTAACTGCAAAATTTCGTTTGAAATTTTTATAGCTTGAAATTTTTTAGTTTCTTCTTGGATAAAGTTGTATCGAGCAAGTTGATTACGTTCCCGTTCTAGATCATCAAGACGTTTTTGGACTTCATCGATTCTGCCCATGGCAGTGCGGATGCTAATGTCAGCAGTGCGCAGTTTTTCTTCTGCTTCAACCTTTTCTCCATCATACTGACCTATACCAATAAGTTCTTCTATGATTTTTCTGCGCCCAATAGGATTAACTTCAGTTAAGTAAGTAATTTGGCCCTGGGGTATAATGTTTTGACTTAGACTGCTAATAGCAGCCATGGAAAGAGTTTCAATAACTTGTGTTCTGCTCATTCTTCGGCCATTTAGCCGGTAAACACTTTGACCGTTGTTGCGGTAAACTTCTCTGGAAATTGTAACTGTAGAGGTGTCCACGGGCATTAGACCGTCGGCATTGTCAAATTGGACAATTACTTTAGCCATTTTAGATTTTTCTAAACCACCTTTCTCAGAGCCATGAAAAATTAATTTTGAAGCATTATCTGCTCGCATTCTTTTAGTGCTTAATTCGCCAAGCGAAAACAGGAGGGCATCCATGATGTTGCTTTTGCCACTACCGTTTGGTCCAGTAAAGGCTGTGAAACCTTTTTCCAGATTTACCTTTACCGTCTGCGGCCCAAAAGACTTGAAGCCTTTTAGCTCGATACGTTTAATATATGGCAATTCAGTCCTTTAACCTCACTTGACAACATATCTACTATAAGATGTCATCATCATACGTATAAAAGCTTATACTTAAAACACAAACTCGTACATAAAATATCGGCAAATAACGATAAAAAATAAACAAAAACAGCGCTCAACACAGTTTAGTAAAAGCAAAGGTTACACTTAAACTATGTCTATTTAACCAGACAGCCCTTATCTGGAAAAGTTATTTGCTCAAAAATATGCGTGGGAGCATTTTTCCATAAACAGTTAGAGTAGGGACATCTAAATATTTAAGTACAGTAAACATTTACCTTAGAGAGGTGAGTGTATTGAGTTTCGGCAATTCATTAAAAAGTCTTGGAAGAGTTCAAGAAGCACTGGTATTTGGATTAATGTTTGTTACCATGGTTGCATTATTTTATTTTGATTTTGACTTTACGTTAAAGATTGGAGTTGCCATTTTAGCTTTCACGATAATTATGTTAATAAGTATTGCAAGTCAGTTACTTAGCATGCAAAAAGAAACAGCAAACGGTGTATAGAGATAAATCAGTGCTTTTAAAGTATTGAATAGAGATCTGGTATGTTTGGAATAGTTTACGTTTAAAGTCTAAACATCTATATCAACATAAACACGTTTATAATAAAGATGTTTAGTTAAGAAAAAAGTTGCATCGGTAATTTGTTTGTAATTTACAGCTATACAAGAGAAAAACATAATAATCATTGACACATTGCATAATAACTTTATTAACAGCAATTTTTACAACGTTATGTTAAAACATAAATACCATTAATATCTACTAAACTATATAGACACTGTTAAGTGAAAAAGAATGCAAGAAGAAAAAAAAGTCGCTGGCTGGCTAAAAGAAACACAGAAGGGTTACATTAGAATTGCCGTTCTAATATTGTTAAATAAGAAGCCTCATCATGGTTATGAAATGATGAAAGCGTTAGATAAGAGAACTAAAGGTTTTTGGAAACCAACCGCTGGCGGCATTTATCCTATATTGCAGGATCTTGAAAAGTCTAAATACATTGAAGGCGAATGGGATTGCGGTACTAAAAGAAAAAGAAAAATTTATGTCATCACATCTGAAGGCAAAAGAGTACTAGAATACACTTTAGAAAAAGAAAAACGTTTAGTCAACACAATGGCTGAATTATTAAAAGAGTACATGAAAGACGTAATGGCTATAGACGTTAACAGTACTCAACTGTCTAAAACGCCCTTTGCCTTGTTTTTTGATGAGGAAAAATGTAACTCTGAAGATACAAAAAATGATCTTGAAAATAAACGCGCTAACATTGAGGGCATTATTGAGAAATTACAGGAAACCATAGGACAGATCAATAAGCAATTAACACAAATAGAAAAAGAAGAAAACAGCAAAAACAAAAAGTAACACAGTCTGCGTGTCTATGAATGCTATATTGGTACGTATTTAGTCACGTAAATGTTGTTAAAGTGTGCATACATAAATGTGTGCCTAACCCCGTTTTCTGGACAAAAATATCTGAGATTTTAAAACCTAACAAAAGGAGCAGTGTCAAGACTCATTTTCACTAAGAGTCAAATCAGGGCAAAAATGTAATCAGTATGGAAAAGATACCATCCAGAAAAACAAAATAATCATAAAATAGGCTTTAAATGGTAAAAGGACGGGGTAAATCGCCTCAGAAATAGGCCAGCCCCTATTTTAAAAAAACACTGTGTAACCAGCATTTAAACACTACCAAAACTCACATCAACACCAAACACAAACACCACTTTATCCAGCCCAAACACCAGTAACACACAATCTAAAAAAAGTTGTCACCACCACTTAGGAACAGTTAAACTATAATTTGGGAAAATGTGTGGGCACAAAGATTTTAAATTGGTGTATTAGGCAATAACACCTTGTTTTGTCTTAAATTTATTTGCTAAAGCTATAATTTCGCAAATTATTATTTAACCGTTCCTTAAACAATCAAACTGCCAACATTAACCGTTAAACATATGCCTATATTGCGTTTATTCTTCTATTTTTTTGTTTTTCAAATAGATGTGCATATTCTGTGTTGACTTTGCCATAATAGTCAAGGATTGCCTTGTTTATGCGTATCCAGTCTTTGTTGACCATTGACCATATCGTTCGAGTTGACACGTATTCTGTAACGTATTCGTTAATGGTGCCTTGCCGTTGAATGGTGCGCGTGTCCCAGTCTACACTGATTAATCCAGCGCTGTGTAGGTGGTTTAGATTTAGTACTACAGCGTTGTTGCTAATTGGGTATTTGAGGCCTCGTTTTAGATCTCCAATTAGAGATTCAAAGGAAATTTCATCTTCATCGCGTAAACAAATTACTGCAATTATTTCTTGGACTAATCTAGAGCGTCTGCTTATGTATAGGCCACGTTTTTTAGGTACTAGTAATTGGTCTACGTAGTAAGAATGTCGTTTATGGAACCAGCGTTTAACCATTTCTGCAACGGCGAAATAAGCTAACACTATACCTACAAGGGCCAACAAAAATGTCGGATGTAGGGACGTGAAATTAAAGTAATTCTGGATGTAACGTACACCAAAGTCGGTGAAGGGTATTATTAATGCTATCGCGGTAAGGGCTATGCTGCTCAGGATTAGGTATTTTCCTGGTTTGCTCTTCCAAAATGGCGATTGTCGTGTACGAACAACAAAGACGATAAGAGTCTGTGTTATTAAGGATACTACGAACCAGGCAGTTTGAAATAGCGTTTCTTGTTGTCCAACTGGCACAGTGGGTAGGAAGAAGAAGATCACTATGAAGAACGTTATGAAGTCAAATAGTGAACTAACGGGACCTAGGGTGAACATGAAACTTTTAATGTAGTCTAGGTCCCAGCGTTTAGGTTTCTCAATGTATTCAGCATCAACATTGTCTGTTGTAATGGATGATTGTGAAATGTCATATAGCAAGTTGTTTAGAAGAATTTGAATAGGCAATAGAGGGAGAAAAGCGTAACCTAGAAAAGGTAGGAGTAAAGAAATTCCTAGAAAGCTAAACATGTTACCAAAATTGCTACTTACACTCATCATAATGTATTTCATGGTGTTGCCAAAGGTTTTTCGGCCTTCTAGTACTCCTTTGGATAGAACGGTGAGGTCGTTTTTGAGTAAGATAATATCTGCAGATTCTTTTGCAACGTCTACTGCATTGTTAACAGATATGCCCACGTCACAAGATTTCAAGGAAGGAGCGTCATTAATACCATCGCCCATGAAGCCAACTACGTGTCCATTGCCTTTTAGTAGAGCAATAATGCGTTCTTTTTGAACAGGTGTGACTCTGGCAAACACATTAGCCTCTTCAACCATACGTGAGAGGGCTTCGTCAGACATTTGGCTTATTGCGCTGCCTAAGGCTATGCCTTTAATTTCCAATCCAAGAGACTCACATGTTTTACGAGTAACTTGCTCATTGTCACCAGTTAAAATTTTTAATTCTATACCGGCTTGGGTAAGTAATCGTATAGACTCTTTAGCTGTTTCTTTTGGGGGGTCAAGAAAGGCCATAAAGCCCATAAAGACCATGTCACATTCGTCATCAATGGAGTAGACAGATTTTTCTTCTTTTAATTTTTTGTATGCTACGCCTAAGACTCGGAAACCCTCAGAACTTAAGTCATAATATTTTTGTTCGGCTCTTTGACGTAGTTCCTCTGTTAAGTCAACGGGTAAACCGTTTATTTCGCAAAATGATGATACTTTGAGGATTTCTTCAGGTGCTCCTTTGCTGATAAAGTATCTTTGTCGATCACTTTCTACAACGACGCTTACTCGTCGGCGAACAAAGTCAAAGGGTACTTCATCGATTTTTTGGTAACCGGATACATCCATTTTTTCGTGAACAAGTATAGCCTCATCCATGGGGCTTTTTAGACCTGTTTGGTAGAAACTGTTAAGATAACTATACAGTAACACTTTATCATCATTGTCACCCTCAGGGTTTACGTGTAAGACTAAGGTGATTTTGTTTTCTGTAAGAGTCCCCGTTTTATCTGTGCATAAAACGTTCATGCTGCCAAAGTTGTCAATAGAGGCTAAGCGTTTGACGATAACTCCTTGTTTAGACATTACAATGGCGCCACGGGATAGGTTAATAGTTACAATCATAGGTAATAATTCAGGTGTTAAGCCGACTGCAAGGGCTACAGCGAAAAGTAACGCGTTTAAGATGCCCTCATTTGTGTGGTTGATAAATGCGTTAATCATAAAAATTAGAATTACCATAAGCAGAGTTATCCGCATCATAAAGAAACCGAAATGTTTAACACCTTTTTCAAATTCGGTTTCAGGCGCTTTTTCAACGAGTTTTCGGGCAATTTTTCCATATTCTGTTGTGCTACCTGTTTTAACAACTATAGCTGAGGCGGTGCCGCTAACAACGGATGTTCCCATAAAAAGGTAATTATTCCAATCAGTCATGGAGGAGTTTTTTGTTTTCATAGGTGTTGATGTTTTTTCTACAGGGAAGGACTCGCCTGTTAGAGCGGACTGGTTGATAAAGAGATCTTTAGCAGAAATTACTCGTGCGTCTGCAGGAGTTATGTCACCAGCTGAGAGATAAATTATATCACCCGGCACAACAGCATGAAGTTTGATCTCTTGTTTTACGCCTCCACGAGTGACAGTAGCCGTTGTTGTTACAGCCTCTTTGAGCATTTCAGCGGCATTTTCAGCTTTGCGTTCCTGATAGAAATCTAAAATAACACTAATTAGAACAATTGTGAAAATGATAATTGTATTAGAAGTTTCACCTAAAAACCCTGAAATTAGACCTGCGACTATTAAAATGATTACAAGAGGACTTTTAAAGTGTAATAGGAAATCAACTACTACAGAGTGTTTATGTTTTTTTGCTAATTCATTTCGACCATAAACTTCAAGCCGTCTTTCAGCTTCTTCAGGAGTTAAACCACTTAGAGAAGACTCCAAACGAGAAAGCAACACATCTGCGGGACTATATAAAATTTCATCCGATGATAAGGAAAGCTGCGCTACAACAGCAGTATTGTCCTCGAGCCTTTCCGTAACAGCAGAGTTTTGCTTGCTTAACGCAGTAACCTCCTAACATCACCAGACATTCACACACTAATTTGACTAACAGCTACTCAGGCTTAAATTAGTTTCTTAAAAGAAACATTAAGCATCACCTATCTAAACCTTAACTTGCTGATTTTATACAATGCCATTAACTTAACGAGTACAAGCGTTTGAGATTGTTATTTGATATAGTTGATTAACACTACAACGAACGCTACTTTAAATCGCATCCATCACGACATGACTTACCCATAAAAACATGACACAGAACAACTTTTTCTCAACAATACCCACCAAAAAACAACTGCTCTACACACATAAATAACACATTCCAAACTCTATCCGTTGTAGTGATAACTTAAGAGGTATTAACTTTAAAATAATCGTATACAGCAAAAGTAACATCACTATAATCTGATAAAGAGCCTACAAGAGCATTTTTCATATTCACCCAATCCTTTTCAATAGGATTAAAATCAGGAGAATACGCGGGTAAAAACTCAATGCTCATCCCATGACAACGAGCCAAAATTTTCAACTTTACCCTCCGATAAAAAGAAGCCCTATCCAAAATAATAGTCAAACCCCTCACAATAGATCTTACAAGAGCAAATCCTTTCAATGTAGTACTATATGATATTAGAGACACAAAATTTAATCATCATATGGCGCAGGTGATTAGAGAGAGACGAATATGTATTGGGCTTGATAATGGTACTATGACCTACACACAGGGTTACAAAGTTGTTGTGGTTTAAAAAAAGATTTCTTTAGCGTGACGGGGATATGCAAGTTTCTGTTTTCAGGTTTTTTATTTTTGCGCATTGTTTCGTGTAATGTTTTGTCTTCTTTGTTTTCCATGCTATCCAGTCGTTGTTGCTACCGCCGTGCCTGTTGCGGAGCGTCTTGAGCTTCTGTTGATTATTTTTACGTCCATATGGAAAAATGTCACCGCAAACACCGTCCTGACTTGATACTTTTAAGACAGCGTATACCGTAGTGTTTGTCCAAAATGCAACATGTTCCGCAGAAACATACAGTTACACCCTTCTAAAATTAGGGCAACTTGACCACAAAATGCCTCGCAAAAAACTACAAATCATGGCAATGGTTATGTCGTTAATTCTAATGGTCTTACAACAATAACAATGACTGGACGCGAACTAGTGTTCAAACGGTGATTGGTGATGGCAGTGGAGGACAATGGATTAATTGTGGCACATACAACAGTAGCTTCCACTATATTGGACTAGCCGCTATTGATGACAACAGCTGGAGTGCTAACATATACATTGACGCAGTCATGGTGATATAGTCAAAGAAACTTTAAAAGTTCACCACTTTTTTATATTAGGAACTGTTACTAAATAATTTTTATAACTTTTCTTTAATTGGGTTAATGGTGTAATTCCATTCACCATGAAAATCATCCTTAACAATATTAATAGAGCCAAACTCTTCCTCACTAACCTCTACACCCTTCTCATACTCTGACTCATCCAAAACACACCTAACACAAAGCCCCCTCTCCATCCTAGTAGCCCCAATCAAAACAACCACAACAACCGCACTAACCAAAGAAACCCCACGCCAATTCTTAGAAATAAAAGAAAACAACCTATGCTCAACCTTATTCCACTTAGACGTCCCAGACGGAAAATACAACACCCTAACAGACAACCCCACCTCACAAACAAACTTTTGAAGCTCAAACTCCCACAACCAACTACAATAACCATTACCCCCACAATCACACGTCAAAACAATCTCCTCAGCACTTACATACTCAAATCGCCCTTCCGCATACCACCACCTCCGCAAAGACTCAACAGCAAAAACAGCCGTATCACAACTCAAACCCACATTAACAAACCCCCGATTCTTAAAAATATCATACACCCCATAAGGCGTAGCCTTACCCAACGCTTCAACTGGAAAATCATGATCAAGCACCTCCACAGGCGTTTTAAACTTTTGATACGTACACCCAT
>JGI24695J34938_10000769_pt1 | contig 29994 bp, 26 predicted proteins | sample TergutCo191P3_FD_34938 | JGI IMG/M metagenome (IMG submission 34938)
ATGTTCCTGTGCAATGGGTCTCGCTGCTTGGTGAACCGGATTGGCGGGTTGAATGGCTCGATCCGGGAGGTCAAAAACAAATCAAGGATTTATCTTCCAAAAGCGGCGCGGCAAAAATGGCATTGGAAATAGAAATCCCTGTTACCCGGGCAAATCCGGTTACCGCCTGGCCGTATTGGGAAAATCATGGAATAATACCGGGATACTTTAAACCCGCAGGAGCGATTTTTCCGTATGATGTACGCATTGCTAAAACAACGTTTAATGATCGTCTGTGTTTAAGCTGGGAGGCGGGAGCAGATACAGTTTATTTTTGGGAAATGATTTTCGCAGCCGGTCAGGATGAATCAATAAAACCCGAAAATTTTGATTGGCCCAGATTTCGGGAACTTTTCAGCGAAGGAACCCTGAGCGAAGAAGTTTGCAAAGACCCTTGGCTGGTAGATTGGCGTTTTGTTGCCGAAAAAACAACTGCGAGCGGTTTTGACAGGAGACGAATTATCCCCGAAGCGGTAATTAATAAAAATATTCCTGTCCCTGCCGGTTCATGGTACGGAACATCGCCTTTCGCAAAACCTTTAATTTTTGAAGAAGGCAAACCTTCAATCTTTCCTGTACGTTCGGGCATAAATTTCTGGATTTCCGGCGAAGGAATACTGCGCGTAAACGGCGATGTCTGGGTGCTGAATAAAATTCCTGCGAAGAATGAGGAGTAAAATATATGGCAAAAATTGCGGATAAATTAGATAATATTAATAAGACTTTGGAAAAAATGACAATAATTATGAATAAACCGGAAAGTCCATTTTTTAGAATTTTATCGATTGCTGGAATGTTTGCCAGTTTTCTTGCTATAATACATGTGATAGATACCATAATGAACTGGATCAAGGAGGGAATATGGTAATATTTATTTTAGAACTTTTTAAAGGTTTATTATTATTAGCTTTTGGCATAACATTGATGGTAATAGCTCATAAAATGAAAAAAGAATATAGAAAATCTTAGTATGAAACAGATGTTCATTTATATTTTATTGTTCCTCGCTTTTTCGCTCCATGCGCAGAATCAGCCGATTTATACAGGTTTAAGCAACGAAGAACAATTGTCTTTTGTCGGAATGATGATGGCTGATTTAATCGGAAATTATGGATCACCCAGGTCTGTCATCGCGGAAAGAGGCAACGAAGTTTGGCAGGATGATGTTGTGTTTCAATATAACGGCGCGGATTTTTATATCTACAGGGATAGGATTTGGCAGGTAAAATTCGCCTCGACGCACGGCGTTTCAAACGGAGACAGAAAAAACAATGTGCTTCGCGTTATGGGAGCCAGCGCCGAAGATTTGGGCGATTACGCGCTGCTGCCGATTTCGGGCAGAGACTGGCCGTTAATGATGAGGGTGAATTTCAGCAACTCAAACAATAACGGACAGGTTACGGCGATTTATATTTACCGTCCGGATTTTTAAAGAGGTTATTATGGCGAAAATATGTTTATGTCTTACCGCGAAAACAATAAAAAAAAATCTGGAAATACTTAACAAATACCGCAAATACGCGGACATAGCGGAACTTCGCGTTGACTGCCTCGATGCCGACGAACGTTTGTACATCCGGCGGTTTCCCGAGAACGCTGGGCTTCCCGTAATTTTAACAATCAGGCGGGATGTTGACGGCGGATATTTTTCCGGAGGCGAAGGCGCAAGGGTTAAATTGCTCGCTAACGGACTTGCGTACGCGAACGCGGACTCAAGGCATAACTTTGCTTACATCGATATCGAAGAAGATTTTGAAGTGCCGAGTCTTGAAGAAGCGGCGCGTACTTTCGGAACAAGAATCATCCGTTCATATCATAACGTAAACGGAAATTTCGAAGACATCCCGGCAAAATTAAATTCGATGAAACGCTCCGGCGACGAAATAATCAAAGCGGCGTGCGCTGTAACATCAACAAAAGAAGTGCTGCGTGTTTTTGAAGCTTCCAAAACCGTAACAGGTCAGGATAAAATCATGATCTGCATGGGGCATTACGGAATTTATTCAAGGGTGCTCGCCGAAAGGTTCGGATCATTTTTAACTTATTCAAGCGCATTATCAGAAATCGAAGTTCCCGGCGCTCCGGGGCAGATGGATGTCCGCGAGTTATCGGAATTGTACCGCTTTAGGAAAATAACAAAAAAAACAAAAGTTTACGGCGTTGTCGGCAATCCTTTAAAATCCAGCGTAAGCCCGTGGTTCTTTAATACAGTTTTCGGTCTTGAAAATACCGACGCTGTATACACTCCGTTCCCCGCGGATTCCATCAAAGATTTTTTGGAACTTGCTCACGAGCTTGATGTTCAGGGGTTATCCGTTACAGTTCCGTACAAAGAAGCCGTACTGCCGTATCTTGCGAAAAGATCAAACAAGGTGCAGTCCATCGGCGCTTGCAATACAATGTATCAAACAGCCGACGGCTGGATGGGAGATAACACGGACAGCGGCGGATTTTCTTATTCGCTTTTGGAATTCATTAATAAAAAAAATTTGAAACGAAAAAAAATAACAATCATCGGAGCCGGAGGCGTCGCACGCGCCGTAGCTTCGGAAATCTTCCGTCTAGGCGGGAAAGCGTTAATTTTAAACAGAACTGTTCATAAAGCCAGAAGCGTCGCGTCACAGTATAACTTCCGCTGGAGCGGGCTGGATTCTCAGGGAATTGATCTAATGTCAAAATACAATGACATTATTATTCAGACAAGTTCCGTAGGAATGGAAGGACATGATGATAATAATGATCCTCTGGAGCTATACACTTTTTCCGGAGAAGAAGAAGTGATGGATTTAATTTACACTCCGGCGGAAACAAAGTTTTTAAAAAGAGCATCCGCAGCGGGCTGTAAAACTATCAACGGTTATAATATGGTGATCCGTCAGGCATGTCTTCAATATGAAAATTTTAAGGGAGTTGAATTTCCTCAGCAATTGCTGGCAAGGATAAACACAATCGGAGCAAATACATGGAACAAGATAAGATCGGGTTAACGAATGATTTACTGCGGTTAAAGCAGAGCGTAGGCAAAGCTGTAGCCGACGATATGGTAAAAAGCGGAATGAAGCTCGGACTCGGCACAGGCTCGACAGCAATTCACGCGGTGCGCCGAATCGGAGAACTTTTGGCGCAGGGAGTGTTACGTGACATTTACGCGTTCGCGACAAGCCTTCAAACCGAGATTGAATGTGAAAAACTTAATATACCGTTTTTTTCGTTAAATTCGAAAGAATTATCTTCGGGTCTGGATTTAACCATAGACGGCGCCGACGAAGTTGATTTAAAAAATAATTTAATCAAAGGCGGCGGCGGCGCTCTTTTAATAGAAAAAATCGCCGCGTACGCTTCCGCGCAATTCGCGATTATAGTTGACGAAACCAAATTAACAAACAACCGCCTTGGAGGCGGCTTCCCGATTCCTGTAGAAGTTGTTCCCGCGGCAAGAATGCTTGTAACAAAAGCACTTGAAAAACTCGGCGCGAATGTTATACTAAGAGAGGCAGTACGAAAAGCCGGACCTGTAATCACTGAACATGGAAATATAATTCTGGATATCCGACTGGATACGGAATTAAATGAATCCCGAGACACTTCTCTTTTGGAATCAGAATTAGATCAGATCCCCGGCGTAGCTGCAAACGGTCTTTTTACAAAAAAGCCGCCTGTAGTTTATATTGCCCGTTCAGACGGAACGATAGAAATACGATCTTCGTAAGGGGAAAAAAATGAAAGAAGAACTAAAAGAAATAGCCGCCCGCGTCAAGGTACTGAGAGAAATTGAAGAAATTCCTGCCGAGACTCTGGCTAAAGAATTGGGTTTTGATCCGGCGGATTATAAGGCATGGGAAAATGGAGAAAAGGATTTTCCGGTAGGCGCGCTTGTCGAAATAGCGGGAAGGTTCAAAGTTGATTTGTCGGAATTAATAAGCGGAGCGGCGTCAAAATTAAAAACATTCTGCGTTACGCGATCCGGAGAAGCTCCGGAAGTTACAAGGCGTCCTATGTACGGTTACTGGAATCTTGCGTATAACTTTCACCGCAAAAACGCCGAACCGTTTTTGGTTGAAGCCTCTGCGGAAACAGAAGGTAAACCGATCAATATAAATACTCATCCCGGTCAGGAATTTAATTATGTGTTGGAGGGGCGGCTGCTGATTTCGATTAGCGGCCACGAGATTGAACTGAATCCCGGCGACTGCGTTTATTACAATTCCACCGAACCTCATGGTATGAAGGCGCTCGGCGGAAAAGCAGCCCGCTTCTTAGCAATCGTATTTTAATTAAGAAAAAGCGGCGAGTCCGCCGCTTAAATATAGGAGTTATCAATAACACTTCGTGTTATTATTCGATAAAAAAAAGCGGCGAGTCCGCCGCTTAAATATAGGAGTTATTAATAACACTTCGTGTTATTATTCGATTTAAAAAAGCGGCGAGTCCGCCGCTTAATATAGGAGTTATTTATGTCACTGCTTGACAAATATTTGCCTAAGGCAGACTTTGAATCCTACGAGGATTTTTATAAAAATTATGCTGTTAATATCCCGGAGAATTTTAACTTCGGATATGACGTGGTTGACGCGCTCGCGAATGAAAAAGGGAACGATCGCGCATTACAATGGTGCGACGAAAAAGGAGCTGAAGCGGCTTTTACTTTCGCGCAAATGAGAGATTTATCGAACAAAGCGGCGAACGTTTTACGCGAAGCCGGAATCGGCAAAGGTGACCCTGTCATGCTTATTTTAAAACGCCGCTGGGAATATTGGCCCGTAATATTAGCCCTGCACAAACTCGGAGCTATCGCCATTCCCGCTACTCATCTTCTTACTACAAAAGATATTGTATACAGATGCAACGCGGCTGACATCAAAGGAATAATCTGCGTAGACGATATCGAACTTATGCAGAGGATAGACGAAGCCGAGGCTGTCATGAAACGCAGCGCTGACACGTACGGAATGATGCCTCTGCGTTACAAGACATTTGTACGATCCGTTCATACACCGAAAGATTACAATCCCGGCAATGAATTAAATGAAAAATATGCGGGATCAAATAAAGCGTTCAACAGCGATGATTCCTTCGATGGAAGCATCACAGACGGAGCGGCGGGAGTATTCGGCACTGTACATAAAAAGCAGCCCATACTCGCGGATGAAGAATTCCTGCCATGGATCGACTTTAGTCCTTTAATGGAAAAAGCATCGGTAAGTTTTGAAAAACCGCAGGCTGTTAACAAAAATGCCGATATCATGCTTCTATATTTTACATCCGGCACAACGGGAATGCCGAAAATGGTACGCCACGATTTCGCTTATCCTTTCGGTCATATCGCCACCGCGAAGTACTGGCACCAGGTGATACCCGATGGTTTGCACCTGACAGTCGCGGACACCGGCTGGGCGAAAGCCGCGTGGGGCTGCATCTACGGACAATGGCTCTGCGGCGCGGGAATTTTTGTTTACGATTACGACCGCTTTGTTCCGGCGGAAATGCTGGAAGTCATGAGCAAATATAAACTTACAAGTTTCTGCGCTCCGCCGACAATTTACAGGTTCTTTATAAAAGAAGATTTAAAGAAATATGATTTCTCCGCGCTTAAACATTGCTGCGTAGCCGGCGAGCCGCTTAACCCGGAAATCTTCGGGCAGTTCTTAAACGGAACAGGAATTAAATTGAGGGAATGTTACGGACAAACAGAACTTACTGTTTCGCTCTGCACATGGCCGTGGCTGGAACCGAAACCGGGTTCAATGGGAAAACCCGCGCCGGGTTACGATATCGATCTTTTGCTGGAAGACGGCTCTTCATGTAAAATGGGCGAAGAAGGCGAAATTGTCGTAAGAACAAGCAAACGCAGACCTTACGGAATGTTCGGCGGTTATTACCGCGATGATGTTCTTACATCCAGCGTATGGCATGATGATATTTATTACACAGGCGATGTTGCGTGGAAAGACGAAGACGGCTATTATTGGTTTGTCGGACGCAATGACGATGTTATAAAAAGTTCCGGCTACCGCATCGGACCTTTCGAAGTTGAAAGCGCTCTTTTGGAACATCCCGCCGTACTTGAATGCGCAATCACAGGCGTTCCCGATGAAGAAAGAGGTACTGTAGTAAAAGCGACAGTAGTTCTCGCGAAAAATTTTGAAGCGTCAGAAGAATTAAAAGCGGAACTGCAGAATCATGTAAAAAAAACAACAGCTCCGTACAAATATCCGCGCATTGTGGAATTTGTAAAAGAGCTTCCAAAAACAATCAGCGGAAAAATACGCCGCGTGGAGATCAGGCAAGAGGATTCAAAATCAGTTTAATAAGGAGTTTACCATGATGGAATTAAAAGAACATTTAACCGAAATATCCGGCAACGATTATATCGATTCGGAATTATTTACAAAGTTCAGCGTAAAGCGCGGTTTGCGCAACGATGACGGAACAGGCGTACTAGTCGGACTTACCCGCATCGGCGACGTTCACGGTTACGAAGTCGTTGACGGAAAAAAAACAGCAGTACCCGGAAAACTTTTTTACAGAGGAATTAATGTCGAAGAAATCGCCGAGGAAGCCGCAGCGCAGAACCGTTTTTGTTTTGAAGAAACAATTTATCTCCTTCTCTTCGGCAAACAGCCGAATAAAAAACAACTCGAAGAATTCAATAAGCTAATCGGCGAAAACCGCGCACTCCCCAACCACTTTGTGGAAGATGTAATCATGAGAGCTCCGTCACGCAACCTGATGAACAAACTGGCTTCTTCGATACTCGCGCTTTATCCGTACGACGAAAACCCCGAAGATCAATCCCCGGAAAACGTGCTTCGCCAGTGCGTCGAATTAATCGCGCGCTTCCCAAGCATCGCGGCGTATTCTTACATGTCGAAGAAGCATCACTTTGATCACGAGAGTTTGATCATCCATCAGATTGATCCTTCCTTGTCATGCGCGGAGACTTTGCTTTCGCTGATCAGACCTGACAAAAAATACACGCAATACGAAGCGCAGCTTTTGGATTTAGCTCTCGTGCTTCACGCGGAACACGGCGGCGGAAACAACTCGACATTCACTGTGCATGTTGTTTCATCTTCGGACACCGATACATTTTCTTCGATCGCCGCCGGCATCGGATCGCTTAAAGGTTTTAAACACGGCGGCGCGAACGCGAAAGTAATCGAGATGATGGACGAAATAAAACAAAACGTAAAAAACTGGGAAAGCGAAGATGAAGTATCGGCGTACCTGGAAAAAATTCTTAAAGGCGAAGCTTACGACAGATCGAAATTAATTTACGGACAGGGACACGCTGTTTACACAATCACCGACCCGCGCGCGACATTGTTGCGCGACAAAGCCAGAGCGCTCGCCGAAGAAAAAGGAATGATCGAGGAATTCAATCTTCATTGTCTGATAGAAAAACTTGTTCCAATCGTTTTTAAAAAGGTGAAAGGCTCCGATAAGGCTATCTGCACAAACGTCGATTTTTATTCCGGCTTTGTTTACAGAATGCTCGGAATCCCCGAAGATTTAAACACGCCGATTTTCGCGGTCAGCAGAATAGCGGGCTGGTGCGCTCATCGTCTGGAAGAAATTATCGCGGGAGGAAGAATCATCCGCCCCGCTTACAAATGCGTTCAGCCTCAGCTTAAATACAAAAGCGTTGCGGAACGGTGAGTTTTTTACAAAACTGAAGTTTCGTAAAAGTTTACAATAATTAAGACTATTCGTCGGCTTCCTGTACTTTGAACTCGGCGCGCGCTTTGATAACATCATCGGCAATGCGGCCCGAAATCGGCGCGTAATGGCTGAAGTCAACATTGAATGATCCTGTTCCCGATGTGATCGAACGCAAATCTATCGAGTAACGGAGAAGCTCCGCCATTGGGACTTCGGCGCGTACTTCGGCGATTCCGCCCGCGGAATCCTGACCGAGTATTTTGCCGCGCTTTCCGGAAAGATCGCTCATTACATCGCCCAAATATTTTTCTTCGATAAACACTGTCAAATTCATGATTGGTTCAAGAAGAGTGGGATTCGCCTGCTTCATCGCCTCGCGGAAAGCGTTACGCGCCGCCAGCTTAAACGAAAGTTCGTTTGAGTCAACGGGGTGGTACTTGCCGTCGGTGAGTTTTACTTCGACATCGACAACGGGATAACTCGCCATGGAGCCGTGAACCATTCCTTCGATTAAACCTTTTTCTACGCCGGGGATGTAGTTCTTGGGGATGGCGCCGCCGAAAATGGCGTTAACAAATTCGTAGCCGTCGCCGCGTCCGCGCGGAGCGATTTCCAGAACAACCTTGCCGTACTGCCCGTGACCGCCTGTTTGTTTTTTGTGAGTGTATTCGGCGCCGGCTTTTTTGGTGATTGTTTCGCGGTACGCGATCCTCGGAACACGCGTTTCAACTTCGATCTTTTGGTTGGCTTTAATTTTATCAAGAATAATATTGATCTGAAGCTCGCCCATGCCGGAGATAACTGCCTCTTTTGTTTCTGTGTTGTAATGAAAACGGAAAGTTTTGTCTTCCTCTGTGGCGCGTACAAGAAATTCGCCGAGTTTGTCTTCGTCTTTTTTGGCAAGAGCGTTAACCGCCACCGAATGAACAGGCTCGGGCAGGCGCAATGGCGCGTAACACTGACCGTCGGCTGCCGCAAGAGTATCGTTGGTTTTTAAAGTCGCGGCTTTTGTTATAACGCCGACATCACCCGCGGATAACTCGCGGACTTCTTCAAGCTTCTTTCCCTGCAGCGTGTAAAGTTTACCGATGCGTTCTTTTTTGTTTTCAGTGATATTAAAAGTTTCCGAATCTGCGGAAAGTTTTCCTGTAATAATTTTTAACCAGGAAAGTTTGCCGGAGAATTGATCGTAATTTGTTCTGATTACAAGCGCGGACATCGGCTTGTCGGGATCGATCGTAACAGGCGTTTCTTTGCCGTCGCTGCCGACAGCCGCGTCTTTTGCGGTGCGCGGATTGGGAGCCGCGTCGGCAATAAAATCAAGAAGCGGCAGAATACCGGAGTTGTTAAGCGGAGCGCCCGCAAACGCCGGAACATATTTATTTTCGGCAAGCGCTTTTACAAGACCTGCCTTCATTTCGTCAATCGAAAGCGACCCGCTCTCGAAGAATTTTTCCATCAATTTGTCATCGCTTTCCGCGGCGGCTTCCATTAATTTTTCGCGGGCTGCCGCGACAACGTCTTTTAAATCCTCGGGAACAGCTTCTTCTTTTTCTACAGCGTCACCCTGCATGATGTACGCTTTTTCGTGCATTATATCAATAACACCTTTAAAGCCGCCGCCTGAACCTATCGGTATACTGATAGGCACTGGATCAACTTTAAATTTTTCCTTGATATCAGCGAGCGTACGGTTAAAATCAGCCTGATCATTATCAAGCTTGGTTATAAAAACTCCTCTGGGTTTGCCGCTTGAATCGAGGTTGCGCCAAAGTTTGACAGTTTCAATCTGAACGCCGGATTTTCCGTCTACCATTAAAAGCGCGAATTCCGCGGCGCGAAAACTTAAAATGACAGCGCCGTTAAAATCAGACGAACCGGGAGTATCAAAAAAATTGATCTTTGTGCCATTCCTCTCGACATGACCCATCGCGGCGTATATCGATATTTTTCGTTCAATTTCTTCAGGGCTGTAATCGCTGGTCATTTTGCCGGATTCAAGAGTTTCCGCGCGCGAAATCACGCCTCCCGAGAAAAGCAAATGCTCAAAAAGGGTTGATTTTCCGGTCTGACCATGACCGGCAATAGCGATATTTCTGATTTTATCTGTTGAATGGCTCACAAAGGACTCCTTTGGATTAATGAAGCTGTTTAAAAACTTCGGTTTTTAGAACAACTACCTTAGATTAATATATCTTATAATATTGCAATGAAAGAAACGTATTGTCAATTAGATTTTTTTCATTTTTATGCATAGTATCAACTCCTACTCCCCTTCATAAACGCTTTTTTTTGGAAAAACGATAAATCTTTGACCACGATAATTCAAACCTTTAAACAAACAAATACTTGCAATTAAAGCAATATTATCCTGCATAATTGCGTATTGATTTTTAAATAATATATTAATTAATATTTTTGCGAATTTATATGTAATTAAATATGATATTACAATATTAAAAATAAAAGCTATTATCATAAAAACCGACCGTTTTTTTCTGAAATCCAATAGCCTAAACCAAAAACATTGTATAAAATAAACATCAAACCTGAACCAACCAGTTTATTTAAAAAACCCTCCGTTATAAATCTTTGTCAATTAACATTATTTATCTAATACTTCATCATGAATAACTTTAGCTGACGGATACCTAATAATAATATAATTATTATCTTCAAAATCAGGATGAAGCATAGTAAATGATCTTTTTTCATTCCGCGCATACTCCCATTCAGCCCGGCTTACAAGTAAAAAAGATTCTCCTCGATAATACAGAGGATCTTTATATTGAACAGGCATTAACCAATAATGGATGCCGAATTTCTGTTCATCTGACATGAGACTTCTGGAATACAAACCTGTCATTTTAATTTTTCCATTACTAAGTTCCGTTGTCACATTTGCATTCCAAAATGTCGCAAAACCATATAATAAATTGTTATCACTCAAATATTGAATGTACCCTTTTCTTACTGTATTAATATTAATTACAGCCAAATTTTGAAAATTTACATAACTTTGACCGAATATATAAAGAATAACCGCGGCAATTACAGCAACACGTTTAACATAATTAAATATTTTAATTTGATTAAAAAGAAAAGCTATTAACGGCACATATAATACCATGAACGGAATAAAATATCTTGATATAACACGTTGATCAGCTATAATGAAAATAAAAATATTAAAAATAATAGATACAAAAAAATATAATACCAAATATTTATGTTCAGGTAATTGCGTTCTGTTATACAATTTTACAAAAGCTCTGAATAAAAATACAGTTCCTATTAATGTGATAATACTTAAGATGCCGGAAACAGATAAAATTGAATTCTTCGCGGAAAAACCGAAAAACTCCGCAATAGAAATAACGCATTGTCCGAATTTAATTAGAAATTCATCTTTTAAATCGGTAAGCTGTATATTATCAAAAGAATAAAATTTATATTTTAACAGCAGATAATAATTAACTAAAAACCCAAAACAACAGACAATAAAACTGTAACATCCAAGAAACAACGGATAATTTTTTTTCTTTTTTATTTTTATTCTTAAATAAATACATGTTATAAGTAACGGGAAATATACAGAAAATAGAGAGCGAATTCCTTGCATACCAAGTAAAAATGTTAATAACGTAAATAGAAAAAAGTCAACGATTTGATTTTTTTTTAAATCCGTATAACCGGAAAGCCTTGTAAACAACCCAATAATACAAAATAATTGAGCAATAAAAAAAACATAATAACCGCCGAACAAAACAATATTCCAATACTCAATTGATAAAGGTAATAATAAAAAAACACCGGTTATTAATATCCAATTGACGCTTACTTTCATTTGTTTCATCATAAAAAAATACGATATAAGTAAAATAATATTATTGCATAATATAACAAGCGCTCGTATCAGAGCCCAATTGGATGTACCGCCAAGGAATTTAAAAAAAGGCATGGAAAACAAAGTCTGATATATCATGCGTATTTCGGTAGAATAATACCAATTAGAGCTGATAAAAGTATTTTCCTGCGCAAGAATACTTCCCAAAATCATTTCTGATGAATGATCGCTGTCAAGCCATTGCCATCCGTTATAATAAGAAAAAATACTGATAAAAAATAAAAGAATTATAATAAATCCGGAAGCAGCTGATATAATTAGTGTTTTATATTTTTCATTTTCAAAAAAATTAATAATTTCTTTTGAATAAAGACAACATAGAAAAAAAATACAGATTAATAAACCGAATAAAGACAGTGATAATAATGAAGGTAAACGACTGGCTAATTTATCACTGTCTTGATCATAGGAAAAGTTTTCGTTTATAACAATATATATTTTATTTTGTATAAATGGAAGCTGCAAAATAAAACATAAAATTATTCCGATAATTATAACTAAAAAAGCAATTTTCTTAACTGCTGATGAATTTATAAATTGAGTTAAAAGAATTTCCTGAGTTTTATTGTTTTCCATAAAATGACTCCTATACAATTAATAATTGTTCTATGTGATATCTAGGGCGATTCTTTGTTTCCATATATATTTTCCCGATATATTCACCGAGAGTACCGATTGATAAAAGAATCAAGCCTCCGATTCCCCATAAAGAACAGACTATACTTGCCCATCCAGCCACGGTATGACCTGAAAAATGCCTGAAAAAAAAATAAATAATCATCGAAACACTGACAATAAAAAGAAATAAACCCAGCGCGGTAACTAACCGCATCGGTTTTATGGAAAATGAAGTGATCCCTTCAAAAGCAAAATGAACCATTTTACGTAACGGATATTTGCTTACTCCTGCATATCGTTCTTCCCTGCCGTAGTGAACTAAACCGGTTTTAAATCCAAGTAAAGGAACAATACCGCGTAAAAATAAATTTACTTCGTTATATTCAGCAAGTGCTTCAAGCGCATTTTTACTCATAAGACGAAAATCAGCGTGATTATATATAATATTCACGCCTAATAGACGCATAAAACGATAAAAACCTTCGGCAGTTATTCTTTTAAAAAAATTGTCTTTTCGGCGGTTCGAACGAACCCCGTATACAATCTCGCATCCTTCTGTAAATTTCATAATCATTTCATCTATGGCGTTTATATCATCCTGAAGATCCGCATCTATTGATATAACTGCGTCAACTTTATCCTTTACAGTAAGTAATCCGCAAAGAAGCGCATTTTGATGACCGCAATTTTTAGTTAATTTAATACCGAAAAAATTATCAGTATTATATATAAAATATTTTTCGATAATAGACCATGTATTATCGGTTGAACCGTCATCAATGAATACTATTTTAGAATTACAGGCGATTTTGTTTTTTACGATCAAGTTCTTTAATTTTTCCAATAATTGCTTTGCAGTTTCCGGTAATACATCCTCTTCGTTATAACAAGGTACCACTATTGCAATAACAGGTATATCAGGGTTTTTATGCATATTTTATACATACGCTAATAGCCTTCTTTTGTCAAGTATACACATTGGCTTTTGGCATATTTCAGATTAGAAATATTGGCTATAAGCTAATTATATGACCTTAAGGCAATTATTTATAAATAATTTAAAGAATTTCCGCAAGAAAGAAAAATTATCACAAATAAAACTGGCGGAATATTGTAATACATCACCAAGCTATATCGGAGAAATTGAAATCGGAAGAAAATTTCCGTCAATGGAAATGATCGAAAAATTCGCGGATATCCTTAAGATAGAACCTTATCATTTTTTTAAAAATCAACCGGGGTCAAACAGCGAAGCAGAATCAATTTATCCGCGTTTGCCGAATTCCATGAAAATGAAAATCAAAGAACAGATTAACATATCCATTGACGAGATTATTAATAAATATTGATATACAGCGGTACAAAATTTATTCGCCGATAATTTTTATTAAAAGTCTTTTCCTTCGCTGCCCGTCAAATTCGCCGTAGAAAATTTGTTCCCACGGTCCAAAGTGAAGCTTTCCTTCGGTTACCGCAACAACAACTTCTCTACCCATTATGGTTCTTTTTAAGTGAGCATCGGCATTTATCTCGCCTGTATTATGCTTGTATGAAGATACCGGCTCGTGCGGAGCAAGTTTTTCCAGCCATACATCAAAGTCGTGGTGCAAACCGGACTCATCATCGTTTATAAAAACGCTTGCTGTTATATGCATTGCGTTAACAAGACATAAACCTTCTTTTATTCCCGATTCATTTAAAATTGATTCAACTTCGCCGGTAATGTTTATAAATTCTCTCGGTTTTCTTGTATTTACCCAAATTTCCTTCGTTATTGACTTCATATCATATTATTGCATGAAAATTCCATTTAAGATATACTGATGATAACATGCCTTGCGGCATGTTTTAGCCGGCATGGCGGAATGGCAGACGCAGTAGACTCAAAATCTACCGTACGCAAGTATGTTTGGGTTCAAGTCCCAATGCCGGTATTGCAGATAAAAACACCGCAACTATATGGAGTTTATTATGTCTGACAATGAAAAAATTAATGAATTAATCAGGGAACGGACAGCGCAGCTTCAAAATTTGCAAGACAGTTTGATAATTGTTTTTGCCGATATAATCATGAGCCGCGACAAAAGTATGAGCGGTAACATCGAACGTATAAAATCATATTTTAAAATTTTGATTAACGCGATGATAAAAAGCGGCAAATATATTAATGAATTAAAAAAATTTGATATAAATCTACTTTGTTCATCTGTACGTTTATACGATATAGGAAAAATTTTAATTCCTGATTCAATTATTAAAAAACCGGATAAATTAACAAACGAAGAATTTGAATTAATGAAAACTCATGCCCTGGAGGGAGAACATTTAATCGACCAAATCGCGTCCCGCACAAAAACAAATATGGAATTTTTAAATCACGCGAAATTATTTGCAGGCTATCATCATGAACGCTGGGACGGAAAAGGTTATCCGCACAAGCTGGACAGATTGAATATACCTATTCAGGGACGCATTATGTCGATCATTGACGTGTACGATGCTCTTGTTTCCAAACGCCCGTATAAAAATCCGTTTACTCCCGAAGAAGCCGCAAGAATAATTTTAGACAGCGCGGGAGAAATGTTTGATCCCATAATCGCCGAAGTGTTTTTCGAAGCGAGGGAGCAGTTTATTTTATAGTCGGGCGATTGAATGTTTAGACTTCCGCCGCCCAGAGACCGTGCAAATTGCAATATTCATACACAGTCACTGAATCGCCGCTGATAAAAAATTCCGCGGAAGGCGCCTGTGTGTTTGACAAGGCGGCGCGCTGAGTTCTGCTTCCGTCGGCAATTAATATCCAGTCAATGTGATGCTCTTCTGTCATCGGGTGAGAGACGCTTCCGACAGTAACCGTTAATTTACCGCCTTCGCGTACAGCAACAGGAACATGCTTTTCCGCCGCCGCGTCGGTGGTGTTCGGTTTTATTTCCTGCATTTTTTCGCCGCAGCAGCTAACGGGCGGTCCTGCGTTTTTGATAAAACTGATGATGTTTCCGCAATGGGAACATCGGTAAAATTTTCTTTCGTTTTTCATATTAATCTCCTTTCGTGAATTTCATTATAATATAAAAAAACAAATAAATCATGCGCTATCTTAACTTAATTGATATTTTTATTAGATTGATATAATATTATTAGGATGATAATTGCCGAATTATTAATAATTAAACAGAATTGACGACCGCTTATAAGGAGTAACTATGCAAAAAACTGTTTTTATAATTGATGACAGCGAAATAAATTTAACCATAGCAAGAGAATGCCTCAAGGAACAATACAGAGTGGTGACAATGAGCTCTGCGGAAAAAATGCTGACACATATAGAAAACGATAAACCGGATATAATTCTGCTTGATATAGAAATGCCGGGAATGAACGGATTTGAAGCGCTGGAGAATTTAAAAAGCGACAGCAGGTATGCCGATATTCCCGTCATATTTGTAACAGGCGACAGGGATGAATCAATTGAAGTCCGCGGTTTTCAGCTTGGCGTAGTTGATTTTATAACAAAACCTTTTTCTCCGCCAGTTTTGCAGAATCGCATTAAAACTCATATGAACATCGACGATCTAATCCGCAAGCGCACAATACAGCTTCGAAAAAAAAGAGAGCAGCTGCAGAATTTACAAAACGGAATTGTGTTTGTCGTTGCCGATTTAATCGAAAACCGCGATAAAGGCACAGGCGGTCATGTAGAGCGCACAACCACATACATAAAAATTTTAATAGACGCGATGATAGCAAGCGGAGTTTATGCCGACGAACTTTGCCACATGGACAGAGACATGCTTATTTCGTCTGCTCGTCTGCATGATGTCGGAAAAATTGTAATACCCGACGCAATTTTAAACAAACCCGGAAAATTAACAGACGAAGAATTCAATATAATGAAAACTCACGCGATGGAAGGCGAGCGCATCATCGATCAGATTATTTCCAGAACCGGAAACAACATGGAATTTTTAAGTTATGCGAAAATATTCGCCGGTTATCATCATGAACGATGGGACGGAAAAGGATATCCGCGCGGACTTGCAAGAACAAAAATTCCGCTTTTAGGGCGCATAATGGCAATTGTCGATGTTTATGACGCGCTTGTCTCCGAACGCCCTTATAAAAAACCGCTGCCTCCCGATGATGCGATTAAAGTTATCATGGATAATATAAACAAACATTTCGATCCGCTTATAACTCATGTGTTTAATAAAATCAGAATGTAAAGCTAACCGCAGTTACAATTGCAGCTTTTTCGGTTTAATCCGCGGTCACGGTTAAAATTATTATGATTAAAACCTTTTTTGTTAAATTCTCTTCTGTTAAAATCTCTTGTATTAAAGTTTCTCATCTCCTGATTGCGATTATTAAAATCGTATGATTTTCCGGCAATTGTAACTTTTACGGGACTAATCATATTTCTAAAACTTGTTCCTTCAATTTTAACCGCGGCTCCTTCTTTTAATTCATATATAAAACCGATAAAACGATTTAACATTGGAACAATATAAACATTATCACCGCTTTCGACCGCGACAAATCCGTTACTAAGTTTAATTGTACCTTCTACTGTTATATTATTTTCGCTCTGACGATTTTGACGAGCGCCTCTTTCCTGCGCGGAGCGCCGTTCCGTTCGCTGCGCAAAAACCGAACCTGTAATTAATACGCCGATTAATAACATAATAAAAACCTTTTTCATAAATACCTCCAGATACTATATAAATATAACCAAAACATTACAGATGTGTTACAATTAATCAAATGAAAAAATACCGCATATATAATCAAAAAATCTGTAACCTTTTTATCGCCGAAGATGACGGAGTTATCTGCAATATTTTTTTTAATAAAGAAAAAATTTTTAAAGATTACGAAGAGCGGGAAACTCCGTTAATAAAAAAAACAATTAAACAGCTAGACGAATACTTTAATAAAAAAAGAAAAACTTTTGATCTTCCGCTGGATTTAAAGGGAACAGAATTTCAAAAAAAAGTTTGGGAAGAACTTTTAAAAATTCCATTCGGAAAAACATTAAGTTACGGTCAATTAGCCGCGAAAACCGGCAATCCGAAAGCAAGCCGCGCTGTAGGCATGGCAAACAATCGGAATCCAATCCCGATTATAATTCCATGCCACCGTGTAATAGGCAGTGACGGCAGTCTGACAGGTTACGCGGGAGGATTGGAACTTAAAAAATTTTTGCTGGAACACGAACAAGATTAAAACTTTAACTATGCTGCGCTGATAAAACTATCAATGAAACAAATAATGTGCCTGCAAGCGTTCCTATATAAACAATCAATGCCGGAATAAAACCGATGCTTAACACAAGCCAGATTCCAAGCGTATTGAACAAGGCGCGGTATAAAAAGAAAAAAGCATGAAAAACTATCGGTAATATCGGAAGCAGAAGCGCGAAAAAATACCGCGGTTTATTTTTTGCGCGGTAACGCCAGGCGATTACAATCACAAAAATTGCCATTGGCAGGAAAAATAAAACAGAGCCGAAACGGTTTAAAATTTCTGCATGGAAAATCTGCTGAACATAACCCGACTTATCCATTTTTTCTCCAGCTTCAAAAAGTTCGTTTATACCCAAATGCTGAAGCCCGCGCCTGACTTTCGCGAGAAGAAGGAAATCGTCGTAACTTATATCCAAAAGTATGCCGCCGGGAGGTTCGCCTCCGGTATGCCATTCGCATTCAAAATAAAAATCTTCGTTGTAACGATCCAGAGAGTGAGTCAAAATAATTAACTGATGCCTTCTCTCCTGCGAACCGGGACTGGTAAATGTAACGGGCACAAGTTTCACATAACGCGCTGTGCCGTTCGAGCGAAGGTTCATGTTATCGTCAAAATCCATGTAATCAAAACCAAAACCGTAAGCGACATCCTCGGATAATGTAAGGCTCGAAAAACGCATAACAGCTCTGTTGTTTCCGTTCGACAGCGAAAATACCGCGCCGTTTAAAATTTCTCCGACCGACAATTCCATCTCGTCAATAAAAAACGCGGTTTTAGCGGCTTCTCTTTCGCTTGCGGCAAAAAAGTTTACGGCGTCAGGATCGCCGGGAGTTAAAGACAGCAGCTCTAAAAAAATATAATAAGCGCGAATCCAGTCGCCGGTGTCCATCGCCTGATAACCGCTTAGTTTAAATTCATATAATTCGCGAAGACGGGTTTCAGATCTGTTCGGAGCCAGCGAAGCTATCATGTTCCAAGCTTCGCTTGCATGCTGACGCGCGCTTGTCTGTTCAACGCTCCCGTTAGCTGCAAGTCTGGCTCCAAGATTGGCAAGCCAATGCGCGTCAAAATATCTTTCGTCAGCAAACGCTTCTATGCTCATCTCGATAGCCTGCGTTGCGTTAAGCGGAGTCTGTGCGTCAGACAGCAAAGGAAAATCCGGTGAACGGCCTGCGGCTCTATTTCTTAAATCAGGATAAGCGAGAGCCTCAAGATTTATTTTTATTTCATCCCGCAGTGCGATTAATTCTTTGTCTTTGTCGTTAAACCAAATACGATCGCAAATTGCGAGAAACTGCGAAGATTCAAACCACTCACCCTCATCTCTGCTTTCCTGCGCATGTTTCCTTGCAAGCTTATATAACTCTCCGGTAAAGCGCATCTGCTCTTCATAATTTTTCGCGACAGGATAGGCAAAAAAGAAAATCGCGCCGTAAATAACAACGGCAAAAATCGCGGTAATTACCGAAGTCAAAAGTCTTTTAAAAAATATATCCGAAAAACTCTGATAATTTTCTTCAAACGAAGCAAGTCCAAAAGGAATTACAAGCGCAGAAAAAGCGACAGCGGGAAAAAAATTAAAAACTTCCAGCAGCCCTTGAATGATCCGCCAATCTCTTGAATAAGGCAATAAAGGCGATTCGGAACCGGGAAAAATAAATCTGAAAATCATAATCAGCAAAGACGCGATTACGGTATAAATTAAAAATATAAATTGAGGCGTGCGAAATTTTTCGGGATTAAACATCATCGTCGGACCGCCTTTTTGCCGCGAATGATAACAGCGAATAAATATTTAATAACCCGCCGAAAATCATAAAGAAGACAGGAAGCGCCAATGCTGCCGGAATTATATTTCTTAAAAATGATCCGATTATTTCCTGCATTTCGGGAGTATTTAAAAAACCGACAAGAGAAAGAATTCCGCAGGAAGCGAGCGAAGACAAAAAAAGATTCGCCAGGGGCCAATTGCTTGCCCTGAAAATAAAATTTAATGAACACAGCATAAAAATCAGCGAACCTGCATAAAATAATAACGGAAAAAAGCCTTCGGAAAATTTCCGCTGAATCATTTCCGCGTTAAGTCTTATATCGATCGAAATGCTTTTTAAAAACCACGGAGTATCATCTCTGAAAGGAACAGGCGGCAGATTAACACTTGCATTAGAAGTACTATGAAAAACAAGAGGCTGGTTCGGAATTGCGGCAACTCTCGGACCAAGCGGTTCCGCAGTTCCGTTCAATAAAATAACAGCGGTTTCGTTTTTACTCAGAGAGTTCGTTAAAATAATTCCTTTATCTCCCATTGATATTCCGGGACTCTGAGCAGGCGGCACAAAATTCATCTGCGCAAGTATTATCGAAATGCCGAAGGTAAATAAAAGCGAGAGAACAATAACGCTGACAATAGAAATTAACGCAAAGCAGTTTCGCCTTACGGCATAATTAATCGAAATAATAATCGTAGAAAATAATGTTAACGATAAAGCCCAATTAGCGGCGGCAAGCAGCAATGTTAAAGCGGTTTCGGGTCTTGGCGGAAGGTTTTTTGCCCATTCAACCCTTAAAGTGAGAAATCTAAAACATGTAACAATTACAAAAGAGATTAAAAAAGTCATACAGAAAAAAAGTATTAATTTAGCTAATTTCTTCACGTTTATAGATTATCATGTTCAGAGCCGAAATTCCATAGATTTAAAACATTTTCACCGGTTTTTCTTATTGAAAAATATCATAAAAACAGTCAATAATAATGAATGAATTCAGAAATTGCGGTATTAGGCGCTGGAGCCTGGGGAACAGCCATTGCAAAGGTAATTGCAGAGAAAAAAAAAGAAGTTGTTTTGTGGAGTCATGAAGAATCAGTCAGAGATGATATAAATAACAACAAATACAATTCGCGTTTTTTACCCGGCGTTAAACTTCCCGAAACATTAATAGCAACATCAAATATTGAAGAAGCAGCCGAAGGAAAAGAATATATTATTTACGCGTCTCCTTCTTTATTTTTACTTGATACATTAAAAAAATCCATTACGGTTAATTCGATAAGAGACGGAAAAACTCACATAGCTGTTATAACGAAAGGATTTTTACCGACAGATGCCGGTCCAAGATTAATATTGGAAACGATGGAAGATTATCTTCCGGGATTTTTCAGGCAGTCGCTGGTTTATATTTCCGGCCCCAGCCATGCCGAAGAAGTTTCTACAGGAAAAGTTACAGGGCTTATCGCAGCCAGCGAGAACCCGAAAAATTCAATCCGCTACAGGGATTTATTAAAAAGCCCGAGGCTTCTGGTTTACTCATCGCTTGATGTCCGCGGTGTGCAGGCAGCCGCAGCCGCAAAAAACGTTATAGCTATCGCTTTCGGTATGCTTGACGCTTTAAAAACTTCTGGCAACGCCGAAGCTTTCGGCGACGGTACAGAATCGCTTCTGCTTGCCGCAGGCTTAAACGAAATTCAAATTCTCGGCATGGCGTTAGGTGCAACTCATCCCGAGACATTTACTTCTATTTCGGGTATCGGCGATCTTGATGTCACATGCCGTTCGATTCACGGAAGAAACCGCCGCTTTGGCAGGGAAATAATCGAAAAAAATATTTTAAAACCTTTTAAAGACATCGACGATTTATTAAACCGCATCGTAGAAATCGGCTACCTGCCGGAAGGCGTTGCCGCGGCAAAATATATCAAAGTGCTGGCGGAAAAACATAAATTAAAAATGCCGATATCCGTCGGTCTTTATAAATTATTAAACAGAGAACTTGAACCGATGGAATTCTGCAAAAATATTTTATCAGACTGGGAGTAAATAATGTTCGAAAAATTAACCGGAAAAATCAACGACGCTTTTCGTTTTGTCACCGGTAAAGCATCCATAACGGAAAAAAATATTGAAGACGCGGTTGAACAAATTAAAATCGCGCTTTTGGAAGCCGACGTAAATCTCCGCGTTGTACGCCGTTTTATTAATTCGACAATCGAAGAAGCAAAAGGCGAGAAAGTTCTCCGCGCTGTCGATCCCGGTCAGCAGTTTGTAAAAATAGTTCACGATAAACTTGTTTCGTTTTTAGGCGATGCAGACCCGGCAAGCCGCGCTTTAAAACTTCGAGGTCCCGATGTAATTTCTACAATTTTGATGCTTGGGCTTCAAGGTTCGGGAAAAACAACAAGCGCGGCGAAACTTGCGCTTCGTTTAAAAAAAGAAGGCCGCAAGGTTTTGTTAATTGCCTGTGACCTTGTTCGTCCTGCCGCAATGGAACAGCTTTTTGTTTTAGGAAGCCAAATCGGAATTCCTGTTCACAAAGAAGAAGGCGCGAAGGACAGCGTTAAAGTTTATCAGAACGCGCTTGCGTGGGCAAAGAAAAATTTAATCGATACAGTGATCATCGACACAACAGGCAGACTGCAGATAGACGAGCCGATGATGCAGGAACTTTCCAATTTAAAAAAAGCTGCTAATCCCGACGAAATGCTTCTTGTCGCCGATTCAATGACAGGACAAGCAGCCGCTGACATCGCAAAAACATTCGACGAAAAAATCGGACTAACAGGCGTTGTCTTAAGCAAGTTCGATTCAGACACCCGCGGCGGCGCGGCGCTCTCGTTAAAAACAGTTACAGGAAAACCGTTAAAATTTACAGGCACCGGTGAAAAGCCCGAAGACTTTGAACCGTTTCATCCCGACAGAATCGCGGGCCGCATCCTTGGAATGGGTGATGTTGTCAGCCTTGTAGAAAAAGCGCAGGAAGTAATTGATCAAAAAGAAGCGATTGAACTCCAGAAAAAAATGGAGAAAGAAAATTTTACCCTGCAAGACTGGCTGGATCAAATCCGCGCGATGAAAAAAATGGGAAGTCTTCAAAAAATGATCGAGATGATTCCCGGAATGCAGGGACAGATCAGCGAAGAAGATATCGATAAAGCCGAATTAAAAAGTCACGAAGCAATCTTAAGCTCGATGACATTTAAGGAACGCGCAAATTATTTGATTATCGGTCCGCCACGCAGAAGCAGAATCGCCCGCGGTTCCGGCACATCAGTAGCGGAAGTTTCGCGCTTGTTAAAAAAATTCGAAAAAATGCGCGGCATGATGAAAAAAATGGCAAAGAACGCTAAAAGCGGAAATTTCAATATACCCGGAATGCAGTTTTAAAAATTTTTATTGCAAACAAACAAATAAAAATTCACAGTAGAATTCAAATTAAAAATCATGTTATTATTCTGGCATTATGACATATCCATTTAACGATCCAAAACTTCCTTTAAAAGAAAGAATCAAAGATTTAATTTCGAGACTCACAATCGAAGAGAAAGCGGGTTTTATTCCTACACGCAATCATGCCGTCGAAAGACTCGGCATACCTGAGTGGGGTTTCGGCGCTGAAGGCGCGCATGGTTTTGTCAACCGTGAAGGAAACAATACAACTTTTCCGCAGACTATCGGTCTTGCCGCAGGCTGGGATCGAGATCTAATGAAAAAGATCGGCGAAGCTGTCGGTACCGAAGCGCGCTGCTGTTATATAATGAACGAAAAAAAACGCGGTCTTGCGATTTGGTCGCCTACAATTGATCTTGAGCGCGATCCTCGCTGGGGTCGCACCGAAGAAGGCTACGGCGAAGACCCGTATCTTACAAGCGAATTATCCTGCGAATATATCCGCGGCGCTCAGGGAGACGATCCTTTTTATCTTAGGGTCAGCTGCGGTCCAAAACATTTTTTCGCGAATAACAACGAGATAGATCGCGGCTCATGTTCATGTTCGATTCCTCCGCGCCTTCTTCATGAATATTATCTTGTGCCTTTTAAGAACGCGATCAAAAACGCCAAAGCTGTATCGATGATGACGGCTTACAACGAAGTCAACGGAATTCCGATGATGCTCCACCCTATGCTCAACGACATCGTAAAAAACGAATGGGGATTTGACGGAAACCTTGTGACAGACGGCGGCGATTTTATTCACACTGTCGATCTTCATCATTATTTTGAAACACACGGAGAAACTTTAGCCGCCGCTTTAAAAAACGGCGCGGACAGCATGACTGACATGGCGGAAGAAATTATCAAAGCTGTTCACGAAGCGCTGGAACGAAAATTAATTGACGAAGCGGAAATCGATAAACACCTTGAAAGAATTTTTTCTGTCAGATTCCGCTTCGGGCAGTTCGATCCGCCGGGAAGCTGTCCTTACGATTCAATCAGCGAATCCGATCTGATGAAAGATGAATATAAATCACTGGCGCGCGAAGCTGTTCAAAAATCTATCGTATTATTAAAAAATGAAAATTCGATACTTCCGATAAAACCCCAATCCGCAAAAGGAAAAATTGCCGTGATGGGTCCGCTTGCAAACGAGCTTCATCTTGACTGGTATGCCGGCAACCCCACATACTCTGTAACTCCGCTGGAAGGATTAAAAAAAGCATACGGTGATAAAATAGAATTCATCGACTGCCGGGATATTATTTCTTTTACAACAGATGACGGAAGACCGCTGGTGCTAATCGACATAAAAGACAAAGACAATCCGCCGAAGAAAACTTTGGCGGCAGGCGGACAAGGTGAAAAACCGGCGCGTTTTTATATGGAAGATTGGGGCTGGGGAACAAAAACTTTTACAGACACCGAAAGCGGTTTAATGCTCGAAGGCTGTTATGCGCGCCGCGAAGTCGTTCCTCCCCGCCGGGAACCTATTCCGCCCGAGCTGATGCCTAAAAATGATAAAACCGAATATCCTGTTACCGCAACCGGAAAAAATAATCTTCAGTGGTTTGGCTTAGCTCTTTTTAATATTGTACCTCAGGAAAACGGCTGTATTTTGTTAAAGACCCACGATAACAGACGCGTAGTCGCCGCGGAAACAGGATTACCCGTTTATCAGCATGACGATCCGCTTCCGGTAAAAGGTGAATTATTCAAACTCAAAATAGAAAGGGATGGTTTAAAAACAACAGCGGAAGCGGCAAAAAATTCCGAGCATGTAATTTTCTCCGCGGGCAACGACCCGATGATTAACGGCCGCGAATGTATCGATCGTCCGAGTTTAAATTTACCGCCCCGCCATGAAGAATTAATAAAATGCGCCGCAGGTATTAATCCAAAAACAGTTTTAGTGATTATCTCGGGTTATCCTTTTACATGCAAAGAAATCGTAAAAAAAGTTCCTTCGATTTTATGGATGGCTCACGGTATTCAGGAGACAGGAAACGGCATCGCGGATGTTTTAAGCGGCGCGTATTCACCTGCGGGAAGACTCCCTCTTACATGGTATGAAAATGAAAATCAACTGCCGAATATCATGGAATACGATATTATGCACGGCGGAGCAACTTACCAATACTTTAACGGAAAAGTTTTATGGCCGTTCGGACACGGGCTTTCATACAGCAGCTTTGAATATTCGGAATTTAAAATCGATAAAACATCGGCAAAAGAAAACGAAATTATAACAATCACTTTTAAAATTAAAAACACAGGTTCCGCCGCCGCGGAAGAAGTGCCGCAAGTATACGCGTCATTCACAGGATCTAGTTTTAAGCGGCCTTTAATTACTCTAAAATGTTTTGATCGAATTTCCTTTACGCCCGGCGAAGAAAAAACAGTTACATTTAAAATGCCTGTAAACGAGCTTGCGATTTGGGACAGTTTTAATAATCGCTTCATTATCGAAAACGGCAGATGCACTCTTTATGCCGGAGCTTCGTCATCGGACATCAGATTATCAGGCGGCTTTGAAGTTACCGGAGAAAATCCGCTTCCAAGAAAAATTTCCAAAAAAATCTACGCGCAAAATTTTGACGATTATTTTAATTGTTATCTTCACGAAAAACGCGGAAGCGGAATTCCGGCTTTATTTAATAAAGAAGACGGCGCATGGCTTCAATTTAAATCGCTCGATTTTGGAGCAGGGAACGCTTCCTTATTTTCCGCGGTTGTTAAAGGTGAATTTACTGGCAGCATTGAATTACGGCTTGATTCACCGGAAGGTCTGCTCGCAGGAACGCTGGAAGTGCCGAATACAAAAGATGTCTCTTTCTACCCGCTGCCGCCGACCAGTTACAGAAGACTGCCAAGCTGGGGATACGCCGAATGCAACCTCGAAAAAATCAGCGGTGTTCATGATTTATATTTGTTGTTCTTCGGAAAAACAGGCTTATGGCAGTTTGAATTTAAATAAAAAAAATCCGGCGCTTGAATCCAAACGCCGGATTAAAAAATTATCTGTTAAAATCGTCAATAGCCGCCATAAATCTAGGCATATAAGCTTCGATCATCTGCGACGCGTTTACGTTTCCTTGACCTGAAGCTCTGATATCAAAAACGAAATCACCCCACGGGAAACCGGGAACTAAGCCGTCATATCTCGGCGTAAGGTATTTTTCATCTCTCGACATTACAACTGTTTCGAGTACGTCACGAACATTTCGTGAAGCCCAATAATGTCCCTGAAGCCAATCATCATCGGGAGGAGAATTCCAGATTTCCGAACCTTTCAGAATAACATCAACTTCTTCAGGCGAGAAAAACGCGGGAATAACATTACATCCGTCCATAGTACCTAAACGAATTTGTGTTGATCTAGGACCTCTCGGCGGAAGAACATACCCGGCTTCGAAACCGTCATTCATCTGACCTTTTCTCCATTCAGGATCGAATGTCATTGCAACGCGCTGATCGACGAAAGCTGTCCAGTTCTGTCCCCAATCATACCAGTCGGTTGTCCATACCAAACCTTCGGTAATAAGCTGGTTATAAAAATTAATCGCTTCGATAACATTAGGAGTATTAACGGAAAGCTGCGCTTTGCCTTGAGCGTCGAGCGTGACAAAATCTCCGTTATTTCCGAAAATTAAACCGCCGAGGAATTCACGGGTATCATCAATCGGAAGAGCGTAAATATCGGTAATACCGTCGTTATTTGTATCTCTAGTTAATTTTCTGCAAACATCAAGGAATGTTTCCCATGTCCAGTTATTGTTTTTTTGTAAATCATAAAGGTATTCCGCATCTATACCCGCTTCGACAAGAAATCTTGGATTGAAAAATAACATGGCTTGACCCCAGCCGTTATTCGGAAGTCCGTATCCCCATCCGTAAGTTTTTCCGTTAAAAGTCATATATTCGTCAACAATACCGTTATACGCGGGTCTTACAAACGGAATTGTATCGCGTGCTTTAAAATCCACGACTTTACTGTCGCTTACAGGATATAATAATCCCTGTTTGAATAATGTAATTGCCATTTCGGATGATACTTGATAATAACTGTATTTTTTATTACCTGACATGATTTCATTTATAATAGCCGGAAGATAATTATCCCAGTCGGCAATTTGTTCTGTTACAAGTTTGAATCCATTTTCTCTTTCAACTCTAATTCTCCATTCGAGTTCTTTTTCTTCGCTTTCGCTTCTCGGCTCGGCTGTAGCTGTGTCATAGGTTGACCACCACGACGCTACTGTGATTAGCGCGCCTTTTAAATTAACTCCCGAACCTCCGCATCCTGTAAATACAAGCAGACTTGTAATCACAATAAGCGCAAACAGGAATAATCCTGCCCGACTTGTTTTTTTTAACATGTCATTCCTCCAAAGTTTTTTATTTTTAACGGTTAACAACCGTATAAAAACATTGATTAAATAATTATAACACGGTTTTAAAATTATACATAATTATTTAAAACAAAAAAAAATCCGGCGCATAAACGCCGGATTTTAAAAATTCAAAATGATCGCAGATTAGCGGTTAAAATCTTCAATTGCCGCCATGAAACTCGGCATCCATGCTTCGATAGCCTGTGATGCGTTTACATTACCCTGACCTGTACCTCTTACTTCGGCAATAAAATCGCCAAACGGATAACCGGGGATAAGAAGATCATATCTCGGTGTAAGATAGCGTGAATCTCTCGACATTGCAACAGCGCCTGTTACGTCGCGGAGATTGCGTGATGCCCAATAATGTCCCTGAAGCCAGTCAGCATCGGGAGGAGCATTCCAAATTTCCGAACCTTTAAGAATAATGTCAACTTCATCGGGCGAGAAAAACGCGGGAATTACGTTACAGCTGTCTAATGTGCCCAAGCGAAGCTGAGGTGATCTAGGACCTCTAGGCGGAAGAACGTATCCGGCTTCAAAACCGTCGTTCATCTGTCCTTTTCTCCATTCGGGATCGAAGGTCATCGCTACGCGCTGATCGACGAATGCTGTCCAGTTCTGTCCCCAATCATAAAATTCTGTAGTCCAAACAAGACCTTCGGTAATAAGCTGATTAAAGAAGTTGATAGCTTCGATTACGTTAGGTGAATTGATTGCGCTTATAGCTCTTCCCTGAGCATCGAGAGTGACAAAGTCACCGCCGTTACCGGTAATTAAACCGCCGAGGAATTCGCGCGCATCATCAATCGGAAGAGCGTAAATATCTGTGATACCGTCATTGTTTGTATCGCGTGTTAACCTTCTGCATACATCAAGGAACGTTTCCCATGTCCAGTTATTACTTTCCTGAAGATCATAAAGATAGTCAGGGCTGATACCGGCTTCTACAAGGAATCTTGGGTTGAAATACAACATGGACTGTCCCCAGCCGTTATTAGGAAGACCGTATTGCCAGCCGTATGTTTTTCCGCCGAATGTCATGTATTCGTCAACAATGCCGTTATATGCGTTTCTTACAAACGGTTCGATTGTGCGATTTTTAAAATCTACAGCTTTGCTGTCACTGACAGGATATAATAATCCCTGTTTGAACAGAGTAATAGCCATTTCCGAACCTACCTGATAATAACTATATTTTTTATTACCAGACATGATGTTGTTAATAACTACCGGCAGATAATTATCCCAATCTGATGTTTGTTCTACAACATACTTAAACCCATGCTCAGACTCGACTTTTCTTCTCCAATCAAGCTCTTTTTCCTCACTTTCGCTTCTTGGCTCGGCAGTGGCTGTATCATAATTTAACCACCATGAAGAAACTGTAATTTGAGCACCTTTAAGATTAACTCCGCCGCCGGGGCATCCTGTAATAACGAATACCAAGACTAAAGCAAAAAGAATTAATCCAATTTGACTTGTTTTCTTTAACATGTCACTCCTCCTTAAAATATTAAAATACTTTTAACATTAAACCATATAGCTTAAAAAAAATCTAGTACTTAACGTAAATTTTCCTTAATTTTATATGATTTATACGAATTGAGCCATATCCAAAACTCGGTTAGTTTCGGATAAGCTTCAATTTTTAAAATTTATTTTTCTTTACCCAATCGATTATTTCATCGACTTTGCCGAAAACTAAACCTGTGACAGTATCGGCGCAGCCGTAATAAATCGCTACTTTACCCGTATCTTTGTCAACGAGTGAGGCAACAGGGAAAGTTACATTTGGAACATCGCCTGCCAGCTCGTAAATTTCTCTGGGATTAATAATATAAGGCTTGGGACGCGCTATTACTTTCCAGGGTTTATCAAGATCCATTAATGCCGCGCTGAATGAATAAACAAATCCGTTACAGCTTGTCAAAACCCCGTGATAAAACACCAGCCATCCTTCGGTAGTTTCTATCGGGCAGGGACCTGCGCCGATTTTTGTACTTTGCCAGCCGCCGTTTGGACCCATTACGTGACGGTGTTTTCCCCAATAAACCATATCCGGGCTTTCCGAATACCAAATATCTCCGAAAGGAGTATGACCGGAATCACTTGGGCGGCTGTACATGGCGTAATTTTTACCGATTTTTCTTGGAAAAAAAGCGCCGTTTCGGTTGTACGGCATCATAGGATTTTCCATTTGATAAAATTTCTCAAAATCATGCGTATATCCGACTCCGAGACACGGACCTTTATAGCCGTTACACCAAATAATATAATACCGATCTTCTATCCAAATAACCCGCGGATCGTATTTATAATCAGAATCCGGCAATTCAGGATCGGTTTTATCAAATTTAATTGCTTTATCTTCGATCTTCCAGTTGATTCCGTCTTTACTTCGTCCTGCATGAATATCCATGTGGCGCGCTGTATCGTCGCAGCGGAACACACCGGCAAATTCACCTTTGTAAGGAACTACCGCGCTGTTAAAAATGCTATTGGAAGTCAGCGTTAAATTCCTCGGAATAATCGGATTTTTTGTGTAACGCCACATTATTTCTTTATTCGGATCGCTCGAAGAAGGTCTGTCTTCCCAGGGAATATTCGGAATACTCGTACCATTAATAATAATACTGCTCATAATTTCTCCTTAATTTAAATTATAAAAAAAATCCAGCGCCGTAATTTTAGCGCTGGATCAATTATTGGATAAACTCTAATTAACGATTGTAATCATCAATCGCCGACATGAAACTCGGCATCCATGCTTCGATAGCCTGTGACGCGTTTACGTTTCCAAGTCCTTCACCTCTGATTTCAGCGATAAAATCACCGTAAGGATAACCCGAAATAACCTGCTCGTATCTGGGTGTGAGGTACTGCACATCTCTCGACATAGCTACCGATTCGGTTACGTCGC
>JGI24695J34938_10000771_pt1 | contig 29974 bp, 27 predicted proteins | sample TergutCo191P3_FD_34938 | JGI IMG/M metagenome (IMG submission 34938)
TGGGTATCAGCGGCAAGGTTTCACTCAAGCGCGGAAAAAACAGGCATTGGCGCGCAGGAGATTCTTACAAGAATACGGCTGCCCTTGCATCAATGGGACTATTCGGTCTTTAAAAAATTTACCGGACAGAGCTTTTTTTCAGGCGAAACAGTTGTATTCCTTGCAAAAACCCAAAAAAATGTTCTTTCGGAGATAAGAATTGTTTACAAAGCAAACACAATAATACGAAATAAAGACGGCGAAACCATTTTAAACGGCAAATATCTGCCTTTACACAGAAAAACTGCCGATGAATTTGTCCAAAATTGGAAAGAATTTCTTTCACATAGGCAGGATGAGACAGAGTTTTTCAAAAATGCCCTCCTTAACAGCATTGAAGAGAATGTTTATAACCTGTCTGAATAGTGAAAATATACGGATTAATGGCATTTACACACTTGAAAACCTCTTAAATTCATGATAATATGTAAAATAATAAAACCACCGGCTTCTTTGAGCGTGTTTCGGCCGCCAGCGTGTTCGGTGTCCGTCTGGTCAGACTCAGACTGGTATTAAATTCTCAATTCTTTTCCGATTTTATCGGAATCGTTGGATGAAATTTGCGCTTTATTTTAAACGAATTTAAAACAACTGTTAATATTTGCACTGAAATTCCTTCAATACAGGTAATTGCTCTTGAAGCGGGCTTGAAGGCGGAAAGCGATTCTTTTAAGCCGCTTATTGTCGCCGACGAAAACACTGAATATATCGCTAAAAAGATTTGCGGCGAAAGGGATTACCCGCGCTGTATTTTAAAAAGCGGCGAAGAGAACAAAAACTTGCAAGCGGTAGAAACGATACTTGCCGCGGCTTTAAAAGCGGGGCTTGGACGCGACAGTATTTTTATCGCCGCAGGCGGAGGCGTTATCTGCGATTTAGCAGCTTTTGCCGCGTCGATTTACATGAGGGGCTGCCGTCTTGTTCTGGTGCCCACTACCCTGCTTTGTATGGTAGACGCGTCAATCGGCGGTAAAACAGGGTTTGATATGTTCGGCATAAAAAACCTGATCGGAAGTTTTTATCCGGCAGAAGCTGTCTATCTCCCAACTGACGCGCTCTCAACCTTATCAAAAAGAGAATGGAAAAGCGGGATAGCGGAAATAATTAAAACCGCAATACTATCAGGCGATGATTTCATTGAACAATTAACGCATAACATCGAGCAATCAACGAATATTAATGATTTAATAGAAAGAGCCGCAGCCTTTAAAGGAAGCATTGTCAGCGAAGATCTGCGCGAAACGGAGAACGGAAAGCGCAAACTGCTAAATTTGGGACATACTTTTGGGCATGCGCTTGAAAGCGCGGCTGGATTGGGCAGCGTTTCACACGGAGAGGCTGTCGCATGGGGGATTGTCCGCGCCTGCGAGCTTGGCTGCAAGTTGGGAATAACGCCGGAGGCAAGAGCTGAAAAAATACGCAATTTAATCGCGTCTTTTGGATATGAGAGCGCAGCCCCTCATCCTCTGGCAGGTAACGCGGACGCGCTTCTTGACGCGATGAAAAACGACAAAAAGAAACTAAGCGGCAAGTTAACATTTATTGTGCCGGATGAAACAAGCGCGCGTTCTGTTATACTTGGATCAGATATGGAATTAAAACTTTTAAAAATTATATTAAACGGGAATAAATAATGGCAAAACATATTTTATTTATTGTATTTTGTTCTTTATCCATCGTTCTTTGTTTTCCGGTCTTTTCGCAAAGCGCGGATAATAAGAATCATGAAGAGCAGACAAACAATTCGAATTTAACTGATAACGATACAGTGTATGTAATCAATTCATTTAATTTTGAAGTAACAGGTTATACGCGGCCTTACGCTATAATATATCACGCTGAGCTGGTTGAAGGCGAAGAGATAATCGGACTTTCCAATCTTAATAAGTATTTACGTGAAAAATACCAGCTGCTGTACAATCAAAGAGTTTTTGAAAGCATCAAAATTGTGCACACGATCGGTGACGCGCAGGCCGACGGGAAATATCCCGTAGACCTTGTTATCCACGTAAAAGACACATGGAACATTATGGTTATTCCGCGTCCTAAGTATGACTCCAACACCGGTTTTGACATTACCTTAAAAGCGCGCGATTACAACTTCCTCGGCACAATGAGTCCGTTAAGAGTTGACGTCGGGTATCAGTACGATCAGGACGGAAAACATTATATTTCGACAATGATTGATTCAGACATTCCTTTCAGGCTTTTTGGCCTTAACTGGAGCGTTGACTTTGATAATTATTATAACTTCCGTCCCAATCTGGATAAACCTCATTATTACAGAAATAACACAGGTTTATCGGTTGAATTACCTTATAAGAAAACTGTCTTTGTTGTCGGGTTTACTGAATCATTTTTTGTTAATCAGGAAAATCCAAGAAGGTACAGAACCCAATACGGAAGAATTCATGAAGGACTTTATATGTCCAGCAATCCTTATGTCTCATGGAAAATACCTACGGGGCTTTATTATTATGATTTAGGAGAGATAAATTACACTCCAAGTTTATCAGCGACTTTTATTCATGAATTTCCTAAATGGCCTCTTCCTGATTTCAGAAAAGGCCCGTATATAACATTTGCACATAACTTATCTTTTGGACGCATTAATTGGATTGGTAATTTCCAAAGCGGGGTCACCGCCAGAATAGGCCATTCTGTCGATTACAATTTTTATAAATTGTCTAACGATGAACAGGCCTGGGGCTCAAGCATATCAATCAGAGGAATAGGCCACAAGAAGATAACGGATTTTATGGGCATTTCCGCAAGATTGATGTACCGGCATTATTTCTTTGACGACTATAACGATTACGCCGGCGACGCTCTTCGCGGAATTCTTGATAATGATATAAAAGCAAATTATATGTTTTCTTTAAATGTTGATATTCCTTTCAGAGTCTTTAAATTCAGGCCGTCCGGATGGAACGTAAAAAATAATAAGTTTCACAGATTTTTACGCGTTTTTGATTTTGATTTTCACGCTGGTCCTATTGTTGACGTCGCTTTATACAATTACAATAACCTGGATGAACCCAAGAAAGCTAATAGGCAGAAAGTATTCGGTTTGGGAAACCTTCTTCTTACAGGCGGCATGGAAGTAGTAATTTTCCCCGAACGCTGGCGAAGTTTATTTTTACGCGTTTCATACGCCAGGAATTTCTCGCCGGGCCCTAAAAATAGCACAAGCGAAATTTTTATCGGCACGGAATTACATTATTAATACGCGTTTTACATGAAAAATACACTGACACTATCTGAAAAAATATCATTCTTAAAACCTGTTCTTGTCAGATTGACAAAACTAATGACACGCAGGCAAAAACTACTGATGGTTTTTTTGCTTGCTGTTATTATTGGTTTTTCGCTGGTAGAAACAATCGGCATTTCCGCAATTATGCCGTTTATTTCGATAGTATCAGATCCTTCATTGCTCAAATCCGGTTATTATAAAATCGCGTTTGATCTTTTAGGATTGCCAACTGCGGAAAAATTTATTATTGTTTTTGGAATCTGCATTATTATTTTTTATTTTATACGCGGCGGATATTCGGTTCTTCAGACATATTTAATAAAACGATACTCTGTCGGCATGTATAAATACTTTACAAAAAAAGCGTTAAAAATAAATTTAACTATACCTTATAAAATATACGCGCAAAGAAATTCCGGCGAATTGATACGCGCTATCGGAACTGAAACTCAGGAAATCGGCAAAGTTGTTCTTCATTTACTGCATCTTTGCTCTGAAGTATTCACGATACTGATGGTTTATACGGTCATAATTTTTATTAACTGGAAAATGACGCTGGTAATAACGGCAATTCTTTTTGTCTTTGTCGTTTTATTGCTTTCTATCCTGACAAAAGTAAACGCTAAGCAGGGCAAATTAAGATTTACCGCCGGAAGAAAAATGAGCCGGACGTTAAAAGAAGCGCTTGGTAATATTAAATACGTAAAATTAAAGGGAAATGAAGACGAAATATTAAATACCTATAATAACGCGCTGGAAATAAATACAAGATCGGAACTTATATCTCATGTGCTTGGAACTATGCCGAAAGGCATTTTAGAAAGCCTTGGGTTTTCATTTCTTATCGCAGTTATTGTTATTATTATTTATATCAATAACGACGCGTCAACTGTAATCCCCGTTATATCAATGTACGCGCTTGCTCTTTACCGTATTCTTCCTTCCATAAACAGATCGTTACACGAAATAAACGGCATTGTATACTCTGAAGAAACATTAAAAAAAGTGCATGAAAATCTTAATCAGTCTGCTGAAAAAGAAGGAAAAGAGCCTGTCAATTTTAATGATTCAATACGCCTTGAAAAAGTTTGCTTTCAATATATGACAGGAGGAGAAGTTATATCTGATATTTCTCTTGAAATTAAAAAAGGCGAGAAAATCGCGTTTACGGGAGAAAGCGGAGGGGGCAAGTCAACGCTTGTTGATATTATCACGGGCATACATAAGCCAAATTCCGGAATTGTTTATATTGACGAGACGGCTTTAAATAATAACAATATACGCGCATGGCGGAAGAAAATCGGTTACATACCGCAGAACATTTATCTTTTTGACGGAACAGTGGCGGATAACGTAAGTTTCGGATCGAATTATGACGAAGAAAAAATTATAACCGCCCTTATAAAAGCGAATATCTGGGATTTCCTCTCGCAAAAAGACGGATTAAACACGTGCGTCGGCGACGGCGGCATCCAGTTAAGCGGCGGACAGCAGCAGCGCATTTGTATCGCGCGCGCAATTTACGACGATCCTGAAGTGCTGGTTCTTGACGAAGCGACCTCCGCTCTCGACAACGAAACTGAGCAAAAAATAATGGACGAAATTTACAGCGTAAGCGCGAATAAAACCTTGATCGTTATCGCGCATCGTCTTTCAACAATAGAAAGATGCGACAGAAAGATAAGCATTTTAAAGGGCAGGATAATTTAAATATGAAAGGCATTATACTTGCCGGCGGTTCAGGCACAAGATTATATCCTTTAACAAAAGCATTATCAAAGCAGATGCTTCCCATTTATGACAAGCCTATGATCTACTACCCTCTTTCTGTTTTAATGCTGGCTGGAATTAGGGAAGTTCTTATTATATCGACGCCCAGAGATATATCTCTTTATAAAGAATTGTTTTCTGACGGCGCGTGGCTTGGAATGTGTTTTGAATACGCCGTACAGGACAGGCCTAAAGGGCTTGCTGACGCGTTTATAATAGGTGAAAAATTTATAGGAAATGACGATTGCGCCCTTGTATTAGGTGACAATGTTTTTTACGGACGCGGCTTTAGCGCTACTTTAAAAAACGCGGCTTCTAAAACATCGCAAAAAGGCGGGGGCGTAATATTCGCATATTACGTAAAAGACCCTTCAGCTTACGGCGTAGTTGAATTTGGCAATGACGGAAAAGCCGTTTCGATAGAAGAAAAGCCTTTGCACCCAAAATCGCATTACGCAATACCCGGTCTTTATTTTTATAACAATGAAGTAATCAACGCCGCAAAAAATGTAAAGCCGTCCGCCCGCGGAGAAATTGAAATTACCGATATCAATAACTATTTTTTAAGTAAGAAAATGTTATCTGTCGTAAAACTCGGAAGAGGCATGGCGTGGCTTGATACCGGCAGTTACGACGGCCTTCTTGAAGCGTCAAACTTTATCGCTACTATTCAAAAACGTCAGGGAATGTATATTTCATGCATTGAAGAAATTGCTTTTTATAACGGATGGATTTCAAGGGACGATATCAGAAAACTCTCTGAAGCATATAAAACCGATTACGGAGATTATCTTTTGTGGATTTCGGAGAACACCTGATTGAGAAAATTAACTAATATTCTTGTAACGGGCGGCGCCGGATTTATCGGCTGTAATTTTATCCGCTATATGCTGGAAGAAAACAGCGGGTTTACAGGCAGGATTATCAATTTAGACGCTCTAACTTACGCCGGGAACCCCGTAAGCCTGATTGATATTGAAAAAAAATACGGCGGCAAGCGTTACTTTTTTGAAAAAGGGAATATTTGTAATTCAGAGCTTCTTGAAAATATTTTTAATAATTATCAAATTGATACTGTCGTTCATTTTGCCGCAGAAAGCCACGTTGATCGGTCTATACTAGGTCCCAAAACCTTTATAGAAACAAATGTAATGGGTTCTTTTGCCCTTCTTGAAACGTCAAAAAAATATTGGCAGAATACACGCGGCTCTTTTGAAGACGTTCTCTTCCACCATGTCAGCACCGATGAAGTATACGGCTCACTTGGAGAAACCGGGCTCTTCCGCGAAACGACGCCTTACGACCCTCATTCGCCTTATTCCGCAAGCAAAGCGGCAAGCGATCATTTTGTTTTTGCCTATCATCATACTTACGGTTTGCCCGTAACGCTTTCTAACTGTTCAAATAATTACGGTCCTTTCCAATTCCCGGAAAAACTTATCCCATTAATGATATTGAATATTCTTGAAGGAAAAAATCTGCCCGTTTACGGAGACGGCAAAAATATACGCGACTGGATATTTGTCGACGATCATAACAGCGCTGTCTGGACAATCCTTCAAAAAGGGGAAACCGGCAATAAATACAATATCGGCGGGGAAAACGAGATTGAGAACATCGCTCTTCTTAATATTCTTATTGATATTACCGCAGAGAAAACCGGAACGGACAGCGGAAAAATAAGAGAAAAGATTACATTTGTAAAAGACCGTCCAGGCCATGACAGGCGTTACGCGATTGACTGCGGCAAGATAAAAAAAGAACTTGGCTGGAAACAAAATGTAAGCTTCAGGGAAGGAATCGCCAAAACTGTTGACTGGTACATAACCAATGCCAGCTGGGTAAATTCTATCCGAAGCGGAGAATACCAGAATTGGCTTAAAACAAATTATGATAAACGATAAAATTATTCCTGTTACTTCCCCCCTGCTCCCCCCTCTTGAAGAGTTCATGCCTTACCTTCAGAATATTTGGGACAGTAAACGGATTACAAATAACGGCCAATACCACCGCGAACTTGAACAAAAATTATGCGATCATCTTGGCGTAGAATTTATTAGCCTTTTTACAAACGGAACTTTTCCCCTGTTAGCGGCATTACAGGCGCTGGATATAAAAGGAGAAGTTATAACGACTCCGTTTAGTTTCGCGGCTACAACTCATTCGCTGATTTTATGCGGGCTTAAGCCTGTTTTTGCCGATGTTGATGAAAAAAACGGCAATCTTGATCCTGACAAGATTGAAGCGGCTATAACTAAAAACACAACAGCGATTATGCCTGTTCATGTTTACGGAACCCCCTGTAATACGGATTTAATACGGCAAATCGCCTCTAAATACGGCTTAAAAGTGATTTATGACGCCGCGCACGCGTTTGGCGTTGAAAAAAACGGAAAAAGCGTTTTATCATTAGGTGACATTTCAACGCTTAGTTTTCACGCGACAAAAACCTATAATACAGCCGAAGGCGGCGCTTTAGTTTGTCATAACGCGGAAATAAAACAAAAAATAGATTGCTATAAAAACTTCGGGCTTTCGGATGAAAATGACGTAATTATGACAGGCATTAACGGAAAGATGGATGAGATTCGCGCGGCGTTAGGCATTCTTAATTTAAAATATGTTAATCAGGCTATTGAAAAAAGAAAAGAAATCTCGCGCCTTTACCGCAGGGAATTATTAAATATCAACGGAATAACTATGTTCAATAATAATGATTCCGGCATAAAATACAATTATTCATATTTTCCCGTATTTATAGACAAAGATGAATACGGTATATGCAGGGATGAATTAAATGATAAATTAAAATCTTACAATATTATAACAAGAAAATATTTTTATCCGTTAATAAGTAATTTTGAACCTTATAAAAATATAGAATCAGCAAAACCGTCAAATTTACCAATAGCGTCAAAATTGTCGCAGCAGGTCTTATGCCTGCCCATATACGCGGACTTGGATTTTAATGTTGTTAATAATATTATTCAAATTATTACGGAGAACAGTAAAAAATGATTGAAACAAGAAAATTCCTGGAAAAAATGGGATTACCAAACGGAGATTTAAACAATTTACCGTCTTCAGAAAAACGGTTTGCTGATAACGCTCAATACCGTTTTGAAGTGCCCGGCATTCAAGGGCCAACCGCGATGAAAGCATTGCTGGAAGAAATTGACAATTTAAATTTGATAATCCACAGGGTAACGCAAACCAAAGGCATAATGCTTCTTACCGATAATGAAATAAGCGAGATGGCGTTATTAGCTAATCAGGCAAAAGTCGATCTTGTATTATCAATCGGCCCAAGGGCTACTTACGACACAAGCGCTTCCGCTCTAACTCAGGAAGGACAGCGCATGGGATTGCGTTTAAGAGGTCAGGAACAAATTATCAGGGCAATTGAAGACGTTAAAAGGGCAAATTCGCTTGGCTGCGGATCGATTTTATTGTATGACGAAGGCTTGTTATGGATATTATGCGAAATGCGGAAACAGGGGGAATTGCCGTCCGATATCAAATTTAAAGTTTCTGCTCACACAGGACATGGAAATCCCTGCTCCGCCAAATTGCTCGAAAATATAGGAGCTAATTCCGTAAATCCTGTCCGCGACTTACAGCTTCCCATGTTATCCGCCATGAGGCAGGCTATAAATATCCCGATAGATTTGCACACGGAAAATCCCGCTTCTTCAGGCGGTTTTATCCGTCATTATGAAGTCCCTGAAATGATTCGCGTAACTTCTCCTTTATACCTTAAAACAGGCGGTTCTGTCGCTAAAACTCACGGATGGGAAACAACGGCTGCGGAAGCAAAGCAGCGCGCGAAACAGGTGAGCCTTGTAAAACGCGTCATTGACAATTATTATCCTGAAGCAGTATGTTCTGAAAAAGGCTCTATTAAATAAGGAGTAAAAATGCGTCATCATCTTTATAATAAGAATTTTAAATTTGAAAAAGAACCTGAAGACTTTAATAAAAACACAAACAGAGATTTTTTACAATATTGCCTTGGAGCTACCTTGTATATGCCGGGAACAAAAGTAATTTTAAATAAAATATTACAAAAAGAATTAACCGACATTACATCAATGGTTATGTGCTTTGAAGACGCCATTCAGGAGCAGGATTTACCAGCCGCCGAAGAAAATGTTCTGTCTCATCTTGACAGTATCTCCAACTCAATAGAGCAAGGTGCAATTTCAATTGACGATGTTCCGTTAATTTTTTTAAGGGCAAGAAATACGGAACAATTTAAAAGTTTTATAACTAAATTGACGGCCAAACAGGCAAAAGTATTATCAGGTTTTGTTTTTCCCAAATTTGACAGCTATAGCGCCGGTAATTATCTGAAATTACTGGAATATTTCTGCGTAAAAAATGATGTTGTTCTATACGGCATGCCCATTCTTGAAGGGAAAACAATAGCGTACAAAGAAACAAGGTATGAAGAATTGCTTGTTTTAAAAAGAATTCTTGAGCCGTATAAACAGTTTATATTGAATATCAGGGTCGGCGGAACGGATTTCTCGTCACTTTGGGGCGTGCGCAGGGGTATCAATTATTCCGTATATGACATACTTACTGTGCGGGATTGTCTATCTGACATTTTAAATTTTTTTAACCGCGCCGATGATGATTATCTGGTATCGGCCCCTGTTTGGGAATATTTTCTAGCGTATAAAAAAGACGACTTAAATATTTTAATTAACGAAGATATTCACAAATCAATTTTAAACAGAGCGTCTATTATTAACGAAGCGATCGACGGATTATTAAGGGAAGTAATACTTGATAACGCTAACGGCTTTGTGGGAAAAACAATTATCCATCCTTCCCATGCCAGATTTGTAAACGCCATGCAAGCCGTCACAAAAGAAGAGTATGATGACGCCTGTCAGATTCTTAACACAAAAGGCGGCGTAATCAAAAGCGCGAACACCAATAAAATGAACGAGATTAATCCTCATCGAAGCTGGGCGAATAAAATCGCCAATCGCGCGAAAGCTTTTGGCGTTGTGCAGGATGAAAAATCATATCTGAAGCTTATAACGCAGTAGGGGTATAGCAATAAAAACAATTACAGATCATTTTATAGATGAGCTGTATGATCTGCAGCGCATTCAATTTGATCAACCTGTGTACGAACAGGCAAAAAAATGTTTACTTGACTTTTTGGGCGTTACCATTGCCGGTTCCCAAATGACAAAAAACAAAATTGAAGTATTGCATAACGGCATTGCGGGAAATGAAAATTCCGTTTCATTAATAGGATTACATAAAAAAGCCGGCATATTGGAAGCGGCTTTAATTAACGGAATTAATTCGCACGTTGCGGAACTTGATGATGGTGAACGGTTTGGAATGTTTCACCCCGGCGCGCCAATTTTCTCCGCTTTGCTGCCGCTGACGCAAAAATATAATATTAATTATGCTCAATTTATAAAAGGCGTCATTATCGGATATGAAACTTCAATCCGGCTGTCGCGCTCTCTCCAGCCGGCATTAAAGGATAAAGGTTTTCATGGAACAGGCATTTGCGGAACTATTGGCTCCGCTATTGGCGCAGGTATCGCTCTCAATTTTACAAGAGAACAACTGAAAGATTCTTTATCGGCTGCGGCTGCGTCAGCATCGGGTTTGTTAAAAGTAATAAAGGGCAATTCTGAAATGAAACCATACAATGTGGGGATTGCTGCCCAAAATGCGGTCAACGCCGTTTTGCTTGTTAAGTCTGGCTTTGAAGGTCCTAGCGATGTATTGGACGGAGACAAGGGTTTTTTAAATGCCTTTACCGGACAATATGACGAAAACCAGCTCTTCAGAACGAAGAAAGAAACGCCGCTTATAATGGGTATTTATACGAAACCTTATGCCGCCTGCCGGCATTGTCATGCTCCCATTGAAGCGGCTCTTCGGTTAAGAGAACAACGCGATCTAAAAGCGCATGATATTCAATCCATTCATATTAAAACATACCGTTGGGCTGTGGAAGGACACGAGCATACTGAAGTAACAGGGATTAATTCCGCAAAAATGAGCATCCCTTTCAGCGTTGCAATCGCTTTATATACCGGCAAGGCAGGCATTCAGGAATTTATGCCCGAATGGATTAATAATAAAAGCGTTATTACCTTAACCGAAAAAGTCAATGTTTTTTCCGATGATAATCTCACTGCATTAGTCCCTCAAAAAAGAGCCGCGATTGTAGAAATAATAACTGAAGATGGAAATAATTTGTCAGAAAGAATTGATTTTCCAAAAGGCGAGCCCGAAACGCCAATGTCTGTTACTGACATTGAAGAAAAATTCCTGTCTTTATCGGATTTTGCAAATCAGGAAAAAACTGTTTCGGAAAATATAATGCGTTATGTCCGGAACATTGAATCTGATTTAGACGCATTATTGCAAACGATATAAGCGGCAAATAATGCAAATTAAAATAGACTCCATTAAAAATATTTCAAACGAGATTCTTCTTAAGTTAGGAGTTCCCAATAATGATGCGCAGATAATCGTTAATTCGATTGTGTACGCTCACGAACGGGGTAAAGGCACTCACGGCATCGGAAGATTGCCGATTTACGCCAGAAAAATTAATGAAGGACTTATGACTGCCGAAACAAAGTTTCAGGCGGTTAAAGACAGTTCCGCTGTTTGTTTGTATGACGCCGGACACGGCTTTGGTCAGGTAGCAGCATACAAGGGAATGGAAATTGCCATTGAAAAAGCCAGGCAGTATAACATAGGCGTTACCGGAATACGGCATAGCAATAATTTTGGAACGGCCGGTTTTTTTGTCGATTTGGCCGCAAAAAATAATATGGCTGGTTTTATTTTCGCCAATTCTTCTCCGGCAATAGCTCCTGCAGGCGGCAAGGTTCCAATTTTTGGCACTAATCCCATTGGCATAGGCTTTCCCGGCGGAAAAAATATGCCCGCTGTTATTCTTGACATGGCAGCGTCAAATGCAGCCCGCGGTAAAATACGCATGGCTGCAAAAAACGGAGAATCCATACCGGACAGCTGGGCACTTGATAACAACGGAAACCCGACAACCGATCCGCTGGAAGCATTAAAAGGTTCAATGGTGCCCATTGGCGGATATAAAGGCTTTGGCCTTTCTTTAGTTGTTGATGTATTAGCCGGACTATTAACCGGTTCCGCTTTTGGCGGCGATGTAAAACCGTTAAACCACAAAGATGGTTTATCAGACTACGGTCATTTAATGATGGCAATTAACGTTGATTTTTTCATGGATGCCAAAGAATATTCGGATAAAATGGATTATCTGACCAGACGCGTGAAAGAATGCGGAGATGAAAATCAGATATTCCTGCCGGGTGAACATGCTTTACACGCATCATCGCAAGGTATTACCGAAGTTTCCGACAAACAAGTGAATGAAATCAATATATTAGCCCATTCATTAGGCATAAAAGAACAAATATGAACAATGATAAACCTATAGCTATTGTATTGGGAGGAACTAATCCCCATAAAGCATTACTTGAAAATCTTAAGGACAGAGGTTTCTATACCATTCTTGTGGATTATAATGATAATCCGCCCGCAAAAATTGCAGCCGATGAATATATTCGGGAAAGCACATTGGATTCTGATACAGTTTTGCAAATAGCAGCTAACAGGAATGTCAAACTGGTTATCAGCGCCTGCGTCGATCAGGCAAATGTAACCGCTTGTTATGTTGGCGAAAAATTAGGATTACCGATTCCTTACAGTTATAAAACCGCTCTTGAAATTTCAAACAAAGCAAGCATGAAAGAATTGATGAAAAGCGGAAATATCCCTACATCAAACTTTATTTCATTAAACGAGAATGAAGAGATCAACCTGAAAAATTTGGGATTTCCTTTGGTAGTAAAACCTGCCGACAGTAACGGTTCCAAAGGTGTTCGCAGAATAAATTGTATAAACGATCTTGATAAAAGTTTAATTGACGCATTCAATGTAAGTAGGTGTAAAAAAGTTATTATTGAAGAATTCATAGAAGGTCAGGAAGTAGGCGTTGATTGTTTTTTAACTGACAAAACAGCGCATATTATAACAATGCATCAGAAGAGAAAACCAAAAACCAGCGGTGACTCTGTCATCTTCTCGATCGGTTCAATTTCACCGCCTGATATATCTGAATGCGCGAGAAATAAAATCAAGGTAATTGCCAATCAAATTGCCAATATCTTCAACTTAAAAAACACTCCTCTGCTTATTCAATTAATTGTAAACGGTGATGATGTCAAAGTAGTCGAGTTCGCTCCAAGAATTGGCGGAGGGCTTAATTTCATAAAAATAAATCTTTTCGCGCAATTTGATATTATTGACGCGGCAGTTAATTCATATCTTAATGTAACAGTTAATCCGGTTTTTATTAAACCTGACTTTTTTTATTCTGAAAATCATATCTATACGGAACCGGGAATTTTCGGAGAGATTATTAATTACAAAGAGCTTATAAATAATCAGACTGTTGTTTGTTTTTATCCAAATAAAACCAGCGGAATGTCAATACAATCAGGCAAGGCAAGCAGGGATAGAGCCGCTTCTTTTGTCGTTAAAGCAAATTCAATTGGAGAAATTGAAGAAAAAATCAGGAAGATACTTAACACTGTCAAAATACTGGATATAAACGGCAATGAATTATCATTCTTGGAAAATTATAAGGATTTGCTTTTTTAACAATTTTATGGGTACAAATAATATGGAAAAAGGATATATTTCTAACGATGCTAAAATCATCGAAAGTGAAACAGGCGATAACATTAAAATATACAGAAATGCTGATATCAGAAAAAGCAAAATTGGCAATTTTGTTCAGATAGGCGATGATTCAATAATTATTGAAAGTAACTTATCCGGCAACAATGCAATAAACAGACGAAACTTTATCCAACAGTCTAAAATTGGCTTTTTTTCTTATACGGGTTTTAATACGGTTATCAGAGGAGCAGACATTGGAAATTTTTGTTCCATAAGCTGGAATGTCTCCATCGGAGGGAAAAACCATAATATTGAAAATGTTACATCCGGAGCAATTTGGGGGTTTCACAATATGGATGGAAGTAAGATGCAGGGACATTTTGAATATGGCGGAGAAGATAAATCTTATTGCATTCTAGAGAATGATGTACTCGTATCATCCAATGCAGTAATTCTCAGAAACGTCAAAATAGGCAACGGAGCCGTAATAGGCGCGGGAGCGGTTGTTACCAAAGATGTTGAACCGTACTCGGTTGCAGCCGGAGTTCCCGCGAAAATTCTCAAAATGAGATTCGATGATAAAACCATTGAATCCCTTGAAAAAATACAATGGTGGAATTGGCCTGTTGATATAATCAGGGAAAATCTTGATTTGATTTATTCTACCAAAGTAGATGACGCTGTTATCGACAAATTATTTGCAATTGCAGATACGATACAATAATCATGATTAGTTTACTCACCCCTCTTACAGAAGAAACGATATCAACTCTCTCCGTAGGCGGCATGATTTCAATCTCAGGCTATATATACACAGGAAGAGACGCGGTACTGCCAAAAATTGTTTCGCTTATTCAGTCCAGTAAAATAGCGGAGTATGACATTCAGTTGCGGGGATCGGTTATTTTTCATACAGCGGTAAGCCCCGCGGGCGTTGGGCCGACATCAAGCAATAAGCTTGAAATAGAAAGTTCCATCCCTGCCCTATCTGCTGCGGGAGTTAAGCTGCATTTGGGCAAGGGAGCATTAAGCAAAGATACGGTGCAGGCATTAAAGCAGTACAATGCCGTTTACGCGGTTATTCCGCCGGTTACGGCTTTGTTAAAAAGCAAAACACTACAGCAAAGAATCGCGGCCTTTCCCGAAGAAGGCATGGAAGCGTTTCATATACTGGAAGTAAAAGAATATCCTGCAATTATAGCAGCAGCGCACGGAAAAAGCATATATGATAACTAACAATGATCAAATCATTGATAAAGTAAAAAATTGTTTAATAACGGCGGCTGCCGCTTTCAGTGAAGATAAAAAAGAAATATATAGAAAAGCAATTGATCGTGAAACTGTTCCAGCCGCGAAATGGGTATTGGAAAATATTTTAGAAAATGCAATTTACGCGGAACAAAACAAAAGCCCGTTATGCGATGACACGGGAATTCCCCATCTTTTTTTAGAAGCAGGCCCGAATCAGAATGTTACAGGTCAGCTAATTAATGATATCCATAAAGGTATATCTGAAGGACTGAGGGCTTTACCTGGAAGACCGATGGCAATTGACGGAAACGACAGGCAGCGGCTTGATCAATCAGGAGGGTTAAATAATGATCCCGGCGCTCTTCTCCCCTCTCCGATTATTATAAAACCTGTTAACGAAGACGTCATTCGCCTGCATATTTTAATGCACGGCGGCGGACCGGAAATACGTGCAAAAACTTTTAGGGTTTTTCATAAACATAGCGTAAATGTTATCACTGACGAAATTGTCAATTGGGCCGTAGAAGGAGCCGGCCTTTTAGGGTGTACTCCCGTAACGCTTGCTGTTGGAATCGGCCGCTCTCATTTTGAAGCATCATCATTGATGATGGAAGCGCAAGTTTTTGGAAATCATAACGTACAAAACGATATGGAAAAAGAAATAACAGAACGCGTAAATCAATCTAAAACAGGTCCTTTAGGATTGGGCGGTATTACAACTGTCTTGGGAACTTTTCTGCGAATAGGACCGCAAAGGGCAAGCGGAGTTCGAATCGTGAGTTTACGCCCCTGTTGCTGCTTTGAACCTCGCAAATCAAACGTAATATTATAATCAGTTTAACAATTATGGAAGATAAAAACAAACATACTTATACTCCCTTGCCTGAACCTGTTTCAATTACCAAACAAGTTTGGCCTGAAGGAACATTGCCTTTAATTCATATAAAAACTATGGCTTATATGCACGAAAAATTTATAAAAGAATGTTTAGACGGAATATTAATGCAAAAAACAACTTTTCCTGTTCAGCTGCTAATTCATGACGATGCTTCAACAGACAAAACCGCAGATATATTGCGTGAATGTGAAGGAAAATATCCAGGCTTAATTAAAGTTTTTTATCAAAAAGAAAACACTTACACTAAACCTGACAGAAAAGAAAGACGGGCTGAATTCTATAGCTGGAGAAAAGGAAAATACGAGGCGATCTGTGAAGGAGATGATTATTGGACAGATCCTTTAAAACTTCAGAAACAGATTGATTTTCTTGAGAAAAATCCTGACTATGGCATGTGTTATACGAAAACTTTAATTTATTTACAGGAATATAAAAAGTTTGACAAAAAAAGAAATTTAGGACGATATTTTGATACGTTAGAAGATTTACTTACAATGCAAAGGGTACAGATACCAACAATGACTATTTGCACTCGTATGGATTTACTGTTAAGATATTACGAGGAAATGCAGCCTTATACAGGCGGCTGGAAAGTCATTGGCGATTTTCCTTTATTTTTTTGGTTTAAAATAAACAGTAAAATTCATTTTATTGATGAATTTACCGGGGTATACCGTATTGTACCGGGTTCAGCTTGTCATAAAACAACATATGAAGACAGTATTAAATTTTTTGATGAAAGAACGCAGATAAGATTATTTTTAATAAACAAGTATAATATTCAAAATATTGAAAAAACAATTATAGAAAATAAAAAACGGTTTTATATTCACAGCGCGATAAAATATAAAAAATATATTGAATACAGAAATTTAATTTTAAATAATAATAACAATTCTTTTAAAAATAAAATTAAAAAAACAATCTGTAAATCAAAATTTTTAACTATTATAGTTGTTAATTATTTATATAATAAATATTACATTCAAAATTTTTTTAAAAAATATTTTTAACTTATTATGAAAAGAATAATAACATATGGAACATATGATCTTCTCCACTACGGTCATATAAATTTATTGCGCCGCGCCCGTGAATTGGGCGATTATTTAGTTGTCGCTCTTTCTACGGATGAATTTAACAGCGTAGAAAAATCAAAAAAAACATATTTTAGCTACGAAGAACGTAAAAACATGCTTGAAGCGATAAGATATGTCGATCTTGTTATACCGGAAAAATCATGGGATCAAAAAAGAGAAGACGTTATTAAATACCAAATAGATACTTTTGTTATTGGAAATGACTGGGAAGGCAAATTTGATTTTTTAAAGGACATATGCAACGTCGTATACCTTTCAAGAACAGAAGAAATATCAACTACAAAAATAAAAAACGATCTTCAGTCAGAACTTAAGGACAATTTATCATGAATATAGAACAGGAGCAATTAACAAAATTAAGAAAAGTTCAGCTTGAAGTACTAAATGAATTTGTTAATTTTTGCGCTAAAAATAATTTAAAATATTTTTTAACATCAGGCACATTGCTGGGAGCTGTAAGACATAAGGGATTTATTCCATGGGATGATGACATTGATGTCGGTATGCCCAGAGATGATTATGATAAATTTTTAAATCTTTTTTTAGAAAACAAATCATCAAATTGTTATATCGCCGCGCAGCAAGTTCCAATAAATACGTTTTATTATTATCTTGGTTATACAAAATTTTGCAGAAAAAATACAGTTTACGCGAAAGAATACTTAACTCCGGATCAATATTTGGGAATTTATATTGATATTTGGCCGTTTGATAATTGCATAAAATTTATCGCTCCTTTACAAAAAAAATTAACTACATTCTCATGGTTATTATACCGTTATAAAACAAATTGTATTATACAGAATATGTCCAGAAAGCATAAATTAGCCATGCCGTTTATATACTTTTTACCGTTAAAAATTATTAAAATATTCACAAAAGCGTCATACGCAATATTTAACAAAAATAAAACAAAATATGTCGTTAATTTTCCCAGCAAATATAAAGTAAATAAAGAGATACAAAAATACGGCGATATTTTTCCTTTAACTAAAGTTTATTTTGAAGGCGTTGAATATAACGCGCCGGGAAATATTGACGCGTTTCTTAAAAAATTATACGGAAACTACATGGAATTACCTCCCGTTGAACAACAGGTGTTATATAAATTTTCTTATGTAACCTTTGGTGATGAAAATAATTCTTAAATCATGAGCATCGATCAAACTATCTTAACTAAACTTCATGCCGTTCAGGTAGAAATACTGGATGAATTTGTAAAAATATGCAGTCAAAATGATTTAACATTTTTCCTGACTGCCGGGACATTGCTTGGCGCTGTAAGGCATAAAGGTTTTATTCCATGGGACGATGATCTTGATGTTGGCATGCCAAGAAAAGATTATAATAAATTTATAAATTTAGCTTCTGTCTCATTAAGTGAAAAATACTATATTCTTTCCTATAAATCAGATTCAAACGCGCGAAAATATTGCATTAATTTCGCTAAATTTTGCAAAACAGGCACAATTTTCGCGGAAAGTTATAAAGAAGCGGGACATTATCCCGGTATATTTATTGACATATTTCCTTTTGATAATTGTAATCCCGCATTTGCGCCGTTTCAGTCATTTATTTTAAGATTTATTTTAAATATTTACAGAGTTAAAATAAACGCGATATATAAAAAAAACTTTTTATTTTTTTTGGCAAAATTTTTTTGTTTTTTTATTCCTATAAAATTAATAGCTTTTCTTCATGAAACAATACCTTTAAAATATAAAAATAATAAAAAGATATCATATTTATCAAGCATTTACGGTTATAAAAAAGAAATTCATAAATATGACGTAATATATCCCATATCAACAATATTATTTGAAGGAAAGCATTACCCGGCTCCGAATAATTATGATTCGTATTTAAAAACAATGTACGGAGATTACATGGAATTGCCGCCGGAAGAAAAACGCCGCACTCATCTTCCTGAATATATAGATTTTAATGATTAATTTATGAAAATATCAATTATTATTCCGACATACAACAGAAATGAAATGTTATGCAAAACTATATCATGTATTTTATTATTTAAACGTCAATTCAATGAATTGATTATTGTTGATCAAACAAAAGAACATGAACCTGAAACAAAACATTTTCTTGATGAACAGATCAAATGCGGAAATATTAAATATATTCATATTGATTTTCCCAATTTACCAAACGCCCGGAATGTCGGATTAAACGCCTGTATGGGCGACATAATAATATTTTTTGACGATGATGTTGAAATAAATGAAAACACAATTCCTTCGCATATTTCCTCGTTTTCACAGCCTGAAACAGGCTGCGTTACCGGAAAAGTTAATGTCGTTAATACAAACGCGGACAGTAATATTGTTTTTCAAAACACAAGTAATTTTAAAATTTTAATAAAGAAAATTCTTTTTTTCTTTTTAAGAAAAAAAGCGTCCTATGTGGGACGTCTGGGAATTCTTTCAAATTTTTCATGCGATAAAACGCTTTTTGCCGATACATGCATTGGATGTAATATGTCTTTTAGAAAAGAAGCGGTTATAAAAAGCGGTTGTTTCGACGTTAACTACACCGGAAACGCAATTCGCGAAGATACGGATATGTCTGTAAGGCTTCGCCAAAACGGTTACAAAATAATATACAATCCATCAGCGTTAATTAATCACTATATGGATAATTCGGGCGGCACCAGAACTGCGGCAAACGAATCATATTGGCATACTATTTTTAAAAATCAATGTTATTTTTACTTAAAAAACTTTACTTACTCTTATAATTACATTAAATTGCTTCAAACATTTGACATTAATCGCTGTAAAAAAACAAAATTAAACGCGATTAATATTTTTAAAAAAAGTTATAGCGACGCAAAACTTTTATTAGGATAAAAAAATGATTATTAGATCAAAAGCGCCTTTACGGCTCGGGCTCGCAGGGGGCGGCACTGATATCGCGGATTATTACAATAAATTCGGAGGCTATGTATTAAACGCTACAATTGACATGTATGCCTTCTGCACAATTGAACCGGATAATTCAGGCATAATTGAGTTTATCGCGTCTGACATTGACAAAAAAGAACAATATCCGTCTTCAGAAAAACTTTCAGGCTCCGGCGCCCTGCGGCTTCATTCTGGCATTTATAACAGAATTATAACTAACTTTAATTTAAAGCCTCTGTCTTTCAGAATGACAACTTATTCCGACGCTCCTGCCGGTTCGGGCCTTGGCTCGTCTTCAACAATGGTTGTGGCGATTATAAAAGCTTTTGTAGAGTGGTTAAACCTTCCTCTGGGCGAATATGACATTGCCGCTCTTGCTTACAAAATTGAACGTGAAGACATCGGATTGGCCGGAGGCAAGCAGGATCAATATGCGGCTACATTCGGCGGTTTTAACTTTATGGAATTTTACGGTGATGATAAAGTAATCGTAAATCCCCTTCGTCTAAAGCGCTGGATAAGAAATGAAATCGAAGCGTCTCTTGTTTTGTTTTATACAGGAATTTCAAGGGAAAGCGCGAATATAATCACGGAACAAATCAAGCACATTAATAACGGCGACAAAAACATAGAAAGCCTTCATGAATTGAAAAGGCAGTCCGTCTTTATGAAAGAAGCGTTGTTAAAAGGCGATTTTAAAGGATTTTCGGATTGTCTCTTGCAGGGCTGGCTGGCGAAGAAAAACGCCGCGGCGTCAATTTCCAATTCATTCCTTGACGAATTATATCAATATGTTATGAATAACGGAGCCGAGTCTGTAAAAATTTCCGGCGCCGGCGGAGGAGGATTTATGATGATTTACTGCGATCCTTGCAAAAGGATATCTCTTATTCGCGCATTAAACAAAAAACAAGGCATGGTTTTAACGCCAAGCTTTACAGAAACAGGAACTCAGGCATGGACCATCTACAACAATTAGTACAGCGTTATCCGCATCTTGAATCCGTTAAATCTGAAATAGAAGCGGCATTTAAAATGCTTGTCAATTGTTATACAAACGGAGGCAAGCTGCTGATTGCAGGTAACGGAGGCAGCGCGTCGGACGCGGAGCATATCGCGGGCGAGTTAATGAAAACTTTTATGAAAAAACGGGCGCTGCCTGATTCATTTATTACAGACATTAATAACGTAGACTTAAAGATTGCGGAATATCTTGTTCCCAGAATGCAGCCTGGCTTGCCAGCTATCGCGCTTTCAGGGCACGCTTCGTTAAATACGGCATGTATAAATGATATAGACGGCAATATTACATTCGCTCAGCAGGTTTATGGCTACGGAAAAGAAGATGATATACTTCTTGGCATCTCAACGTCAGGAAACTCAAAAAATATTCTTTACGCCTGCGCTGTCGCAAAAGCGAAAAAACTTAAAATAATCGGTCTTACGGGATTGGGCGGAGGACTTCTTAAAAACTTTTCTGATATTTGTATTTGCGTTCCTGAAACGGAAACATACAAAATACAGGAGCTGCATCTTCCGGTTTATCATATCCTCTGTATGATGCTTGAAGATTTCTTTTTTTAAATTAAGGTTAAATGAAAACAGTAATAATGGCCGGCGGAAAGGGAACGCGCGCCGCAGAAATCGCGGACGATATTCCTAAACCAATGATAAAAATATGCGGAAAGCCGATCTTAGAGCATCAGATTGAATGTTTAAAAAGAAATGGCTTAAACGATATTATTATTGTTATTGGGCATCTGGGAAATCACATAACAGATTATTTTGGCGGCGGCAGTAATTTTAATTGCAATATCGCGTACTATGCGGAATCTGAGCCATTAGGAACAGCCGGAGCGCTTTTTAAACTTGCTGATTTATCAGAAGATTTTATTCTTCTTAACGGCGATATAATCTTTGATATTGATTTTTCACGCATGATTGAATTTCATAATGAAAAAAAATCATGGGCAACTCTCGCGGTGCATCCTAACAATCACCCGTTTGACAGCTCTCTTATTATCAGCAATAATGACAATCAGGTTACAGGATGGATTAATAAAGAAGATGAGCGCACATGGTATAAAAATCAGGTTAACGCCGGCGTTCATATCTTGTCAATTAATTTTTTAAAATATTTTTCACCCTTAAAAGATAAAATTGATCTTGACAGAGATTTGCTAAAGCCCGCGATATCAAGCGGAAAAATATACGCCTACCCTACCCCTGAATATATAAAAGATATGGGTACGCCTGAGCGTTATGCGCAGGTTCAGTCGGATTTTGAAAAAGGAATTGTACATGGACGAAACCTGAAAGAAAAACAAAAAGCCGTTTTTCTTGACAGGGACGGAACAATTAATATTTTTAATGATTTTGTAAGGAAACCTGAAGACTTTGAATTAATCAAAGACGCGGATAAAGCAATAAAAATATTTAACAGCATAGGGTACCTTGTAATAATTATCACAAATCAGCCTGTAATCGCAAGAGGTGAAGCCGATTTTAATACTCTTGATTTAATTCATAATAAAATGGAAGCTGATTTAGGACGCAGCGGCGCTTATATCGACGATCTTTTTTATTGCCCTCATCATCCTGACAAAGGTTTTGAAGGCGAAAGGCCGGAATACAAGATTATCTGCGGCTGCCGCAAGCCAAAACCAGGCATGATTTTAAACGCGGCGAAAAAATACAATATTGATCTTTCGGAATCATATATGGCAGGAGATCATGAGCGCGATATTCAATGCGCTATTAACGCCGGATGCAAACCTGTGTTTTTAACGTCCGGCGAAGGAAAAGAGTTAAATATTCAAAATAAAGATACGCTTTCTTTTGAAGCCCTGATTGATTTCGCGTATTTTCTGTCTAAAAATGAAAAATCTCTGTTTAAAAAGGATAATTAAGTGAAAGTTGCGATAGTTCATTACTGGCTTGTCAACATGCGCGGCGGCGAAAAAATGCTGGAAGCGTTATTGGAATTGTTTCCGCAGGCGGATATTTACACCCATGTTTATAATCCAAAAGCTGTTTCGGAAATTATTAAAACTAAAAATGTTTTTACATCCCGGATTAACAAATTACCTTTCGCAAAAAAACTTTATCCGCTTTACATGCCGCTAATGCCAAACGCCCTTATGGAGTTTAATCTTAATAATTACGATCTTATAATTTCCAGCGAAGCCGGACCTGCGAAAGGAGTTGTTCCAAATCCAGACGCGTATCATATATGCTATTGCCACAGCCCGATGCGTTACATATGGGATATGTACCATGAATATTTCAAGGGAATGAATTTCTTTATTCGTTTTTTTATGAAACGTCTAATTCCATCAATAAGAATTTGGGACATTACGTCTTCAAATCTGGTTGACAGATTTATTACTAATTCCGCTTATGTCGCAAAACGCATCAGGCGTATTTATAACCGCGAAGCAGAAGTAGTATACGGCCCTGTCCCAATTGAATTGTACCAAAATATTATCAGAAAACCGTCTGACTATTATTTGTACTTCGGTCAAATTACAGGCTATAAAAGAGCGGATATTGCGATAGAAGCCTGCCTAAAATCAGGCAGAAAACTTATAATAGCGGGCAGCGGCGCAGGCAAAAAAGATATAAAAAAATACGCGAAAAACAATCTTGTCACATTCAAGGGAAAAGTTTCTGACAAGGAAGCATTCGATCTTTTCTCAGGCGCGCGCGCTTTACTTTTTCCCGGCACGGAAGATTTAGGACTTGTTCCAATAGAAGCGCAGGCGGCAGGATGTCCTGTAATCGCGTACCGCGGCGGCGGCGCTCTGGAAACGGTAAAAGAAAATATAACCGGCATTTTCTTTGATGAACAAACGCCTGACTCTCTTATCGCCGCTATGGAATATTTTGAAAATAATTTTAAAACCCTTAACCGCGGTGTTTTTAATGATCATGTTACGCAATTTTCTAAATCCGCTTTTAAGGAACGCGTTAATAGAATAATCAATGAAAGAAAAAGGATATAAAGATGGGTAAAAAAGCCGTATTACTTATTACTTTTTTAATTTTTGCTGCTCTCCTTTATAGTCAGCATTTAAATATTGTTTCCACAGGAGACCCCGTTCTTGAAGACATACGTTATGTGTCACTTGAATCCGGAATTCCTTTTCTTTCGTTCTCCCCTCCGCTCTCTTCTAATGAAGTCAGAAATTTTTTAAATTTTGTTGATGAGAACGCGCTCTCACAAGCCGGCAGAAACGCGTACAGCCGTATTTTAAACGCTATTAATCCAAAGATGCCTCCGTTATCGTGGTCAGATGAGGTTTTTTCCGTATCATTTAACATTAAAGCCGTACTGGAGGGAAAGGCCAGGTTTAATAAGGATATTACATGGGAAGGAAACCTTGCGAATATCTCTCCCTTAATATCATTTCCGCTTCAATTTTTCTTTTCAAAATATGTACAGATGTATATTGAGCCTAATATTTCCGTAAAATCAAGGGATCACGGAGACGGATTGTTTTTTTACAATCTCCCGATGGATTTTAGCACACAGTATTGGCCGTTTCGATCTTTTGCTTCTGCGGGCGGTTCATGGTGGAATTTTTTTATAGGAAGGGATCATCTTTATTGGGGAACCGGCCATACGGGAAGCCTGATTTTTTCCAACGATTCTACATATTATGACTTTGCTAAAGTTTCCCTGTTTTCACGTTATTTTAAATATTCTTTTACTTTAAATCATATGCCGTTAAAATTAAACAAAAGCTTAATTGACAACTTTTCTTCTATCGATAAAGATGAAAGAAAATCTATCAATCGTTATTTTTATCTTCACCGCATAGATGTAAATATATTGAGAAAAGTATCTATCAGCATAATGGAAGGCATAATGTCTGGAAATTCTCCGCTTGAAATCAGATTCATTAATCCGTTAGTCATCTTTCATTCTTTATACGCATGGACTGATTACGATCGTTGGAGCTTTAATTCATCAGAAAACAGTGAAAATGGAAGCATGATAGGCTCTTTTTTGTCATTTGAAATTAACTTGAATATAATTAAATCACTCTCTGTTTACGGTCAATTTGTCATGAATGAATTATCACTTCGCGGCGAGAAAGAAAAAGAACCCGATCTTCCTCCGAATGGAATGGGCTATCTTGCCGGAATTAATTTTTCCCATCCTATTAATTCATGGGGTTCAATTTATTATCTTGAATTTATTTATACTGATCCGTATCTGTATATTTTATCAAGTCCATTTTGCAGTTTTATCCAGCAGGATCATCATAATTATTTAATCGGACACTCAAGAGATACAATGTCATTAACTTTTGGCGCGAAATTTTTTAATAATGACGCGTTAAATTTATCAGGAAGTTTTTCATGGGTTGCCAGCGGAGCGCATAACAGAGTCGGTTTAAAATGGGATTGGGATCGGGGTGAAACCTACAATGAAAAGACTCCTTCAGGAACCGCGGAAAATAAGTTTATACTCTCGTTAGGAGCTGAGTGGAATCCATTATCATGGCTTGCTTTAAAAGCCGGTATTACAGGAATTATTTCGCTTAATAATAAGCATATAGACGGCGTCAGAGAAGCAGGAGGACAAGCGTCTCTGTCTGTCGGCTTTAAATATTAAAATTTTGGGAAAAACTTAAGTCCAATAATTCCAATAAAGCTTAAAGAATGAGGATACTGCGGCGTATTAATAGGCATGTATGCTCCTTCTTCGCCTACTTTTTTATCCGTATCTGTAAAGTATGAATATACTCCGCCAATTTCTACAAATGCCTTCAAAGGCACTTTAAACCCTGTCAAAGAATATTCCCCCCTCAATCTTAACACGTGAATCCATTGATACGCGCCATCCCTTAAAAAGTACTTTCTAAGAGCATCTCTGTTTCCGAGTGTCGGTAATTCCGACCAAAGAGAACTTCCATCAACCGCCCTGTCTCCGTAATCCGCGCCATGCCTTATCAACTGGTATTGAAGGCTGAACATGCTTCGCGGCAAAGGTATTGTCTCAAACCGTATCAGTAATTCATCGGAATTGGGCGGTATATAATGTCCAAGAGATCTTCCATAACTTATATAATTTTGCTCCATTAATGAGCTTTTATGCCACGGAGTGCTTATGCGGTTATGCGTATAATTATACGGTTCGTTTCTTGTATAACTAACTGTAATAGAAGTAAAAGGCAGCCATGGAAAATTAAAAGAGCCGCCTACCTGATAAGCAAACATATTTCTGTCAAAACTGAATAAACTATCCTCAATATCCAATTCATCAAGATAAAGAGAGAACCAGATATTGCCAATTCCTGGGTACTGCGCCTGAAGATTCAAAAACAACGCCATGTTATCAAAGTCGCCTATGTTATTCTGATAAAGAAAATTTTCTGCAAACGGAAAAGGATATCCTAATTCAAACCGCTTTGGCCATACTACGCTGCTTCCAAGGTCAATGCCAAAATATTTAAAAAGATTAATTTCCAGTAAAACAATAGAAAAAATGTTTTGAAAAGTGCTCGCCGCTTCTTTTATGCGGGCGTCATTCCCGGCTTCAACAGCGTTATGAAATTCAAGCACGCCTGTAAGAGCTGAAAAAGAAATCCAGTGAAAAGGCGAAATAACCGTTTCAACCGCTAAAAACGGCTGCGCGCTTTGATTTAATATAAGGCTTCCGTTAGTTGTCATTCCCGCCCATTCGCGGTCAACCCTGGCAATGCGATATTGAAATATTCCGTTAAAAAATTCGCCCGATAATTCCGGATTCATCGAATAACCGATAGAGAAATCGTCAGGCCATGTTGAAAGCCCGCTGTGGTTTACGCTGCCCATGGGAAAAACAAAACCATCCCATCGTTTTTTGTATGTAAACGGAAAGTACGCCAATGGTTCGCTGCGGGTAGTCATTACCCTGATTTGCTCTCTATTTCTGCTCTGATTGATGCGGCTTAGATCCATATTATCATATTGGCCAATTATGGTACGCGGCGATTTACCTATAAAACCGCTTATGGTAAGCCCGTATGATAATTTTCTTCCAAGGTCGCCGATAAATGACAGTTCAGGCGCGAGTATCGAAATATCCCCGTACAAATCTCCGGACGCCGGATGATTCGCTCCTTTAAACATGGAATTATCTGATTCGTTATACTTATAACCGCCGGCAACCGGAAAATAACTTCCGGCAAGTATAACCTCCAAACCGAGTCCAAATTCCGACGAAAAATACACATTCTTCAATGTGCGTTCCCATGAATATACGCCCCTGATATAATTAAACCCGCCCCTTTCAGGATTTAACGCCAGTCTGAAACTTTGCAGTATATCACGCTCAGAATCAGTTAATCTGCCAAATCTGCGCTCCTCGTCGTTATTTAAAATTTCATCAATTATTGATAATATTCTGGCTCTGGAATAAGGCTTTGCCGCCGGAAGAGCGCCGCAAAGACCCCGCATTTGAACCTGTTCAAGAACCAGATAAACAGGATGACCAAGCGGAACAGCAATGTGCGTCTGAGCGTAAATTGATAAATTAATGACTGCTAATAAGACTAATATAAATAAACCTTTTTTAAACATCTGGCTCCCCATATGTATACTATATAAATAAAGCGGCTTATTGTCAATTAAGCTCAAGATATTATGAAATTACCTTGAAAAAACTGATAATTTACGTTATTTTAATTTATAATGACTCTATCTGAATTCGATGATCGGTACAGGACAAAAAACCGCCGGACAAGCTCTGCGCTTACGGCGTCAGCTTTCATTTTATCCGATCTGTTAGCCGTAATGCTTACTTTTGGATGGGGGTTCTTTTTAGTCAGAATTTACGGATTTATTCAGGATTACGGAAGCATCAATTTTAAGTCATTTATAACATATTGGCCGTACCTTCCTGTTTTTATTCTTATTTTCCAGCTTCATAAACTGTATCCCGGCATCTCCCTTGCCCCTTCCGAAGAAATGAGGCGTTTTTTCATCGGTTCCCTTATAGCTTACGGCGGTATTGTGATGTCGCGCTTTATCGAGAAAGATCAATGGGATTCTGTTAATACCGCTTTTCTTATCAGCGGCATTTTTTCCACTATCACCCTTCTGACAATAAGAAGCGCGACTCACTGGTTTCTGCATAAAACAAAATTGGGCGGCATCCCCACTGTTATCTACGGTTCAGGCAGCACGGGGAAACTTGTCGCCCAATGCCTGCATGCAAGTATCAGGAGCGGTTACGTGCCCGTCCTTTTCCTTGACGACAACCCTCTGGGCGATGAAGAATACATGGGCATTCCGATAATTCATGATCTGGCAGCCGGCCCCGAGATTGTAAAACGCTACAATATAAAAATGGCAATAGTCGCCATGCCGGAGCTTGACGCGCAAAAGTTAAAACATCTGCAAAATACTTCCGTCTCGGCTTTTCGTTATACGGTGCTAATCCCCAATTTTTTTAACATCTCAAACATCTGGATGTCTGTCAGGGATTTTAGCGGGGTTTTAGGGATAGACACAAGCAATAAACTCAAATTTTCTTTTAATCTTGTAGTGAAACGTTTTATGGATCTGTTTGTTGTATTAATTGGAGGGTTAATAATGCTGCCGTTCTTATTAATTATCGCTTTATTAATCAAAATTGATTCACCAGGCCCTGTTCTTTATAAACAGAAAAGGCTTGGCAAGAATGGTAAACATTTTTATACGTATAAATTCAGATCGATGGCTATAGACGCCGCCGAAAAATTAAAAAATTTACTTGATTCAAACCCCGAGCTAAAAGAGGAATGGGAAAGCACATATAAACTTCATAATGATCCAAGGATCACAAGATTAGGAAATATATTAAGGCGCACCAGCATCGATGAATTTCCTCAGCTTATTAATATATTAAAAGGCGAGATGTCGCTTGTAGGCCCCCGCCCGATTGTTGACGAAGAAGTGGAAAAATACGGTGAAGATTTTAAACGGGTATTTACGGTAACTCCCGGCTTAACGGGCATGTGGCAGGTATCAGGAAGATCAGACGCGAATTATACTGACAGAGTTTCCTATGATATTTATTATCTGCAAAGTTGGTCGGTATGGCTTGATATGTGGATAATATTTAAAACATTCGGCGTTGTGTTAAAAGGAAAGGGCGCATACTAATGTTAAAAAAAATATTTTTAATTATTTTTTGTTGCTGCGCATCCTGCGCGTTTTCTCAACTTAGAACTTTCGATGAAATATTCCCTGCAATAAGTGAAAACGCCCGCTCAAGCGCAATAACAGATTCAGGCTATGTCAAATCCAGCCGAAAAGCAACAGGGTTTGTCATTACCGGCAATCAGCGGGGCTCGCTGCTAGATCCTTCAATAATAAACGCTGTTTTAAGAACCAATCCCGGCTATATTGTCGAATCCATTTCGATTATTCCAGGCAGCCGTTCTGTCACCCTTATTGATATTTATAACGCGCTTGGAAATATACGCGGCTTAAAAGGAAGGCTGTACAACTCCGCGACAAGAAATCAGGAAGTGCCGCTGTTTGAAGACGCGACCCGCATAGCAGGCGAAAGACAAACAAGCGCAATTCCCGATCCGCCTCCGTCAAATAATCTTCCCCAAACAGAGACGGTTTATTTAAGGCTTAAAGACATCAATTTCGGCAACACATTCTATCGCGGAGAAATGGCTCTGGTTCATGGCACAAACAGAGTTCACGGCTTAAGCTACACTCTTTCCAATTTTAGAAACATGACTTATTTAATGGTTCCTGTAATCAGAGAAGGAAAGTTCGTTGCCCAGCTTTATTTTGAGCCAATCCGCGAAGGCATCCTGATCTACAGTCTGGCCGGCGCCGATATTTCCGACTTCTTCGCCTCAAGAATACATGTTGATTCCGCCATCTCCAAACGCCTAGCGGTAATCACCGAATGGGCTGCTGACGGAATAAGGAATTAGCTTCTTTTTGGGGAGTGGAGGATTCGAACCTTCGAAGGCTGAGCCAACAGATTTACAGTCTGCCCCATTTGACCGCTCTGGAAACTCCC